>JACDJB010000145.1_pt1 | contig 98779 bp, 91 predicted proteins | sample 7454121 | NCBI WGS metagenome assembly JACDJB01 (sample SAMN14253290, study PRJNA609438) | sludge metagenome | isolation source: sludge after 25d culture with pyrite | collected 2018-12-20 | reverse complement strand
TATGGCGTAGTATTTACTCCACCAATTTAATCGAGTCTTTCAATAAACAAATCAAGAAATACAGTAAGCGTAAGGAGCAATTCCCCAATGAAGAATCACTGGAACGTTTTATCGTTTCTCAATTTGAATTGTACAATCAGCGATTCTCAGTTCGCTGTCATTTAGGATTTGATCAAGCAAGAGCTGAGCTATCAGCCATGTTTAAAGAGAGATGATTACTGAAGGTTTTATTAGAACAGGTTTTCTGCATTTACACAAAATTATTGACACTACCGTATACAGTGTATGATTTTTTCGTTTTATGTAAGATTTTATATAAGATAAAGAAAAGTTCAATAAATCGATTTTAATATAAGATGCTAGAGCCCTTGTGAAAATAGTTTAGTGCACAGTTGCTCCTACAATTATTAATTTTGAGTAAAAAAATTTCTGACTCGAAAATTGCAACAAGGGGTGAAATGACATGAAAGATAAAGGTATGATTAAACTTGTATTCATAATTTTATCTCTACTACTTATGCCAATCATATTAAAAAATTTATTTACGACATTCATGCTTCCATCTCAAAATAGGATGGAGCCAGACTTTAAAGTAATTGAAGAAAAATTGGATGTTAAAATTATTAAAAAAATCGGTCAAATGGATTCAGAATATATAACTGGTGATGGTACAAAAAAATATGGGATGATCATTGAAGAAGATAATAAAAATTATCTTCTGATAACGGATGTATACTTTGGAAAAAATAAGGGGGATAACTATAGTAATTTGTACATAAAAGTATTCCCTGGAGAAAGAATAGACGAAACTGATAAAGATACCATACAAGCAATTAAGGACAGATTTCAGTCTGATGATATTGTAGTATCTAAACATAAAGTTCAACTTATTACAATAGGATCAAATGAAGTTATTAAATCACTGATGCTTTATAAAATGATACTTAAATCTATTGATGATTATCACACCCTTTCCTTCTATTATGATGAGATGAATTATATTAATACCTATTATAAGGGATATGATGCTTTACGAGACTTTTAATTAAACAACATCCACAAAAGAAATAAATAGACACATTGCTAAGTTATATGTGTTTCAAAACACATTACCAATGTTATGCAAAAGTTAGGAGTTAAGGGTAGATCTCAGGCTGTTGTCGAATTGGTTCGCATGGGGGAGTTGGAGATATAGCCAATGAGCGCCTGCGTAAACCTTCTCCCCCCTATCAATGATCTCATTGAATAGGGGGTGTTTATTTTTATGCGAAGAAAGTAAAAGGAAGCAGGGGACGGTTCTCTGCTTCCTAAATTATAATATATATGCTATGAACTATTATCGGCTTTTGAGAAGTCCGAAACTTAACAAACAAAATCCAATAATTCCTGCAATCAAACGTACAGTATGCCATTTCCACCATTTATCTCTTACTTCCATCCAATTGGATGGCGGATGATCTGCCAACCACTTCATAACTTCAGTGTTAATGGGTTGATTTAGGAAGCGTGTTACAATGCCAGCGATGATAAATAACACAGCGGCAACAATTAGTAGTATAAATGCATTTCGGTCTCCTCGTAACAAGATAGCTGATATGATAGTAAGCACAATACCTACTGCAGCGATTAAAGGTAATTTCACATTTAAAGCTCTGATGAGCTGTTGTTGTTGCTCAAGATATAAGGGATATGACATTTTAAAGGGATTGAGTCCAAACCAAATTCCGAACATTGTTCCAACAACAAAAGCCATTACCAATAAATTAATAACATAAAGCACCGTTTTTATCATCACCCATTCCTCCAAAGATAATATTTGAATCAATGTTGTTTCCTGAAGTTAAAATCACTATATTATATTAGGAATAAACAGAATAATTCCTTTACGAGTAACTAATTAGCTTCATTATTCAAATACCTAATGTTAGGAAAACAAAAACTCCTCAAGCACAAGGGGTTTTAGTTTATTTACATACATTATGAAAAAGTTATGAGTGAAACTATGAGATTAATAGAAATCACAGAAATCATTATTAATATCAGCATGCTTATGTTATTAATTCGGACATAAAATGTTATAAAAAGTATTTAAATAATTATAACAATATAAATTTTCTGATACTATTTTCTTAATCCTGAGAATATGATGTAACGTCATTTGCGCAAATGGCAACACATTATAGACTTTAGGGAGTGAATGTATTTGAAAAAAGTGTTTAACTTTTTCCTAACACTTACTTTAATGTTAGGATTGCTAGTCGCCGGGACTCCTGGTTTTGCTGCTAGTGGAGAGGTTGTAGCCGAGAATTATTTGGTGATGTTTGAGAATCCAGCAAGTAAAGCTCAAGCGTTACAAGCTGCTGGGGTCCAAAAAGCAAATACACTGCATGAGTTTCAGTTACTACCTGTAAACCTACTTAAATTAACACCTATGCAAGTCGAGAAATTGGCAAAAAACCCCAACGTAAAGTACATTGAGAAGGATGCAGAAGTATATGCATTAGCTCAGACGGTACCATGGGGAATTCCAAAAGTTCAGGCTACAAATGCTCATTCTAATGGACATACGGGTAATGGAAAGAAGGTAGCTGTATTAGATACAGGAATTGATCGGAGTCATCCTGATCTATCAGCTAATGTAAAAGGCGGTTACTCCGTTTTTACGGATAGCGCTAATAGAGATCCATTTTATGATGGTAATGGACATGGAACACATGTAGCTGGAACAGTAGCCGCAGTAAATAATACAATTGGTGTTATTGGGGTTGCGCCAAATGCTAGCTTGTATGCGGTAAAAGTGCTAAACAATAGCGGCAGTGGCTCTTTCTCTGGAATTGCTCAAGGAATCGAATGGGCGATCAATAATAAGATGGATATCATTAATATGAGTTTAGGTGGATCAACCGGCTCATCAACATTGCAGTATTATAGTGACTTAGCATATAACAGTTCAAACATATTAGTTGTAGCCGCAGCAGGAAATAGTGGAAATCCAGCTGGAACAGGAGATAATGTGGGCTACCCAGCACGGTATAGCTCGGTGATTGCAGTTGCTGCAATTGATCAAAATAATAAAAGAGCTTCATTTTCTAGTACGGGTCCCGCTGTTGAGCTCTCTGCACCTGGTGTAGGAATCCTAAGTACTACTCCCAATAATAACTACGCTAGCTATAACGGGACATCCATGGCTTCGCCACATGTGGCTGGAGTGGCGGCTCTAGTTTGGGCGGCCAAACCTGGCTTGACCAATAAAGAATTACGACAATTATTAAGAGATACTGCATTGAATCTAGGAACTGCTAATCATTATGGCTATGGGTTAGTTCAAGCAATGAATGCAATAAATAAATAAGAAAGTTATATAAGATCGATATAAATTATTCCCCTAAGTTTTTTGGGGGAATATTTTTATTTGTATCCTAAACCTTCTTTCATCCGTATACTTGGGTTATAAGCATCGAATCAGTAATTTGAGGGGAGAAATAATGAAAAAATATACTGCATTTCTTCTATTATTAGTTTTTCTAGTCGTTCATTCACTTGTATACGCTAGAGAACTTCCAGAGCAAACAGGAATCGTAACAGATCCGATAGGGCTATTTTCTAAGGATGAAATAGCGTTAATTGAAGAAAACTTTGCCAATCAACCATATGAAGTCATTGTATTAACGGCAAGTGGATTAGAGGAGGAAGAAGGGATACAGCTAGCCAATCAGGCGTTTGATAGTTGGCAACTAGCTAAAAATCAACTGATGCTAGTGATCACGATAGATCCAAATACGGTCCATCTTGTCTTAGATAATATTGAACTAAAAAATAAAGTATCACAATCAACTGCTCGTGATGCTAAAGGGATTATCGAGCAGTCATTTGTTCCTTTAGCGATGGACGGAAGGATTGCTGAGGGTGTTATTGCCGTGGGCGAGCTCGTAAATAAGATAGCGGTAGCTATAGAGCAACCATCACAGCCTCCCGCAGTGACACCAAGCACACCGATCCCGAAAACTACGCCACGACCTGTAATTCAGGTCGAGCAACCTCTGCCGATAAATAATGAACGATCCACTTCTACGCTTTATCTTATTTTCGGAGTGATCTTTTTATTTATTGGTGGATTAATCATCGCTAACTTATTTGTTAAGCGTGGGCGAATTCGTAATAAGCATAGAGAAGCATTGCTTTCTCTCAAAGAAGCCATTTCGCAGATTAGTAGCGTGATGGTTTCTGAATTGTTAAAAGAACTAGAGCTTGGTTTTATGCAGGGTAAAACAAAACAGAAATTAGAAGAGCTAGAGCACGCGGTACTTCAACTATATCAACAAGCCTTAGGCTTACAAGCTCATCTAAGTGAGCAAAAAATTACTCTATTTACATCAGCACTAACGGAGCAGCAAATAAATGTGCAATATAAAGAGGTAGAAGCCATTAAGAGTAAAGCGATGGCTTATTTGGCGGAAACTAAACAGCTAGAGCTTACCGTACTTGAAGTAAGGCGTTCCGTTCATCTCGCAAAGGAACGAGCCAATGAGTTAGTTGATCAGCTCGAACGATTTGCTGCAGAAACCTCGTATCCATTACAAATATTGCGCAATGACCTTGTACTTGCACAAGAGGCATTAGCCGTTGCGGATCACTTGGATGAATTTGATGTACTTGAAGCAGGATCTGAGGTGCAAATCTCGCATCAACGCTTTGATCAATTTGCAGCAACAATTGAAGCATTAAAGCTGCAATCCAAAAAGTTTGCAGAGATACCTGCTCGAGTAGGTGAGATTGAGGTACAGCTTCGAGCAATCGTTGGTAGAGAACAGCTACTATTAATCGATGCAGACCCATTCCGACTCTTGGAAAAAGCCAAGTCCCTACTATCTAAAATGGGCTCCCTTCTACAGGAGGGAAACAGTCGAGAACTCGAAGCATACCTAGATGAAGCTGAGGCTCATATTCGGACTGCAGTAGACGCTGTAGATCAAATGCTCGATCACCGTGATCAATCAATTCATACGATTCAAGAAATTGAGAGCTTATTAGCTGAATTGGAGCATTTTGAGGGACAGTTTGCGCAGGAGATGAACAAACTAAATGATCGTTATGCAGACAGGCATATAGTAGAGCAACAGACACGTTTTTCACAGATCAAAGTCGAACAGGAGCAGCTTGAGCACCTTCTCGCAGAGATCCGTGCAGATAGCGATGTTCGTGTACAGCGCTATCAACATGCTTTTGCTTTAAGTGAAGAAGCAAAGCATATCCTGAGCCAGGTTAAAAACATCCGTGAACAAAGTATCAGCTATTATCAGACACTGGAGTCTAAACTTAAAAAAGTCAAGAAGGAGCTTGTCAATACGAGCAGTAGTTTTTACAAAGCGGCACGTCTATTAGAACAGCTTCATATCGAGCATCCATTAATTAAAGATGCTTCTTATATAGAGGAACAGCTACGTCCTCTAGAGGTCCTCGTTGATCAACCACGCTATGATCTAGTTCTTATTGAAGAAAAAGTGTCTGAGATTACGATAATCATTGTCCAATTTACTCATCGTGTAGAGCAATTGATTAGGGAAAAACAGGAGGCAGAACGAGGCTTACGAGAGTTACAGGAGCTATATACAAGAGGTCACTCACGTTATGGACATAAGATCAGTATGTCTCGTTATTCAGGTAGCTACCAGCAGGTGTATAAGCAAATGGAACACTTGATAGCGCTTGGTCTTTTTGCTGAGGCGAAGAAACAGCTCTCTGAGGGGCAGTCCATCTTAGGCCAAATGGAAAAGGAGTACAAACGTGTCGTAGCAGAAGAGCGTCGCCGTAACTCGAGTCATTGGGGTAGTGGTGGCGGTTTTGGCGGTGGCTTCGGTTTCGGAGGAGGGAGTGGACGCTCCTCAGGCAGTTCGAGCTGGGGAAGTGGAAGCGGTCGCTCCTCAGGTAGCTCAGGATGGGGTGGCGGTGGTGGTCGTTCCTCGGGTAGCTCAAGCTGGGGTAGTGGTTCTAGCGGTGGAGGAAGATCCTCTGGCTCGTCCAAATGGTAATTAGATCATATATAGACTAAAGCGGTCAATCTCACGAGGAGATGACCGCTTTTGCAATCTACTTATTCAATTTTTCCTTTAGTGCTGCGAGTTCATCATCGACATCATTACCTTCTAATGCTTTGAATTCATCGTCTAAAGACCTAGAACGCGAAAGAAGCTCATTACTTGCTTGTGCCTCTGCCTCCATCTGAAGTACCTTACTCTCCATTCGTTCAAAGCCCTTAGCAGCATTGTCTGTTCCAAATCCTGACATCGCTTGATTAATTGATTTTTGCGCTTTCGCTGCATCTGCACGAGCAATAAGTAAATCCTTCTTATTTTTGAGTTTGTTATACTCATCTTTCATTTCAGAAAGCTGGTCTCTGAGCTGGTCTGCTTGCTGTTTTGCAATATTATATTGCTGAGTATAGCCATCGAGTTTTTCCTGTTGTTCTTTTTTGTCTACGAGCGCCTTTTTGGCTAGCTCATCATTACCGGAGAGTACCGCTTTTTCAGCCTGTTGCTGACGTTTTTCTACGAGCTCTGCTGCATCCTCCATTTGCTGCTTAAACCGCTTTTCTACGGCAATCTGCTTGGCAACAGCAGCCTCTGCATCGGTGATATCATCTCCCATATCACGTAAGTATTGCTCGAGCATCTTTACAGGGTCCTCTGCTTTGTCTAGCAAGTCATTAATCGATGCCATTGTGATGTCACGTAAACGTTTAAATAATCCCATTATTCCTCTCACCTTTCTAAACTAAAATAGATTAATGCCAGTTTACAAATATTATACGAATAGCGATGGAATTAAGTTTCGAAATCAGCAAAATATTCATAGTCAACTATCACAAAAATACAGTAATCAAAACATTTTTTAGGAGAATTATTCTTGTGTAAAAGAAAACGCTTGACAGCAGGGGTTAAATTAAGTTTACTTATACTGAAATATAATGAAAATTATTATGTTGGGTGTGATTTGTTGTAAGCAAATTAGGTCAGATAAGGATTGTGATGGAGATATGATCGAGGTAATAGAAATAGAGAAGCATTTCTCTGACCAAACGATAATTTACCCTCTTAATCTAACGATTCATGAGGGCGAGTTTTTAACAATATTAGGTCCAAGCGGCTGTGGTAAAACCACATTGTTACGAATGATTGCTGGATTTGAACAAGTTACAAAGGGTGATATCTTGCTGGATGGTAAGAAAGTGACCGATGTACCTCCATATTTACGCGATGTCAACATGGTCTTTCAGCATTACGCCCTTTTTCCACATATGACGGTAGAGCAGAACATCGGTTTTGGTCTCCAGATGAAGAAGGTTCCTACAGCAGAACAAAAAAAGCGGATAGCAGAGGCGGTAGCACTAACGCGCTTAGGTGAGCTGATAGATCGTAAGCCGACACAGCTCTCAGGTGGCCAACAGCAGCGTGTTGCGATTGCTCGTGCAATCGTCAACAATCCCAAAGTGCTTCTGCTAGATGAGCCATTGGGTGCCCTTGATTTACAGCTACGTAAAGATTTGCAAATCGAATTAAAGCATTTACAAAAGAAGTTAGGAATTACCTTTGTTTATGTGACCCATGATCAGGAAGAAGCAATGGCCATGTCTGATCGTATTGTGGTGATGAATGGCGGAAGGGTGGAGCAGATTGGAACACCATTTGACATTTATCATAATCCTAAAAGCCTTTTTGTCGCTACATTCATAGGTGAGAATAATATTTTTCAAAAAGGGGAGCAGATTTTTGCAGTTCGCCCGGAGAAGATTGTTCTCAATCAAATTGATATGGCCAGTTCAGGTGGTCGTAGCTATAAAAAGAGTGGTAAGGTCGAGGATATAGTCTTCCTTGGTAATATGTACAAGCTCTTTATCAAGCTCGACGAGGATCAAACAGTTCTATTAGCCTATCAGCAAGTGAACGAAAAGCATCGTTTTAAGGAGGGTGAACCTGTAGCGATCGGATGGGCAGATGAAGATGAGGTGATCCTAGGCTGATGAAAAAAGGAAACCTTATCGTATGGCCTACAATTATCTGGCTGTTACTTTTTTTAGTGATTCCTACGCTCTTTGTAGTTCTCTACTCCTTCTTGCAAAAAGGAACGTACGGGGGAGTTGTCTACTCCTTTACTCTAGATAATTTCAAGCGTTTTTTTGAACCCCTCTATATCAAAATTTTATGGGATACATTAGTCATATCGGTGCTGACTACCGTTTTTTCATTACTAATGGGTTATCCGCTGGCCTATACGATTACGCGTGTAAACCGCAAATGGCAGAACATACTTTTATTGTTGGTGATGGTTCCGTTTTGGATTAATTTTTTGGTGCGTTCCTATGCATGGGTTGTGATTCTACGGTCTCAGGGGTTAATCAATACATTGCTGATGAAGCTAGGTTTCATATCTGAGCCACTTCAGCTCCTCTATACACCAGAGGCAGTAATGATCGGGATGGTATATGCTTTACTTCCGTTTATGATTTTACCGATTTACGTATCGATCGAAAAGATGGATCGCAGAATGCTAGAGGCAGCCTATGATCTAGGAGCCTCACCCTGGAAGGCATTTTGGAAAATTACAATACCACAGACGATGCCAGGAATTATTGCCGGTTCGATTCTCGTTTTTGTGCCATCCTTGGGAATGTTTGTTGTTCCTGATATTATGGGGGGAGCAAAGTCAGCATTAATCGGTAATGTCATCGAGAATCAATTCCGTTCTGCACAGGATGCTCCTTTTGGTTCAGCATTGTCGATCATCGTGATCCTATTCTCTTTGATCTTAATCTACATTTATACGCGTGCATTACGTGTGCAGGAGAATAAGGGAGGTGCGGTATGAAGTTTTTAAGACATCGTCTCCTTTTTGTATACGCATTTGCCATTATGGCTTTTCTGTACTTGCCAATTCTCGTATTAATCGTTTTTTCATTTAACAAGTCCCGCTATAATGCATCTTGGACAGGCTTTACATGGGATTGGTATATGGCATTATTCAAGAACAGTCAGGTTTTGGATGCTCTATTTAACAGCTTAGTAGTCGCGATTGTCGCTACGATTGTTTCTACTTTATTAGGAACATTGGCTGCGATCGGATTACACAAGAACAAGATTCGATTTCGCAGTGCCGTTGATGGGATGATCTACTTACCGATCATCATACCAGAGATCGTCATGGGACTATCACTATTGATCCTATTTAGCCAATTGCAAATTCCACTTGGTAAGACGACACTTATCCTAGCACATATTACATTCTGTGTGTCGTTCGTCGTCGTAACCGTTTCGGCACGCTTAGAGGGGATGGGCAAGCAGCTTGATGAGGCTGCACAGGATTTAGGAGCGACACCGTTCCAGACGTTTCGCTATGTAACTTTACCATTAATTACACCAGGTATTCTAGCTGGGGCATTAATGGCATTCACATTATCAATTGACGATTTTGTCATTAGCTTTTTCGTCGCAGGGCCTGGCTCGAATACGCTGCCACTTTATATTTATGGCATGGTGAAACGCGGGATCACCCCTGAAATCAATGCACTATCTACGATTATGATCGTAGTAACCGTTGTTCTTGTTATTTTAGCCGATCGGGCAGGCTCGAAAGGATCAAATGATCGTTCTCGCAAGCGCGTTCCACTCTAGAAGCTGAAGTTTTAAACTACCAAATAAAAAAACATATCCTTGAGGAGGAAATAAATATGAAAGCAATGAAACTCTTTGCAGTATTTGGTTTAATCTCTTTATTAGCAGTGGTAGCATTAACTGGTTGTTCATCCAAGGAGACGCTCTATATTTATAGCTGGTCAGATAACTTTGACCAAGAGGTACTTGATGCATTTGCAAAGGAATACAACGTAAAAGTAAAATACGATACATTTTCCAGCAATGAAGATTTATTAGCAAAAATGCACGCAGGAAATTTTCAATATGATATTATACAACCATCGGACTATATGGTTGATATTATGATCAAGCTCGACTATCTAGCCGAATTAGATCTGAACAATATTCCGAATGCCAGTAATATGAATCCGAACTTTACTGGTTTACCTTTTGACCCTGAGAACAAGTATTCATTAGTATATATGTACGGTGTAACGGGTATTGCCTACAATACTAAGTACGTAACCGATGAGATTACCAACTGGGAGGACCTATGGAATCCCAAATATGCGGGCCGTGTAGGCTTGCTCAATGATTCCCGTGAAGTGTTGGGAATGGCGCTCATTAAACTAGGCTACTCTCCGAATTCAACAAATGATGCAGAACTAAAAGAAGCATTGGCTGAGTTAAAAAAACTTGCACCTAATGTATTAGCTTTTGATACCGATAATATCAAGCAAAAATTTATGGCTGAAGAGCTTTGGATCGGGACTATGTGGTCAGGTGATGCTGCTTATGCTAATGATGAAAATGAAGATATCGTTTATATGGTACCTGAAGAAGGAGCAACGATATTCTATGATACGATTGCAATCCCAAAAGGATCTAAAAACAAGGCATTAGCTGAGAAGTTTATCAATTATTTATTAGATCCCGAGGTCAGTGCAAAAAACTATGAATATCTAGGTTATGGTAATCCAAATCTCATGGCTGCACCTTTTCACACAGAGGAATTTAATTCGAACCCGTATATCAATTTGCTACAAGAAGAACTTGACAGAACGGAAAGTTTAGTCGATGTAGGTGCAGCAAAAGAACTGTATGATCGCTATTGGACAGAGCTAAAAAGTGGTCGAGAGTAATATATTATGGAGGATATGATGAAGGAATCGAACAAAGTTACTCAGGAAATCATTGAACTCGAATGGGTACTACGACGGATAAGTGCTAAGGTGAAACAAAAAGGGAGAGAGATATTGCATGATTTCCCGATTACTCCTCCACAATTTGTGGCTCTTCAATGGTTAAAAGAGCATGGAGATATGACAATTGGTGATTTAAGCACCAAGATGTTCTTAGCTAATAGCACTACAACTGATCTCATTGATCGGATGGAGAAAACGGAACTCGTACAGCGTATTCGTAGTACCAGTGATCGCAGAGTGGTTCAGATTCATCTTCTTGATAAAGGTAGAGGGATTATTGAAGAGGTCATTCGTTCGCGTCAGCTCTATCTCCAAGAAATACTATCTCACATTGATTTAGAAGAGGTTAACGAAATTCGGACCAAGATCTCTCGGTTGTTTGAAGAGATGGATAAGACTGAGAAAAAAGAATAGGGTACACTGGGATATTAAGAATGAATATGGTAAGTAAAGAGTAATTCTTATTTGAGGTGATCGTTTTGGCAGGGGCAATTGCGATCCTAGATTCTGGTGTGGGCGGTTTGACCGTTGTACGTGAGATTTTTAGACAGCTTCCACTAGAAGAAGTAGTCTATGTAGGTGATTCCGCCCGCTGTCCGTATGGATCACGACCCTCACATGAGATTTATCGATATTCTTTACAGATGGTTCGCTTTCTTCTCCAGTTTCAACCTAAAGCCTTGGTGATCGCTTGTAATACGATAACGGCTGTTTTGTTAACAGAGTTAAAGAATTATTTATCGATACCTGTGATTGGCGTGATCGAGCCAGGTGCACGTGCTGCAATTCGGATAACCAAAAATAAGCGAATTGGTGTTATTGGTACGGAAGGTACGATCAGGAGTGGCTCCTATGAACGTGCATTGTTGCGTACAAATCCCGATCTTTGGATCACGAGCATGGCATGTCCTAGTCTAGTTCCGCTCGTGGAATTGGGACAGAACAAGTCCGCAGAAGCACTTGAAATTGTACAAAAGGAATTGCTACCATTGCAGGGACTAGGAATGGATACTTTGGTTTTAGGCTGTACTCATTATCCAATTATTGCGGATCTCATCCAACAAAGCGTGGGAGACCAAGTTTCTCTCATTAGCTCTGCAGAAGAAACTGCAAGTGAGCTTAGCTCAGTTTTGGCTCATAATCAACAACTAATATCTGATCAACGTATTCCAACTCATCAATTCTATACAAGTGGTGATATACTTTCATTTCAAAGAGTTGCTGAGAATTGGTTGCAAAGATCGTTAAGCATACAGTATGTTGAGCTCGGCAGTATTCGAAAAGTTGAGATTAAATAGTTAGTACTTTAGCCTCTCCGAACGGAGAGGTTTTTGTGTTTTACGGGATTTTTTTTACGTCTGTATCGATACAAGCTATTGTTCTAAATTCGGATAAGGCTCGTATACATAATAGTACAAATCATCAGTAGGAGGGTAAAGCATGTTGAAACAATCTATGTTTAAACAGCACAAAAAAATAATATCATTAATCTTAATCATCTCCTTATTTTTGTTAACTGCCGCAGGCTGCGGGTTATTTGGACCCAAAGAAAGCGCGCAAATTGATCCACCTCCAGCCATCGATACTATGAAGGAATTGGATGAAATTATCGGGAGTGGAGAGGAATTAGGTGAGGAGATTACATTGTCCAGTAAGGTTCTCTACCTTTTGGACCCCAACGGTTTAGTAGTTCCGGTTACAATGAAAGTTCCTTATGTTGAATCAATTGCGCAGCAAGTGTTGCGCTATATGGTAGCAGGTGGCCCTGTGGAGGAGATGCTGCCTTCAGGTTTTACAGCACCGTTACCAGAGGGAACTACCTTTACGATGGATATTGACAACGGACTAGCAACAGTCGACTTCTCAAATCACTTCAAAAACTATGAAGCGGCAGAGGAGCAAGCAATCATCGATGCAATTACTTGGGCGTTAACCGAATTTAGCACTATACAAAGTGTGAAGCTATCCATTAATGGTGTAGAACTCGAGAAAATGCCAGTGGCTAATACACCTGTAGATCGACCCCTTACACGTAGCAACGGAATTAACCTAGAGATGGGAGCAGGTGCAATGCCTGGTCGCACCTCGGCGGTCACTATCTATTTTGAAGGTGAAGATCTATCGGGAGAACTCCAATACTTTGTCCCGATCACGCGTCTCGTCCCAATGACCAATGATCTTGCAAAAGCTGCGTTAGAAGAGCTCATCAAAGGACCTAAAGTAGGCTCAGGGCTTGTATATTCATTACTTCCAAATACACAAATACGACAAACGTATATTGAAAATGATACAGCGGTTGCAGACTTTGATGATATGATACGTGGTGTTGGCGGGATAGATCTCACGGGCCATTCTACGACACGCGGTTTACAATCCATTGTTTTATCACTTGCAGCAACCCATGGTGTATCAAAGGTTCAAATTATGGTAAACGGCAAGGCGGAGCTCATGACTGAAACCATCGACTTTACCCAGCCCGTATCCGTGCCTAAACTCATTAATCCAATCACCTCCTGATGATTTAATATATAAATAAAACCAATAGCCGATGCTAAGGAATTAGCATCGGCTATTGGTTTTATTTCTGTTTGGAATGGTTATGTTAAAATTATGATCTTAATTGTTCAAGTGGAGGATTTGTGATGACAAAAGTAATTTTATATAGCAGTACAGGCTGCCCTTATTGTGCCAAGATGAAACAAGAGTTTACCGAATGGGGCTTAGAATATGAGGAGCGAAATGTAACGGAGAATCCAGACTATTTTAATGATTTGCATGACAAAGGCATTTATTCCACTCCAGTTACCTTTGTAGATGACAAACCATTCATCGGGTATCGTCCTAATGCGATGAAAAAGTATCTAGGCATCGAAGATCAACCAAAGTCTACATCACAAGAAAAGGAGGACCAAGATTATTTTGTCCCACTTCAAGAAGAACTGCTTCACGACGTATATGACCTTGTGATCATAGGGGGTGGGCCAGCTGGTGCCTCAGCAGCGATCTATGGAGCGCGTGGTAAGCTCAAAACACTTTTGATCGACAAGGCACCTGCAGCTGGAACATTAGCTATCACGCATAAGATCGCGAACTATCCCGGGATTTATGAGGAGTTAAGTGGTTACGAGCTATTGAAAAAATTCCACCGACATGCCAAGGAGTTTGGTGCTTTATTGGTTCGAACGTTGGTTACAGGCGTTGATTTTAGCAATGAGATCAAGGAAATACAAGTACCAGAGGGAACGATCAAAGCAAAAAGTGTGTTTATCGCTGTTGGAGCTAAAGGACGTGCGAGTAAGTTAAACGGCGAAGATGAGTTCCTCGGTAGAGGAGTGAGCTATTGTACAACCTGTGATGCTGCTTTTTACCAAGGGAAGATCGTTACCGTTGTAGGGGAAACTGAGGAAGCTGTGTCAGAGGCGCTATCTGTTAGTCGCTTTGCCGATAAAGTACTCTTTCTAATCCCACGTGAGAAACTAAGTGGTGAAGTAAATATTGAAGAAGTCATAGAAACTCCAAATATCGAGATTTTTTGGAAGCATCGTGTTAAGGAGATCGTCGGTGAAGAGAGAATGGAAGGGATATTAGTAAAGGATGCTGACGGTAATGAAAAAGTATGGAACGTTCATGGTGTATTCCTCTACCTTGCAGGGACAAAGCCAGCAACTGAATTTTTAGGCAATGCCCTTTCGCTTGATGGAGAAGGCTTTGTACAAGTAGATGAATTCTTACGCACGAATATTCAAGGGGTATTTGCAGGTGGAGACGCCCGTAAGCAGACAATTAAACAAGCCGTTATTGCGGCTGCAGATGGTGCAATTGCCGCACAGGGGGCTGATCAATACGTTAATAAACGCAAGGTACTCACCCCTCAGTATATCTAACTCCCACTTTGACAATACTCAATAATGTGTTGAAACTTGTTAATCCATATTAGTACCAAAGAGTTAGGAGGTTTGATTATGCCTAAAGGAGCTACTGAAACTAAAACATTAAAGGTGGGAGATAAAGCACCCGATTTTACACTCGAAGCGCACGGAAATCGAAAAATCAGATTGTCGGATTATCTAGGCAAAAAAAATGTATTCATCGCCTTTTATCCACTTGATTGGACACCAGTCTGAGGAGCGCAAATGCCTTCTTACGAGGATGACCTCGAGCGCTTTGAAGGCTTACATACCCAAGTGTTGGGTATTAGTGTAGATAGTATCCCTAGCCATGAAGCATGGCAAAAATCAATTGGTGGTATTACCTATCCGTTGTTGGCTGATTTTTATCCACATGGTGAAGTAATTGAGAGATATGGGGTTCTTAGGGAGCAAGGCATGGCAGAGAGAGCCTTGATGATTATCGATAAAGATGGAGTCATTCGATTTATTGATATTCATCCAATCGACGAGCTTCCCGATAATGCAGAGATCTTTGAAATATTAGAAACACTGTAACTGTGGAAAATAAAGTGGGCTGGTGTAAATACATCAGCCTATTTTTCATCCTTGGAATGAATAAGGTTTAAAAGAGTGCTCCCGTTCTAGTATAATGGGAATGCATAGCATAGTTATACGAGGAGGATTACGCATGCGGTTTGATAATAGAAATGACGATCAACTACGTCCGATTACGATCACCCCTAATGTTAATAAATATGCCGAAGGGTCTGTGCTCATCGAGGTAGGAGATACGAAAGTAATCTGTACAGCAACAGTAGAGGAACGCCTACCCCCATTTATGCGAGGTGGTGGAAAAGGCTGGGTAACAGCAGAGTACAGTATGCTGCCGCGCGCAACTGAGACACGCAACATCCGTGAGTCAAGCAAAGGCAAATTAAGTGGTAGAACGATGGAGATTCAACGCTTGATCGGTAGAGCACTTCGTTCTGTTGTACAGCTTGTAAAGCTCGGGGAACGTTCTATTTGGCTTGATTGCGATGTCATACAAGCAGATGGCGGTACTAGGACAGCTTCGATCACTGGTGCATTTGTAGCGATGGTACTAGCGATGGGGAAGCTAAAGGAGCAAGGCTTGATCGAAAAAATCCCAGTCAGCGACTTCTTGGCAGCTACGAGTGTCGGGATATTTGAAAGCAGGCCAATCCTTGATCTTTCTTACCTAGAGGATTCACAAGTACAGGTAGATATGAATATTGTACAAACAGGGGCTGGGAAGTTCGTAGAGCTTCAGGGTACAGGTGAAGAATCTCCGTTTACAAGCGAGGAATTAGAGCAGATGTTACGTCTAGGGCGAAAAGGGATACTGGAGATCATTGATCTTCAGAAACAAGTGCTTGGGAGTTTAGCTGATGATTTCAGCGGTAGCGGCGAGCCTAGACCATGAGTGAGAGAATGCACCAGCTCCCTGACAAAATGATTTTAGCAACCCGTAATCGCCACAAGATTGAAGAGCTACAAGGCCTGCTCTCTCCTTATGGTATTGAGCTATTAAGCTCCCTTGATTTTCCTAATATACCAGATGTTATCGAGGATGGTACTACATTTGAAGAGAATGCAACCAAGAAAGCGCTGGAAATCGCAAGCCAAACAGGAATCCCTGCATTGGCGGATGATTCCGGACTTTCTGTTGATGCATTAGATGGCGCACCTGGAATATATTCTGCTCGCTATGCAGGAGAGCCAGCGGATGATTCTGCTAACAATGAGAAGCTATTGATCGAGCTAGCCACGCTCCCAGACGAACAAAGAGGTGCTCATTTTGTTTCTGTAATCGCATATGCAACCCCAAAGGGAAGTGTACATACATTTAGAGGTACTTGTGAGGGCAAGATCTTGCATGAAGGTAGAGGAACTAACGGCTTTGGCTATGATCCACTCTTTTTCTTACCAGAGCACGGGGCTACGATGGCAGAGCTAGATATCGAGGAAAAAAATCGGATCAGTCATCGCGCACATGCCTACCAAAAATTTATTTTATGGCTTGACCAAGTATCAGTTTTATCTCAGCAGCATTACTAATTCACCTCACTTACATCCCATCTGAATTAAGTTTTCGTTAGCTAAAGGGTGATCATTTTTATGAAGATCATGGTATTAAGTGATTCGCATGGTTTAATCAATGAGGTCGTTCAAATCGTGGATCACTTTAAGGTGGATCGTATTATACATTGTGGAGATTTTTGTGTAGAGGCAACTACACCCCCATTTACCACGATGCTCAAGGTTCGTGGCAATTGTGATTTTGCGATTGATGTTCCTTTAAAAAAGGTGATCGAATGGCAAGGGTTACGGGCGATTGTCGTACATGGACATAAATACCGTGTGAAAGAGTCCTATCTGCAACTATCTTATCTTGCGGAAGAGGAGAAGGCAGACATCGTTTTCTTTGGACATTCACATCAACCAGTCTCTTTCCTCGAGAAAGGAACACTATTTTTAAATCCTGGCTCCATTTATCGTCCGCGTGGGTATGCAACACCAACCTTTGTCATCGTCGATCTTGAAAAGATCGACGAAGTCTTTCGCATAAAGGTAGACTATTATAACCTAGAGTATAAAAAAATGCCCGATCTTGGCGGCGAATACAAGCCAGAACGTTAAAAAAAGACAAGGGAAAAGACAAGGGGACGTTTCAAGTGTCTTAAGATAAGAAGACAAGGGAAACGTCCCCTTGTCTTCTTATTTAGTTTCGATTGTTTTTATTTTGTATTAGGTTTTGTGATCGGTATTTCTATTGCCGGTCTTTCGTAAGGCAATGTGTAATAGTTGCTTTGCATCGTTTCGATCTTATATCCTGCTGCTACATAAGTAGAGGCTTTTGGATACGTAATTACCATTGCATAGTATTTCTTTGGATCTGGGTAATGTAATGAATAGTAGATGGTAGCAACATCATTCGTGAACTCGATACGATCGATCGTTACAGAGTAACCCGTACTCCCTTTTTCGCCCCAATCAATCGTCACCTTATTCACTTCTTCATTCACCTTCTCGGTATAAACCTGCACGTCAGCCTGATGAATGGGTAGCTTTGGTTTCACAATCATGTTTTCCTTAAATTGGTCCCCAAATCGCTCAAGCGTATTATAGAGCATCACAGCTGCTTCTGCACGGCTAATTGCCTTCTTAGGCAGGAATTGATTTTCTTTGTTTAAGTTTGCAATCTTTAAAGTAAGTAAAGCGTTGATGCTAGACTGGTACTCCTCATTTACCTTATCCAAATCTGCATATGCATTCCAAACCATCGGCATTGAAATTTTTACTTTCGAAGATAATATTTGATATAGAAAATGAGCGAACTTTTCTCTTGACATCGCTGCCATTGGATCGAGATCGCGTGGAAAAGTAGCGCCATTGTGGTAGGCAACGACAAACGAGTTTGCATGCCAAGCCTCATTCTTAATATTGTCATAAAGATCACTAGCAACAGGTGCCTTAACAAATTTGATGTGATCTAGATTAAGATCAAATGCCTTAACATATAATGTAACTGCCTCTGCATAACTTAGTGAACGCTGTGGGGCAAAGTTCGTTTTCGAAACACCAGTAACGAGTCCTTTATTATATAATTCTAAAATCGCATCACGACCTTCCTCCTGACTGATATCGTCAAAGGCTAAAGCAGTCATGCTAAGCATGAATAAGAATATACTCACGATTAGTGGAATCCACTTACTTCTTTTCATAGAATCAAAGCTCCTTTCAATACATTTTCTATTTTCATTTCTATTTTCATTGACGCACGCATGAATAATATGTTGCAAAGATGTCCTGAAAAATTACACGCTGCAATCCTTGAAATGAAAATGGTTTATGTTATAATGGAGTGGTTATAATTGAGGATAGTCTATATATTCTGGAGGGGAATTATAAATGAAAGCTTCATGGGAAAAAAAAGATAAAAACGAAGGCGAGCTTACAGTAGAAGTTAGTGCAGAGCAATTCTCGCTTGCATTAGATCGTGCATTTAAGAAAGTCGTTCAAAAAGTAAACATTCCGGGCTTCCGTAAAGGAAAGGTTCCACGTCCTATTTTTGAAAAACGTTTTGGAGTAGAGGCCCTCTATCAAGATGCTGTTGACTTTATTTTACAGGATACATATAGTATAGCAATCGAGGAAGTAGGGATCTTCCCAGTTGACCGTCCGGAAATTGATGTTACACAAGTAGAAAAAGGGAAAAGCCTTATCTATACAGCCAAAGTAACTGTAAAACCAGAGGTTGAGCTTGGTGAATATAAGGGTATTGAAGTTGAGCCTAAGGAATTTAATGTAACTGACGAGGATATTGAAAAAGAATTACTAAGCCGTCGTGAGCGTATAGCTTCAATCGATATCGTTGAGGATGAGGATGCTACATTAGAAAATGGTGATCATACGTTGATCAACTTCGAGGGCTTTGTTAATGGTGAAGCATTTGAGGGTGGACAGGCGGAGAACTTTAGCCTCGAAATCGGTTCAGGTACGTTTATCCCTGGATTTGAGGACCAAATGATCGGGATGAAAAAAGGTGAAGAGCGTGACATTAATGTGACTTTCCCTGAAGAGTACCACAGTGAAGAACTAGCAGGAGCACCTGCAGTCTTTAAAGTGAAGCTCAATGAGATCAAGAGAAAAGTATTACCTGCTCTAGATAATGAATTTGCTAAGGACGTTAGTGAATTTGATACGTTAGAAGAATTTAAACAAGATCTACGCAATAAGCTAGAGGAAAAGGCAAAAACAGATGCGGAGAACTATAAGCGCGATGATATTGTAGAAAAGGTTGCTGACAATGCAACGATTGAGATTCCACAGGCGATGATCAATACGGAAGCACATAATATGGTGCATGAATTTGAAGATCGCCTTAGAATGCAAGGTCTAAACCTAGAAACCTATGAGCAATTTACAGGCATTGGTCATGACCAGCTTCAAGAGCAGTTCAGAGAAAATGCAGAAAAGCGCGTTAGAGTGAACCTCACCTTAGAAGCAATTGCTAATAAAGAAGATATTACAGCATCTGAGGAAGAAATAGACGCTGAATTGGATAAGATGTCAGAAACTTATAATCGTAGCAAAGAAGACGTGAAGAGCATCTTAGAAGCACAAGGTGTACTCAAAAATCTTCATGAAGATATCCGTATGCGTAAAACGATTGACTTCTTGGTCGAGCACAGCAAGTAAAACGACTTTAGCAAACAACTAAAACTTTGACCGTTCGTCTAAAAATAAGTATAATAGGGAATTGTAAAGGCACGATATAATTCGTGCCTTCTTTACCATATTTGCTTGATTTGCATAGTCTAGTTGGTAAAGAATCGTATCCCACAACCATAAGCCAAAGGGGGGACAAGGATGTATAAGTTTAATGAGGAAAAGGGACATCTAAAATGTTCTTTTTGTGGAAAAGGACAAGATCAAGTTCGCAAACTGGTTGCAGGACCAGGTGTTTATATTTGTGATGAATGTATCGAGCTCTGTTCAGAAATCGTTGAAGAAGAGCTTGGTCATGAAGAAGATTTCGATCTGAAAGAGATCCCAAAACCAATTGATATCCGTCATACGTTAGACGATTATGTAATCGGTCAGGAGACAGCAAAGAAAACATTAGCAGTAGCGGTTTATAACCACTATAAGCGTATCCATTCAGGGGCGAAGGTCGATGATGTGGAACTATCCAAGAGTAATATTCTCTTGGTTGGACCTACGGGTAGTGGTAAAACATTGCTCGCCCAGACGATGGCACGTATTTTGAACGTTCCTTTTGCGATTGCTGATGCAACCTCACTAACTGAGGCTGGTTATGTCGGCGAGGATGTGGAAAATATCCTTTTGAAGCTTATCCAAGCGGCTGATTATGATATAGAAAAAGCTGAGCGTGGTATTATCTATATCGACGAGATTGATAAGGTAGCACGAAAATCAGAAAACCCATCGATTACTCGTGATGTATCTGGTGAGGGTGTACAGCAAGCATTGCTCAAAATTCTCGAAGGAACTGTAGCGAGCGTACCACCTCAAGGTGGACGTAAGCACCCACATCAAGAGTTCATTCAAGTAGATACAACGAACATTCTCTTCATTTGTGGTGGAGCTTTTGATGGCTTGGAGAGCATCATTAAACGTAGAATGGGTAAAAAGGTCATTGGTTTTGGTAACAGCTCTGAAAAGGTCGACTTGAAAAAGGGCGAATACCTCACACATACAATTCCAGAAGATCTTCTTAAATTTGGGCTGATCCCTGAGTTTGTTGGTCGCTTACCTGTAATTGCTACATTGGAGCCACTTGACGAGGATGCTTTGATTCAAATATTAACAGAGCCCAAGAATGCACTCATCAAGCAATACCAAAAGCTAATGGAGCTTGATAATGTGGAGCTTGAGTTCACTCCAGAGTCGCTGCGCCTTATTGCAGAGGAAGCGATCAAACGAGAAACAGGAGCACGTGGTTTACGTTCGATTATTGAGGGGATTATGCTTGATGTAATGTATGATCTACCTTCTCGAAATGATGTAACCCGCTGTGTAATCACAGAGGAAACCGTTCAGAAAAAGACTCCCCCACTCCTAACTACAAACGAGGGTAAGGGTAGAACAAAGAGAAACGACGAAAGCGCCTAAAAAGATACGAAAGCAGAGAAGGATCATTCCTCCTCTGCTTTTTTTAGTAATTGTTCTCGTTTATGCTACTCAGAATTCGATTATATCGTTTATTCGTTTATCCTCCCTTTCCTCGGGCAATAATACGACTATGATCATTTATTTGTTAGGGTTATAGGGAGGGAACTTAATATGGGTATACAGATTGTCTTAGTATTTTTACAAGTCTTTTTTGGAATCGTTATCGGTCTCTACTTTTGGAATCTATTGAAGAATCAGAGGACAAGTAAGGTAGCTGTAGATCGTGAGTCCAAAAAAGAGCTAGAGCAGCTCCGGAAAATGCGCCAAATTAGCCTTAGTGAGCCGTTGGCAGAGCGTACACGACCCGCATCGATTAAGGATATTGTCGGACAGCATGAGGGGATTCGTGCGCTTCGTGCTGCTCTCACAGGTCCTAATCCCCAACATGTCATTATTTATGGACCTCCAGGGGTCGGAAAGACAGCAGCAGCTCGTGTTATTTTGGAAGAAGCTAAAAAGAATCCACTCTCTCCATTCAAACAAGATGCGATCTTTATTGAGCTTGACGCGACTACAGCCCGATTTGATGAACGTGGAATTGCAGATCCGTTGATTGGTTCAGTGCATGATCCAATTTATCAAGGTGCAGGTGCAATGGGAGTAGCAGGCATTCCACAACCAAAGCCTGGAGCTGTTACGAAGGCTCATGGGGGTGTTTTATTTATTGATGAAATTGGAGAGCTACATCCCATTCAAATGAATAAATTACTCAAGGTATTAGAGGATCGCAAGGTGTTTTTAGAGAGTGCGTATTATTCCGAAGAAAATATAAATATCCCTAGGCATATTCATGATATATTTCAAAATGGGCTACCAGCCGACTTTCGTCTAGTCGGTGCTACTACTCGTACACCAAGTGAGATTCCACCTGCGATTCGATCTCGGTGTATGGAGATATTCTTTCGCCCACTGCTACCGTTAGAAATCGAGACAATTGCCCGTAATGCGATTCAAAAGATTAATTTGCAGGCAGAAGAAGGAGTTTATCAAGTCATCAAACGATATGCGACAAACGGACGAGAAGCTGTAAATGTAATTCAGTTGGCTGCAGGGATTGCACTAACGGATCAACGCAAGCTGATTACCGCTACCGATGTCGAGTGGGTCATTAATAGCAGTCAAATTAGTCCACGACCAGAAAATAAAATCCCTGCTGAGCCTCAAATAGGGCTAGTCAATGGCCTAGCAGTCTACGGTCCCAATCTAGGGGCGTTGATGGAAATCGAAGTAACTGTTATTAAAGCGGAGACACCAGGTGGAGGGAAGGTTACGATAACAGGTGTAGCTGAGGAGGAGGAGATGGGTGGTAGAAGCCATATCGTGCGTCGCAAGAGCTTGGCTAAAAGCTCAGTAGAAAATGTATTAACGGTCCTGCGTAAAACAGGAATTCATCCATATAACTATGATCTGCATATCAATTTCCCAGGGGGGATGATGGTGGATGGCCCTTCAGCAGGGGTAACGATGGCATGTGCAATTTACTCTGCAATTCGCGGCATTCCGATTGATCATCGTGTGGCAATGACAGGTGAACTCAGTATTCACGGTCGAGTTAAACCAATTGGCGGTGTCATAGCCAAAATTGAAGCTGCGCAACAGGCAGGCTGTAGCCGCGTAATTATCCCTGCAGAAAATTATCAGGCGATCTTAAGAGAGATCAAAGACATCGAGATCATCCCTGTATCTCACTTAGATGAAGTATTCCAACATGCACTACTAAAGGATCAGGAGTTACCCCTATTTGTCCCGGGTGAAATATTGCTACCGATTCCTCCCACAATTTAACACCCTTACCTTAGACAAAGCTAACTGCATAGGATAAAATAGTGCTACGCAGAAACTACATATACTAAATGCTAGGGTAGAATAAGTACAAGGATTGGACAAATGGAGGTTCCCAAAATGGAGCAAATTAGAGAGATACAGAAGATGCCGTTACTCCCTTTAAGGGGATTACTGGTCTATCCTACTATGGTGCTGCACCTCGATGTAGGAAGGGAAAGATCGGTAAAAGCACTAGAAAAGGCAATGGTCGAAAATAGCATTATCCTACTAGCAACACAGCGAGAGGTACATATTGAAGAGCCTACAGAGGATCAAATTTATCAAGTGGGGACAATCTCACGAGTTAAACAAATGCTAAAGCTACCCAATGGGACCATTCGCGTTTTAGTTGAAGGCATCGTTCGTGCACGGATCAAGGAATATATCCAAAATGAAGATTGTTTTGAAGTAGTCATCGAGCAACTGCCAAATATGGAGGAGAATACGCATGAGGTTGATGCATTGATGCGCACTGCAATCAATCATTTTGACCAATATATTCGCCTTTCTAAAAAACTGACACCAGAGACCTTGGCGAGTGTAAGTGATATTGAAGAGGCTGGACGTCTTGCGGATGTGATTGCCTCGCATCTCCCATTGAAGCTAGAGGATAAACAGGAGATATTGGAACAAAACAATGTAAAGGAGCGTTTTGACCTTCTTTTAAATTTCCTGAACAATGAAAAAGAGGTCCTAGAGCTCGAACGGAAAATCAATCAACGCGTAAAGAAGCAAATGGAAAAGACGCAGAAGGAATATTATCTGCGGGAACAAATGAAGGCAATCCAACGTGAGTTAGGCGATAAAGAGGGAAGAACTGGAGAGGTTGCAGAGCTTCGTAGTCAGCTCGAGGAACGCGATGTTCCCCAGCATATATACGATAAAGTAACCAAAGAGCTTGATCGCCTAGAAAAAATGCCATCAGCAGCGGCAGAAGGCAGCGTCATTCGTACTTATATTGATTGGTTACTGTCATTGCCATGGAATCATAAAACCGAAGACAAACTTGACATCCATCATGCAGAGGAGGTACTTAACGAGGACCATTATGGTCTCGAAAAGGTGAAGGAACGCATCCTCGAATATTTGGCTGTGCAGAAGCTAGTCCAAAAGCTAAAGGGACCGATTCTTTGCTTAGTAGGACCTCCGGGGGTAGGAAAGACCTCGCTCGCTCGCTCGATCGCTCGTGCTCTTGAACGAAATTTTGTGCGAATTTCACTAGGCGGGGTACGTGATGAAGCGGAGATTCGTGGTCATCGTCGTACGTATATTGGAGCAATGCCCGGACGCATCATCCAAGGCATGAAAAATGCGGGTACAATCAATCCTGTCTTTCTCTTAGATGAAATTGACAAGATGGCATCTGATTTTAGAGGAGATCCAGCCTCAGCGATGCTAGAGGTGCTTGACCCAGAACAAAATCATACATTTAGTGACCATTATATCGAAGAGACGTATGATCTCTCTAATGTACTTTTTATTTGTACTGCAAATACAGTTCATACAATTCCAAGGCCACTTCTTGACCGTATGGAATTAATTCATATCTCAGGATATACAGAATTGGAAAAGCTCAAGATCGGCCAAAACTACCTCTTGCCAAAACAGATCAAGGAGCATGGGTTAACCAAGGAAAAGCTAAACGTCCAAGAGGATGCCCTATTGAAGCTCATCCGTAGATATACGCGGGAAGCTGGTGTGCGTAATCTCGATCGCCAATTGGCGAATGTAAGTAGGAAGGCTGCTAAACTAATCGTAAGCGGAGAAAAAAAGCGTGTGGTAATCACTCCAAATACAGTTGAGACCTTACTTGGCAAGCCGCGTTTTCGCTATGGCATGGCTGAGCTAGAGGATCAGGTAGGTGCTGTAACGGGACTTGCATGGACTGAGGCGGGAGGCGACACTCTTAATATTGAAGTGAGTGTATTACCAGGTAAGGGCAAATTGACGCTTACCGGTAGTTTAGGCGATGTAATGAAGGAATCCGCGCAAGCTGCCTTTAGCTATATTCGTTCTCGGGCGAGTGAGCTTCAGATCGATCCTGAATTCCATGAGAAAAATGATATCCACATCCACGTTCCTGAAGGTGCGATTCCTAAGGATGGACCATCTGCAGGGATAACGATGGCAACAGCTCTAGTCTCAGCCTTAACAGGAATTCCTGTTTCCAAGGAAGTTGGAATGACGGGTGAGATCACTTTGCGTGGTCGGGTCCTGCCGATTGGTGGTCTAAAAGAAAAATCGCTTAGTGCCCACCGTGCAGGAATAACCAAGATCATCTGTCCTAAAGAGAATGAAAAGGATATCGAGGATATACCTGAGAGTGTTCGCAATGACCTTAAATTTATTTTAGCAAGTCATATGGATGACGTGTTAAAACACGCCTTGGTGAGATCATGAAGGTGCATAACGCTGAATTTATCATCAGTGCAGTAGGGCCAAAGCAATATCCAGAGGATGGTCTACCAGAAATCGCACTTGCTGGACGATCCAATGTTGGCAAGTCTTCATTGATCAACGCTCTGATCGATCGTAAGAACCTAGCGCGAACGAGCTCCAAACCGGGCAAGACGCAAACACTTAATTACTACAAGATCGAGAATCTATTTTACTTTGTAGACTTGCCAGGCTACGGGTTTGCTCGTGTTTCCAAGACGGAAAAGGCCAAATGGGGCAAGATGATCGAGGAATATCTCGGCAAACGAGAAACGTTACAAATGGTCATGCAGCTCGTCGATTTACGCCATCCACCAACCGCAGACGACATTGTGATGTATGAGTGGCTCCAGCATTTTCAGGTACCTACCATGGTGGTCGCGACTAAGGCTGATAAAATTTCTCGAGGGCAATGGCAAAAGCATTTGAAAATCGTAAAAGATACATTTAAGCTCAAGCCAAACACACCCCTCCATATATTCTCCTCCGAAACGAAAATGGGGAAAGAAGAGGTGTGGAAGGAAATCGAGAGCCATTTACTAATGAATAAAGAGATTGAGAATTCTCTGTAATGTACAAGCTGATGGAAGATATTGAACTTCCGTTAGCTTGTTCTTTTTTATGGAAAAAATGATGTGATTGAGGGTGATGCTTCATATCATTAAAATTAGATTTTTTCAAACATCAGCTTCTCTTATGCCGTTGTGGGTAACTATGTTAAAATAACCAATAAAAGGAGTTGGGTAGCGATGATATTATTTATTAAGAGACTTACCGCATATTGGCTTGATTTTGTGATTTTAGCTATTTTTCTCCTAGGAGTTCAAGGTTTACTTTATTTGATAACTAATGGATTTCCTTTTGATCATTTTGTAGAAGGGTATCAAATCGAACTGTGGGTACTACTAACGATCTCATTGCCTGCATGGTCATACTTTATTGCTAGTGAGTTAATAAAGCAGAAAACACTTGGTAAACGGCTATTTAAATTAGTCGTAACAAATAAAAGTGGTATGAAAATAAGCTTTAAACAAGCGTTCTTGAGAACATGTATAAAACTATTACCTTGGGAACTCACGCATATTATAATATTTTTTCCTGATCCATGGTGGAGCCAAGAAACGCCCGAAAATCTATACTTGATCTTGATTCCTAATATTTTGCTTGTAATATATATCCTCATATTATTTTTGTCTAAGGGGAAATTAGGGCTCCATGACTATTTTGTACAGACACGTGTAGGACTTTTAAACACTACTTTAAAGAATACGTTTTCAATAAATTCAAAAATGTAATTCAAGGAATTTACTGATGAAATGATCATCGCCTCTTTAAAATGATAATTTGATTCTTTGGCCACTACAAAACAAATAGGAGATAGGATTGTCTAATGCTAGAGCTTCACTTAGAGTCAATTTAATCGTTAATGCTTCCTAATGAAAAAAGGGGGATTATCATATGAATCAATTAGACCGATGGACAAAGGTTGATGAATATATAACCAGTAGCCTTATTCCATCTGATCCCGTTCTAGAGCAGACATTAGTCATCAATCAACAGGCAGGGCTTCCTTCTTATGATGTTACAGCGGCTCAGGGAATGCTTCTGCAAATCTTAGTAAGGATGCAAAACGCAAAGAGAATAATGGAAATCGGTACTTTAGGTGGCTATAGTACGATTTGGATGGCAAGAGCTCTGCCAGTTGAAGGTATATTAGTTACGCTTGAGAATGATCCACATCATGCTAAGGTAGCTCAGGAGAACATTTCACGGGCAGGATTAGATGATATTGTTCAAATCCGTTTGGGTGATGCTTTAGATCAATTGGCAACGTTGAAGGAAGAAGGTATTCAACCATTCGACTTTATTTTTATTGATGCAGATAAACCGAATAATCCGGAATACTTACAATGGGCGCTTCATTTTTCACGTCCTGGAACAGTAATTATCGGAGATAATGTTGTTCGCGAAGGTGAAATTATCGATGCAAATAGCTCTGATCCACGAGTAATAGGAGTTAGGAAATTTTATGATATGGTAGCAAAAGAACCACGAATTACGGCTACTACAATTCAGACAGTAGGTAATAAAGGATATGATGGATTTTTGATTGGGATAGTAAATAGTTAGACAATGAGTTCACATTGCTCAATAGAAGTGTATCCAAAATTCAATATTGAGTGACCTGTATTCCATATGTATTGATGCATTTACGAAGTAATATTGTTCATGGACATCACAGGTTTACGGTGGTGTTTTTTTGTATTTTCATTCCATAGTCGAATGTGAGCTCCATCTCAAGACGGATGGATTACTTTGAATCCCATGATATATTTACGCTACAAAGAAGATATGAGTATTGAGTGGAGAGAGATAAGATGAGTGTTTGGCAAGATTGGATTAAAAGCTATAAGAGCTATAATCGAAATGTACGCTTGATTCTATTAACTCAGTTGCTTTCATCAGTTGGTCTCGGGATGTTTATGATCATCTACAATCTATATGTTCGTTCGATTGGACATTCACAAATTGTAGTTGGTAATGTAGTTGCAACAATGTCCCTAGCTACAGCAATTGCACTTATTCCTGCGGGCATATTAAGTGACCGCTTTAGTCGAAAGAAAATCATTCTTATTGGTGGAATCATGACGGTAGTGACTTTGTTCCTTCGTTCGATCATTGTAAATGAAACAGGCTTGGTCACGACTGCTTTTATCGAAGGACTTTTTGTCTCTTTATTAATGGTTTCCTTTATTCCGATGCTCTCGGAGAACTCAACCGATGAGCAAAGGGTTCATTTATTCAGTATCCTCTTTGCGCTTGGTATGGTGGCAAGTGTCATTGGTAACATCGGCGGAGGGGTATTTACTGATTTTTTTCAGAAAATGGTTGGACTAAATGAAGTGATCAGTCTACGTATTACTTTAATGATCAGTGTTGGGGTCATCATGACATCCATGTTTCCCATCCTACTCATTAAAGAAATGAAAAAGGAAAGAGTGAAGAAGGAGAAACTCGGTTTTCAAATTAAGCAATTTTATTATCAGAATCTATCCTCCATTAAGGTCATTGTTTTGCTCTCCATTGCACAGTTGTTTATTGGATTCGGAGCGGGGCTTGTCATTCCCTATTTGAATCTATACTTTGCTGAACGATTCGAAGCATCGACATCAGCTATAGGGATAATTGTCTCACTCGGTCAAGCGGCAACTGCGATTGCAATGTTCCTAGGTCCAGCCTTTGTAAAACGTTTTGGTGAGGTGAAAGCGATCGTAATCCTTCAATTAGGATCCATTCCATTTCTGCTACTCACAGGGTTCACAAACAGCCTCATGCTCGCTTCTTTTGGGTATTTATTCCGACAAGCACTCATGAATGCGGGTGGCCCGATTCAGATGTCAATCATGATGAGTAGAGTAAGTGATAATATGAAGGGGTTGGCAAATAGTGTAGGTTCTATGAATTTCAATCTTGGCTGGGCATTGATGGGACCAGTTAGCACCGCGATTGTGCAAGCAAATGGCTCCTACTGGGGCTATGCCTATGTATTTAGTATGACTGCTGTGCTCTATATCGTCGGAACGATTTATTTTTACACGGTATTTAAGCCAGGAAAGAAATTGGGAACAAGTAAGGTTAATGAGGTTCAGGTGGAATCGTAGATCAAATAAATAAGGGTAAGAAAAAGCCCAGTCTACTTACAGCATCATGCTAAGGGACTGGGCTATACTATTGTCTACCTCCGACGAAAGAGGAAGTAGATTCCGACTAAGATTAGTAGGCTCGGCCATATGTACGGCCATGGTATTTCGCTCCAGATTCCTTTCCATACGGTACTAAAGAGAGAAACAGCAAGTAAAATAAAGGCAGGAGTTAAGGAGCCTTTATGACGAGAGACCAAAAACTGTGCAAAAAAAGCGATCGAGACGATAAATGTATACACCGCCCAGTGTCGCGGCCAATTTGGGAATAGCTCAGGCCCTAGAAAATGAATTCCTAGACCTAAAAGAATCACTCCAGGATAAATCGCGCCGTCTCTCTTACGATCAACGATCGATGTGATGATAAAATACAGTCCAATACCGATTAAAATGAATTGCCAAGATGAAATTCGCTCTAGATAAGGTAAATCAAGCTGTTTAAATAAGAAAAAAAGACCGAGGATGACCAGGATTATTCCACCGATAACGGAATGATTTTTCATCGCTTTTTTCCCCCTAATAAAATCACAAGTACCCCAATAACAACAAGGATGGTACCCCAAAAATACTCGCGTAGCTTCATGATATAGTAAAATAGATTATAGTCGAGTAAATTGTTTAGGAGAAAGATTCCTCCAATTAATATAAAGATAACCCCTAGTATTAGACCACCACTACGTGATCCGCCAGCAGAAGAACGTGTCCATTTTGCATCAAAGGAACCCTCCTTTTGATCTGCTACATCAGACTTCCATCGAGAATCTCCCTCGGGAATAATCACGACCCCAATAATATAGATGATGACTCCCCCAAATAATCCAGTAGCAAACGAGAAAATAACAAAAAGGATACGAATGATTACGGGATCAATATTGAAATATTCACCAGCACCACCTAAAACCCCGCTGATCATGCGATTTGTACTTGATTTTGATAACCTTTTCATTTTCAAATGCTTCTCCCTTCTATTCAAAATGCTTACGATTCTACATTATTCTTTAGTCTAAATGGTCGTAGGAGCATATGACTCGGCATTTCCGCCAATATCATGCCCATGAGGATTAAAGCACAACCAACAATCATTAGAATCGTTAAAATCTCTCCACCAAATACAACGCCCGTCAACGCGGCGAATATAGGCTCCATTGCAAAGATAAGAGCGACTCGTGTAGGAGTAGTGTACTGCTGATAATGAGTCTGTGCTAAAAAGGCAAGCGCTGTTGCCAAAAATGCAGTCACAACCAAAGCAAGCAATACTATTGGATTAAGATAGGTTGTAAGTGAAAAGAGTGGGGAGAGATCCTCATAACGAAACGCAAAGACAAGACTGAAGAGCGTAACGAATCCAAGCTGTACGATCGTTAATAATAGTACATTAAACTTTGGAGCATATTTGCCAGTAAATACGATTTGCATCGCAAAGCCAACCGTACCAAATAAAACTAATAAATCACCTGTATTCCAAACGAGGCCCTCTCCCATTTTGCCTGCGACTATTTGATCACCAAATGCGAGGAAATAAAGTCCTGCGCTTGCAAGAAGTACACCAATTATCGCTGCAATCTTTAGTTTTTGTCTAAGGATCAAGAGCGAGAAGATCGGTACCAATACTACACTTAAGCCAGTAATAAAGCCTGCTTTTGACGATGTAGTATAAATCAATCCGATCGTTTGGAAGGCGTAGCCAATAAAGAGCCAAATTGCTAAGACACCGCCGGCAAGTAGGGTGGTTAAGTTCATGCCTGTGAAATCTTCATTTTTAGTCTTTCTTCGTTTTTGCCAGACCAGGATCACTAGTAAAAAGAGAAAGGCCCAGAGAAAGCGGACAAATAAAAAAGAGTAAGGGGGTAATGCATCAATGGCATTTTGTACTAATAAAAAAGTGGTCCCCCAGATCATTGCGATTCCAAGTAAAACCAGGTCTGCCAATCGTTGTTTATTCATAAGCACCTCTACCATGTATTTTGTTATATTATTGGGGACTTTGAAAATATTATATTAGAATTAGATATAAATTACTATTTAGATATAGAGATTTTTTGTTATAATAGAAAATGATTATGCGAGGTAATGAGAAAGCCTCCTTTTCACAAAGTGATTCAAGAATAACGCAATTTGCGCACTACATAAGGAGGTAGTCACTTTGAGCGATCTAAAAGCATATGTTAAACAACTATTAAAAGATGATCCTCTATTTCAAACAGGTGGAAATGGAGACTCTATTGGAAAAAGAGTTGCCTATAATGTAAAACGTATTCGTAAGATTAAAGGTTTTACTCAACTAGAGTTAGCGAATGAGATGGGGGTTAAACAACCGTTCATCGCTCGAATAGAGAGTGGTAAAAATAACATCTCGATCAAAAAACTCGAGCAACTCGCCCAAGTCTTCAAAATGGATCCTATGGTATTATTACGCCCCATTTTCGAAGAGGGTACTCCCCGTGAAGTAGGACGTTTGGTTGTTGACAAGGACTCGGTCATTTATGCTGCGAACATTGGAATGGAGCTTTACCTAAAGGAAAAATCAGAATTTCTCATAGGTACTCCTTTGAAAAAAGGTGACCCAATCTCTGATTGTCTCTCAAAGGCTTATGAAACAGCATCTGACATCGTAAACTATCCGAGCGTATATCGCGAAAACGGTATGGTTGAGAAAAAAATGATTTCCGTTTTTTTAGTTCGAAATGATGAAAACGAAGTGATGGGTGCAGAGGTTTTCTGCCGTACTTACTTTTAATTAAAGCTCAGTACAGAATTATGGACATTCTCAAGTCCCCTCGAATATTGTGGGGGCTTGTCTATGTCTTTAGGGCGCATTTATACTTTAGTGCAAGATTACTAGGTATAGAACGGGAGGATTTATCTTATGAACCGAGGGGGATATTACTTTCTTGTTATCATGCTTTTATCGATCATTCTGCTCTCCGCCTGTTCCGATAACCCAGAGAGAAATCTAGTTGATGAATTTCCGACCGAAGAAATTCCTTCTCAGGAAGTGCCTGACCAGGTAGTTATTCCAGATGAATTTTATAATTTACCATCTGAAATGATCGTACCGCCTAATCATGTACTTGATCTGTTGATAGATGGAGCAACATATCGCTCGGAGAATCCAAGTTTACTAGAACTTAATCATGAGGGCAAGCCTCAAGTAGCTGCTGATGCTATTACCGGTGAATTTACAATGCTAACGGTTTCAATCGCTGATCAGCAGAAAGAAATCTTGGTTAAAGTAAAATATGCGCTCTCTGATACGATCGAAGATGTAAATGGTGTAGCTACGATCACCAACCCTGCGGATATACTCGTATTGGTGAATAAAGAACGTAGTCTACCTGCGGACTATGTACCCGAGGGGCTAATGGCACCTGAGATTCCATTTTATTTTAGCGAAAATATTGAAAAGCGTTGGCTTCGCCCTGAAGCAGCGAAGGCAATTGAAGAAATGTTTGCTAAAGCTAAAGAAGATGGCATCCACATGTTTGGTGCCTCGGCGTATCGCTCCTATAAAACACAAGAAGCGTTATTTTCACGCTATGTAGGCACACATGGAGAAGAGGAAGCAGCGCGTTTTAGTGCAAGAGCTGGTCAAAGCGAGCACCAAACTGGCCTTACGATTGATGTGTACCATGCGAACATTACAAACGGATTAGAAGAAGCCTTTGCAGACACTCCCGAAGGACAATGGGTGGCAGAAAATGCACATCAATTTGGTTTCGTCATCCGTTATCCAAAAGATAAGGAAGAGATCACTGGTTACAGCTTTGAACCGTGGCATCTTCGCTATGTAGGAACCAATGTGGCTAATGAACTCTATAAAAAGAACATAACTTTAGAAGAGTACTTTCTAGAAGAGAATTTTTATACTTTTAAATAATAAGATAAGCTGTTTCCCAATTTTAATGCGGGAAACAGCTTTTTGTATTCATATGTACCCTCTAGCCTTACTTCAACCTCTTAAGACTCAAATTGATTTCATAAGCATATTCATTAACTGATACGAAAAAATTTACTATTGTCAAAGTGAAAGGATGCTGTTATTATAATGCATATATTTAATGCGTATACGCTTAACCGCGGTAAAGCGCGAAAAAGGGGGATTTATATGTTAAAAAGTAGAATGATGCAGAAAACGGGACTTATTTTATTATTGTTGATTCTAGCAATCAGCATGAGTGCGTGTGGCGGAAAAAAAGGTGATGGCAAGGTAACGATAGGAATTAACCAATTGGTTACTCATGCTGCACTTGATGCAGCTCGTGATGGATTTTTGGATGCGCTTAAGGCTAATGGTTATGTGGATGGAGAAAATTTAGTAGTCGATCTTCAAAATGCACAAGGAAGTCAGGATACGGCGCTTACAATCTCGAAAAAATTCGTAACCGATAAGAAGGATATGATCTTTGCGATTGCGACACCTTCTGCTCAGGCGTCAGCTCAAGCAACCAAGGATAATCCAAATATTCCTGTATTGATTACAGCAGTAACAGATCCAGTAGATGCAGGTCTCGTTAATTCATTAGAAAGCCCAGGTGGTAACGTAACGGGAACTACCGATATGAACCCCGTAAAGGAACAGCTTGCATTGGTAAAGCAACTAACGAGTGGTAAACGAGTAGGAATTATTTACAACTCTGGCGAATCTAATTCAGAGGTACAGGTTGTGATCGCTAAGGCAGCTGCTGCAGAGCTGGGTTTAGAACTCGTATTAAGTACGATATCCAATAGCTCTGAGGTTAAAGCAGCAGCTGAAAATCTTGCAGGAAAGGTAGACGCGTTCTATATTCCTACTGACAATACGGTTGTCTCTGCGATTGAAACAGTGATCGATGTTGCTGAAGCAAAAAAGCTACCGATCGTAGCGGGTGAGGGTGATTCAGTACAGAACGGAGCATTGATCACCTACGGACTTGACTATTACAATCTCGGCTACCAAACGGGTGAGATGGCGGTAAAGGTATTAAAAGAGGGTAAGAATCCAAAGGATATGCCTGTAGAGAGTCAAAAGCAGCCAAAGCTCTATATTAACGTTTCACAGGCCGAAAAAATGGGCATCACCATTCCACAAGAATTGCTAGAGAAAGCAGATGAAAAATACTAATTTGATATTCACTAACTAGGGAAAAATGATGAAGGAGAGATCGCCCCTATGGAACTTATATACGGATCACTACAACAAGGATTAATATTTGGAATTATGGCCATAGGGGTGTATCTTACCTTTCGTATTCTCAACTTTCCCGATCTAACGGTAGATGGTAGCTTTACTTTAGGCGGAGCGACAGCAGCGACCTTGATTGTAAATGGAGTCAATCCATGGATCGCAACCTTAGCAGCGATGGTGACTGGAGCACTTGCTGGTACAATTACAGGGATTTTGCATACGAAGGGCAAGATTAATGGGCTCTTAGCTGGGATTCTCACCATGATTGCACTCTATTCTATTAATTTACGTGTCATGGGCAAGGCGAATGTGCCTTTGTTACGACAGGACACAATCGTGACAACCATTAAGTACAATTCCTGGGTAGGCGATGTAAGATGGTTACAAAACCTAGCGTTAGTACTCGCCTTTGCAGGAATTGTTCTTATGCTGAAACTGGTGATCGACTGGTTCCTGCATACGGATCTCGGAATGTCGATCCGTGCGACAGGGGATAATTCACGCATGATCGGCAGTCTCGGAGTAAATACTGACAAGACGATCATTATCGGACTCGCTCTAGCGAATGGGCTCGTTGGACTAGCTGGTAGTATTACTGCACAGTTTCAGGGTTTCGCCGATGTACAAATGGGTGTAGGGATGATCGTGATCGGACTTGCTACTGTGATCATCGGTGAGGTTGTTTTTGGTAGTCGTTCAATTTTCCGTGCTACTTTAGCGGTTGTCGGTGGAGCGATTATTTATCGTTTTGTTGTAGCGGGTGCACTCTATTTCGATATTCTCGATCCGAATGATATGAAGCTGATCACTGCGATATTGGTTATTTTAGCACTTACTCTTCCTCGCTTTATAGACAATTGGCGTACGAATAAACAGAGACGAGAGCTCTATGCAGAGGGGGACAAATAGATGCTAAAAATCGAACAAGTGAGTAAAATATTTAATGCGGGTACGATCAATGAAAAAAGGGCATTGACGAACATCAACCTTCACTTGGATCGTGGCGAATTCGTAGTCGTCATTGGCTCCAATGGTGCTGGTAAATCAACAATGATGAATATGGTAGCCGGCGCTTATCCCGTAGATGTGGGTAGGATTCAGATTGCTGGTGTTGATGTGACCCATCATCGAGAGTATCAACGTGCCAAATATATCGGACGCGTTTTCCAAGACCCATTCGTAGGGACAGCACCGACGATGTCGATCGAGGAGAATATGGCGATGGCCTATCGCCGTGGACAAAAGCGAGGATTAACGAAAACGTTAAACAGGCAAAATCGTGAGCTGTTTCAAGAAGCATTAACACAATTAGAGCTCAACCTCGAGAATCGTTTGACACACAAGGTGGGCACACTCTCGGGTGGAGAACGTCAAGCGTTGAGCTTGTTGATGGCAACATTCACAGAGCCACAAATACTACTGCTCGATGAGCATACAGCTGCACTTGACCCGAAGCGGGCGCAGCTGATCATTAGCTTGACTCGCAAAATGATTGAGCAGCATAACTTAACCACGCTCATGATCACGCACAATATGGAACAAGCACTCCATCTCGGCAATCGCCTTATTATGATGCATGAGGGTGAGATCATTCTTTCACTCAAGCAAGAAGAGAAGGAAAAAATGACTGTACGTGACCTAATTGAAGCATTTGAACAGGTGCGCGGTGAGAAATTTGCAGACGATCGAGTAGTGTTGGGATAACATATTAAGGGCTGTTTTAGATTAACCACGATTGCAGAGGCGGGAATTTCCTGTCTCTTTCGTTTTGAATTTATGAATTAGGATGTATTCCCTTTTTTAGAATGTTCCGATAAAATTATATTATAAAATTCATAAAGGGGGATGTCCTATGAATCGTTTTGCAAAGTACATATTTTTTATCATGCTTATTCTAGGAATCCAGGTTGGGATTTTTTATCTACTTACTCTATATTTTACGAATCTACAGCGTTTTGATCTTATGTTTATTGTTGGTTTAATCTATGTGATCTTGGCATTTATCTTTTCGAGTAGTGGCGGCTTACTCTCGCATAGCTCACAAAATATTATGATGAGAAGCATGCCAGCTGCCATGCAAGGATTTCACGAAAAAAGAGGATTTACTTCAGTAAAAGTAAATCCCATTCTTGTGAGTTCAGGCATTTTCTTTCTTTCGAGTATTGTATTATCTTTAGTTTATTGGTAGGTAGATGATAAATGATAATCTTAATGGGACAGTTCATAGATTGACTGTCCCATTTTTTTTGCGCCTCAAATCTTTGGCTTATTGTACGAAAGTGATACAATGGAAATGAAATATATATAGAGGTGTGTATTATGAATCGTTATGATAAATCCATACAGTATTTTGCAGAAGCAAAACAAGTCATGGTCGGTGGGGTGAATAGTCCTGTACGTGCATTTCGCTCGGTAGGTGGCAACCCGATTTATATGGAGCGTGGTGTGGGAGCTCGTGTATGGGATATTGATGGCAATGAATATATCGATTTCCTAGCCTCGTGGGGTCCCCTTATTCTTGGACATGCTCATCCGACTGTAGTCGGAGCGATCAAGGATTATGCAGAGCGTGGTACAAGCTTTGGTACTCCAACAGTGATTGAGACACAGATGGCGAGTAAGGTATGTGAGATTTTGCCATCGATTGAAATGGTACGGATGGTGAACTCTGGAACAGAGGCAACGATGAGTGCGCTACGCCTAGCTCGTGGATATACTGGTCGTGAGAAGGTAATTAAGTTTATTGGCAGCTATCATGGACATGGTGATAGCTTTTTGATCAAAGTAGGTTCAGGCAGTGCATTACTAGGAATGCCAGATAGTTTAGGTGTTCCCGAACAACTAGCTAAGAATACAATCGCACTTCCTTATAATAATATCGAGGCGGTTAAGGAAGCCTTTAACCTAATTGGTGAAGAGGTTGCAGCAATAGTGGTAGAGCCGATTGCAGGCAATATGGGCGTAGTGCCACCGCTACCAGGATTTTTACAAGGACTGCGTCAAATCACCAAGGAGTACGGAGCGCTTTTGATCTTTGATGAGGTCATGACAGGTTTTCGTGTCGATTATCATTGTGCTCAAGGCATATTCGACATCCAACCTGACCTCACAACATTAGGTAAAGTGATCGGTGGTGGACTGCCTGTAGGTGCTTATGGTGGCAAGCGGGAGATCATGGAGTATGTTGCACCACTAGGACCTGTGTATCAAGCAGGTACATTGTCCGGCAATCCACTAGCGATGATAGCTGGCTATACAACTTTAGTTGAGCTTGGTAAGGAAGGTGTATACGAGGAGCTTGAGCGGAAATCAGCTCGCCTCGAACAAGGCTTTATTGCAAATGCAAAAGAAGCAGGGGTTCCGCTTACGATCAATCGTGTCGGTTCTTTAATGGGAGTTTTCTTTAACGAAGGCCCTGTTACCAATTTCGATCAGGCAAAGAGCTCCAACCAAGAGCAGTTTAATACATACTTTCATGCTATGATAGAGCAAGGAATTTATATCGCCCCTTCACCATTTGAAGGAATGTTTATTTCAACGGCACATACAGATGAACAGATCGAACGTACAATCGAAGCCAATCGAAACGCATTACGTAGCTTATAAGACAAGGGTAAGACAAGGGGACGTTTCACTTGTCTCCTAAAAATAAATCAATGTATGGAGGCGATCAGGTTGGAAGTGATCAAGATTTCACCTCGCGGCTATTGCTATGGGGTAGTCGATGCGATGGTACTCGCACAGCAAGCTGCTAGAGACCTAGATTTACCACGTCCGATTTATATATTAGGCATGCTCGTACATAATAGCCATGTGACTGATGCTTTTGAGAAAGAAGGAATTATCTCTCTCGAAGGTGAGAATCGCTTGGAGCTGATTGAGCAGGTGAATGAAGGTACAGTAATCTTCACCGCACATGGTATCTCTCCTGAAGTTCGTAGACGCGCACGTGAAAAAGGCTTAACTGTCATCGATGCGACATGTCCAGACGTAACAAAGACACATGATATCATTCGTGAAAAAGTCGCAGAAGGCTTTGATATCATCTATATCGGTAAAATAGGACATCCTGAGCCCGAAGGTGCAGTCGGAGTAGCTCCGGATAAAGTGTATCTGGTGGAAAGTTTAGCTGATGTTGAGGCGCTCAATCTCACAAATGACAAACTCGTTGTGACGAACCAAACGACGATGAGCCAATGGGATACACAGCATCTCATGGACATGGTTAAACAAAAATATCCACATGTCGAGATTCATAATGAGATTTGTCTAGCTACTCAGCTTCGACAAGAGGCAGTAGCAAAACAAGCGAAGGAAGCTGATATTACGATTGTTGTCGGTGATCCTAGAAGCAATAACTCCAATCGCCTCGCGCAGGTTTCTGAGGAGATAGCAGGCGTAACCGCCTATCGTATCGCAGATGTCACAGAGCTTCGCTCTGAATGGTTCAAAGGCAAGAAGAAAGTCGCCGTTACGTCAGGCGCATCAACACCAACGCCAATTACAAAAGAAGTGATCGACTTCCTCGAGCATTTTGACCCCGAGGATCAAAGTACGTGGATGGTAGAACGCACCGTCAAGCTCGATAAAATCCTTCCACCACTCCGTGATAAGCGGGAGAAGGTCTAAATTAACAAAGAAGATCTATTCGAAACGAACAGGTCTTCTTTTTTTGGACTTAAAAAGTTATTGTTCTCTACCCGTTAGTTGCATTTCTTTTCCACATTGCAACGATTGAATTGACGAAAGCTAGACCAACAATTGCAATAAATTTATAAATAGAAAATCGTACATCAGTAAAATGTGGGATTTCATCTGCAGCATATCCTAAAAAGTATGTAAGAACACCTGAAACAAAAACAAAAATTACTGAGGTACTTAATATAGAGAACCAGTTAATAAACTGCAAATGCTTTTGGGGAAAGATGGTTTTAATCAGTAAGGTAATCAAAATGACAATAAAGAACACAAGAATAAAATCAATGAGCTCTAATGCTTCTAGTGACATTTTATCCCCTCCATTTAGTGGTATATAATGAATAAAATCCATTATATACCTATTCTGTGTTGATGTCACACCAGTGGTCTAAAATCTCTCACTCTCCCATATAGTATATAGAGATTTTAGGACTATTTTTAGCCTAAGGAGGGTTATTGTTTTGGAGCAAATGAATCGTGAGGATCGAGTAACCTTTGAACTGATGGAACGCATCCCATTAGAGGAGCTAAGTAGCGAAATAGCAGTAATACGCAATGTGGAAGTTACACCTGAAATTGAGATGATTGCAGAATATTCCTCTTATCGTATTCGTGGTGCATTGATCTTTACTGGCGAATATGAGGCTCGAAAACCAGATGAATCGAGCTATCCCCATCTATTAGATCGCAGTGCTTACTATAATAAAAGAATGGTCAAACAAATCAATCATCGTATTCCAGTTGATATCAGTTTGCCAGCGGATCGCATCGATGATAATGGTGTGATCTTGGAGATTACTTCCTTAGATTATGATCTCGCTGAGCCCAATCACCTCATCGTAACTACTGAGCTAGAGCTACAAGGTGTATTAAACGAAGAGGTAAAGAAAAATGCTTACTGGGATCAAGCGACACAATATGATTATGCAGACCGTGACGAAGATACCTCCCACCAACAACAATATGATCAATTTACAGATGAGTTTAGTGAAGAGGAAGAGAGACCACGAGAGTTTCTCTTTGAAGCACATCCGATCAAGGAGGAGCAAGAAAGAGATGAACTGATCTATTCAGAATCTGAGACTGAGGATCGCAAGCCAAACTATGAAAATTTTCATAATCCTGTAGAGCAAGAAGTAAATGTTCCACAAGAAGCAATTGTTTCAGAAGAACTTGAATCTCGCCCTCATACGGAAGAAATCGAGATGGAACAACAAGAGGAGCAGCAAGGACAGGAAATTCGAATTGAAGAAGATGTCTATAAAGATAAGATTGATGAAGAAGAGGTTCCGATAGTACGTCCTATAGAAGAGCGTGAGCCTGAAGTAAAGGTTACGATATCCAATAAAAATCGTCCACACGAACCCGATCCTGTTAAGGTAACAGAAGATCGGACTGAGACAGAGCAGTCAAAAGAGGAAAAGGAAAAGGTGAGTCGTGCGAATACAGTTGGACTACTTTCCAAGTTTCTAAAGAATCGTGAAGACACAATGACCCAGATCCAAGTGTGTATTGTACAGCCAGGCGAAACCATAGCAGAAATTGCACAGCGTTATAATCTCTTAGAAGATGAAATAAGAGAAATGAATAGTCTTGGGTATACTAGTAATTTGAACGGGAAGGTATTAAAGATCCCGGTGCGTAAGGTGAGATAGGGGAGAGATCAGATGGAAAATCTGCATTCACTACTTCTCCAACACTATGATATCGATCCAGCATCGATACATAGCATACACTCGATTTGGAAGGTATCCTCTACCAAGGGGAGTTTTGCGGTTAAAAAATGTAGTAACACACCCCAACAACTCCATTTTGTCCATAATGCATTACAATATTTACGCCAATCTGGATTTATAGGTGTGCTGCCCTTTGTGCTGACGAGAAATGGACACCCATATGTTCAAGTACCGGATGGAGCAGTCTATGTAGTTCCATGGATCGAGGGAAGAACAGGTAGTGATATACTCGATCGTACAGATTGGGTTTCAGCAACCTTTTCGCAACTGGGGACAATGCATCGAATCAGCAGAGGTAAATATAAGGAGCAACTCGATACATTGTTTCAGGAGGGAAATCGTCTACAGCAAAGCTGGAATGGACGAATTCATCGTCTTAATGAGTTTCGGGAAGTGGTTCATCAGCGTGTATATCCTTCACCGATTGATGTCGTCTTTATGGCGAACGTCGATGAACTGCTAGAGATGGCTATATCAGCAACTGGTAGACTTGAGGAATGGCTCAAATCAGTGGGAGAGGCTGAAGAGATTCGTCTCACCATTTGTCATGGTCGTCTGCATCCCGAGCATATCATCTATGCGGATCAACATTATTTTATTAATTTTGATCATGCCAATCTCGATTTTCCAGCACGAGATCTCTCTTATCTCATTCGCTATTTATCTGCACGTTTGGGTGAAAGAGCGAAGATTGAGGAATGGTTGAATCGTTATGTCGATGAGAATCCACTTACTACAGAAGAGCTTGAGATATTAAATATTTCTTTACAATATCCGAGCATGTTGATTCAATTTTTAGAGCGTTATTATACTCTGCAATTAACTGGCAGATGGACGGAGCTTACCTTGGTTCGTCGCTTTGAAAAGATGATAGACGAGCAGCATCTACTTCAGCATATTTAGTACCAGTCAAAGAGTGAACCCATATAAAGTAGAAATAAAATAAAGAGAATCAACACATCGATAAATGTAGGAAAAAAAATCGTGCGAATAAAGAAAATGATCATGATTGGAAACATCCATTCACGTATATACATCTTCATTCGATTAAGAAACTCATTAAAATTCCAACGCATACAAGTATCACTCCAGTCTTTACTACATCTGTTTTTATTTTATGTGGGGTAAAGCGGATAGGTTCCGAGGACAGCTTTTGTCCTCTTTTTTTGCATTCATATGTGAGTATACAAATAAGATCATGTGGTTTGGCTAAAATATGGATAAGGAGGTGTCGCAATGGATCGCCAATTTGATATTTTAGAGTTAAATAGAAGAGAGGATCTCATTAATGAGATCAAGGATTTAGAAGGTAGAATCACAATGGAAACAGGAAACACATGTGTGCTCATTGCCTATACAGATCAATCAGATGCTAGTAGAACATAAAAAATATGTAAGCATCTATTTGACAATTAAGAGGAAAATGAATATATTTAATCTAAATTAATTTGATGTCAATAGACGTTGAAGGGGAGGAGTAAATGCCTCTTTCCTTGAAGAGAGGGGAATATCTTGGTGAAAGTTCCCTAAGGAAATGTGTTGAAGTCGCCCCAGAGTTAATGGCTTGAAGCTCTAGTAGAGTCATTCGGAAATCCTACCGTTATCTTGGAACTAAGTGCATTGTAGTGGATATGGGCTTTATTTTGATGGTTTTCTACTGCAATGAATAAAGGTGGTACCACGAAAGTATCCTTTCGTCCTTTAGGGGATGAAAGGTTTTTTTATTTTCAAAAAAAGGAGAGAAATACGATGACAGAGCAACAGATTAAAACGGAAATTCCAAAAACGTACCAGCCCAAAGAGGCAGAAGAAAAATGGTATAAATGGTGGGTTGAGCAAGGCTTATTCACACCTGAACGCGATCCGAATAAGAAGCCCTTTACAATCGTAATTCCTCCTCCGAACGTGACTGGGAATCTCCATATTGGTCATGCCTTAAACAATACGATTCAAGATATCATGACCCGTTATAAACGGATGCAAGGGTATGCAGCATTATGGCTTCCAGGAATGGATCATGCGGGGATTGCTACACAAGCTCGAGTAGAGGCGAACCTACGTCAAGAGGGAGTTACTCGCTATGACTTAGGGCGTGAAAAATTTGTGGAAAAGGTTTGGGAGTGGAAGGAGAAATATGCTGATATCATCCGTGAGCAATGGGAGAAGATGGGCATCTCAGTCGATTATACTAGAGAACGTTTTACAATGGATGAAGGTTTATCTCGTGCAGTACGAGAAGTTTTTGTTCGCCTCTATGAAAAAGGGTTGATCTATCGTGGTAAATACATTATCAATTGGGACCCCGTAACCAAGACTGCCTTATCGGATATTGAAGTGATTCATAAAGAAATTCAAGGTAAGCTATATCATTTACGCTATCCATTGAAGGATGGTACTGGCTTTATTGAAATAGCCACGACGCGTCCGGAGACGATGCTCGGAGATACAGCGATTGCGGTTCATCCAGAGGATGAACGCTATCAACATTTGATCGGTAAGATCGTAGTTTTACCGATAACGAACCGCGAGATCCCAATTATTGCGGATGATTATGTTGACCGCGAGTTTGGTAGTGGTGCCGTAAAGGTTACTCCAGCACATGACCCGAATGATTTCGAGATGGGTGTACGACATAACCTGGAGCAGATCATCGTGATGGATGAATCCGCTCGTATGAATGAGAATGCAGGTAAGTATCAAGGCATGGATCGTTTCGAATGTCGAAAAACGATCATCGCTGATTTAGAAGAGATGGGTGTTTGTTTTAAAATTGAAGATCATCTGCACTCCGTAGGTCATAGTGAGCGTAGTGATGCTGTGGTTGAGCCATACTTGTCTACTCAATGGTTTGTAAAGATGAAGCCACTTGCTGAACAGGCGATTAAACAAGCCCACGAGGATGATCATAAAGCAGATGCTGAAGATCATGTAGCGGTACAATTTGTACCCGATCGCTTTAAAAAAATCTATCTGCACTGGATTGAGAACATCCGTGATTGGTGTATCTCTCGCCAACTGTGGTGGGGACATCGTATCCCAGCTTGGTACTGCGAGGATTGTAGTGAAACAATCGTGGCGCGTGAGGATATTACAGTATGTCCAAAATGCGGTAACACACATCTTAAGCAGGATGAAGATGTACTCGATACGTGGTTTAGCTCTGCACTTTGGCCTTTTTCGACCTTGGGTTGGCCAGACGATACGGAAGATCTACGCTACTTTTACCCTACTGATGTTTTGGTAACAGGCTACGACATCATCTATTTCTGGGTTGCGCGCATGATCTTTACCGCACTCGAATTTACAGAGCAAAATCCGTTCAAATACGTGATGATTACAGGGATCATTCGTGATGCTGAGGGCAGAAAGATGTCCAAATCATTAGGCAATGGTGTCGATCCTCTTGATGTAATTGAGCAATATGGGGCAGATGCGATGCGTTTCATGCTATCTACGGGTGCGACTCCGGGCCAAGATATGCGCTTCCGTTGGGAACGAGTAGAGGCAGCTCGTAACTTTGCGAATAAGATTTGGAACGCGTCACGTTTCGTGATGATGAATGTGGAAGGCTTCACCGTAGCAGATATTGACCTCGACCGTCCTCTCGGAACTGTCGATCAATGGATTTTGCACCGTTTAAATGAGACAATCATAGAGGCGACACGCTTACTCGATACGTTTGAGTTCGGTGAAGCAGGACGTGTGCTGAATGATTTCATTTGGGATGAATACTGTGATTGGTATATTGAGCTCGCCAAGCCTTCCTTGTATGGTGATGATGCTGAAGCGAAGCGGACAACTCAATCCGTCTTGGTTTATGTACTTGATCAAATCCTTCGTTTACTTCATCCGTATATGCCTTATATTACAGAGGAAATATGGCAGCATATTCCGCATGAGGGCAAGAGTATTGTCGTTGCAGAGTGGCCAAAGGCGAATGATCGCTTTAACTTCCCAGCAGCGGTACAGGAAATGACGATGATGATGGATCTCATCCGTTCGATTCGCAACATTCGCGCAGAGATGAATGTGCCGATGAGTAAGAAGATAGAGATCATGATTCATCCAAATAATGCGGAGTACCAAGGAATTTTAGAACGGAATAAAGCGTACATTGATCGCTTCTGTAATCCTGAAAAGCTAGAAATCAGCCACGAGCTCAGCAAGCCAGATAAAGCGGTATCTGCTGTGATCACTGGTGCAGAGCTGTATTTACCACTTGCAGGCTTGATCGACCTCGATCAAGAGCTTGAGCGTTTGCAAAAAGAGTATGATAAGCTTCAATTTGAGGTTGAGCGTGTGCAGAAGAAGCTTGCCAACCAAGGCTTTGTCGCCAAAGCACCAGAGCATGTGATTGCCGAGGAAAGAGCCAAGGAGCAAGACTATATCGAGAAGCGGGATAAGGTATTGGCTCGTTTAGAGGAGCTTAAGAAATAACGTTAATATAAATGATGAAACGAGGAATAGAGCTATGCAGAATGTAACTGATGCACTTACATGGATCCAAAGCTTAAAGTCCATTGGCTACAAACCAGGAAACCTGCGAATGTTGTGGATGCTGGAGCGTCTTGGCAATCCTGAGAGACGTTTGAAGTTTATTCATATTGCTGGCACGAATGGTAAAGGCTCTAATGTTGCATTTTTATCTGCTGTGCTTAAAAGTTGTGGCTATGAGGTGGGGACGTACACCTCCCCTCATGTCACTACCTATTTAAGCCGTATACAAGTGAATGGTATAGATATCGAGGAAACAGCGCTTTTAGAGATCAGTCAGCTGTTAAAGCAGTTGGTAGAAGAATTGACAGCTACAGAGCTAGGTTCACCTTCGGAATTTGAAGTATTTACGATGATCGCAATTTTGTACTTTGCTCGTTATGCTTATCCTGATATCGTGCTTTGGGAGACCGGTTTAGGTGGCAGAACAGACTCTACTAATGTAGTCCATCCGATCCTTACGGTCATCACCAACGTAACCTATGATCATATGAATATGCTCGGCGATACTTTGGAGCAGATCGCATGGGATAAAGCAGGTATTATCAAGGGCGGGGTTCCTGTAATCACTGCTGTTGAGGATGATGGGGCTTATCAAGTGATCGAGGAGATAGCAACCTCACATCGTGCCAAGGTGTATCGACTAGGTCGAGAGTTTCATATCAACGATGCGGAAATCGGTACTCATACACAAAGCTTTACATTCAAAGGACCGTTTCGTGAATATCATAGTCTAGGGCTTTCTTTAAAAGGATCTCATCAATTCAAAAATGCCGCGACAAGCTTAATGGCATTAGAGTTATTGCGTCAATACTACTCTTTTATCATCGAAGAAGAGAATGTGATAGCAGGATATCTTAATGCTTCTCATCCGGGGAGACTTGAGATCGTAGCGAACGCACCACTCATTATCTATGATGGTGCACATAACGCCGATGGTGCAAAAATGGTAGCGCAGTCAGTCCCCCAGCTATTTCAATATGAGAAGCTAACATTGGTGACCTCAATCATGAAGGACAAAGCAATTGATGAGATGCTCGAGCATCTTTTGCCGCTGACTAATCAGGTTGTGATCACTAGAGCGGATAACCCACGCGTTGCAGAGCCTGAAATGATTAAAGAAAAAATAATAAACAAAAACCCACAATTGCCCATATACTTAGTAGAGGAACCGATTGAGGCGGTTCATAAGGCGCTAGCGCTGAGCAACAAAGCGGATCTTATTTTGATTGCAGGTTCACTATTCTTAATCGAGAGCCTCCGAAATGAGCTGTCTAAACTAACTGAACTTAGGGCGGGTGTTGAGTGATGCAGGAAGTAGAGCATGTACACTTTATAGGGATCGGCGGCATTGGGATGAGCGGGATTGCTCGTGTCCTTTTAGATATGGGTGTAAAGGTATCAGGTTCTGATTTAATCCAAAAAGAGCTCACAGAGGAATTAGCCAGTCGTGGCGCTACCATTTATTATGGTCATCAGAGCGAGAATCTTACAGGAGCAGAGCTGATTGTCTATTCTTCCGATATTCCGCAGGATAATATCGAGCTACTCGCAGCCAAGGAGCAAAAGATCCCGATGATTCATCGCTCAGATCTATTAGCGAAGCTCCTCAATGAGAAAATGGGTGTTGCTGTAGCTGGATCTCATGGCAAGACAACAACCACATCGATGATTGCCTTTATTATGGAGCGAACAGGAATTGAACCTACATATGTTGTAGGTGGAGAAGTGGTTAATCTCGGAAGCAATGCTCGCTTTGGTAAAGGCGATTATGTGATTGCTGAAGCCGATGAAAGTGATAAAACCTTTTTAAAATATAGACCCTATATCGGAATCGTAACAAATGTTTCACCCGATCATCTTGAAAATTATGAAGGGGACTATAACAAGCTAAAGTCGGCCTATCAACAGTTTATGCAGCAGATTAAGCCTGGTGGTAAAGCTATCATATGTGGTGATGATGCAGAGCTACTTAAACTTCAATCCGCTCTTACGTGTTCAACAATTTCCTATGGCATCGATAATGAATCGGTTGATTATCGTGCAGTAGAGATTGAGACTGGAGATCGTAAAGCTACGTTTATAGTTGAGCATCACGGAAGCCGATTAGGGCAAGTAACTCTCACGATCCCGGGTAGACATAACATTTACAACGCATTAGCCTCGATCATAGTTGCTCTAGAAGCTGGTATTCCTTTTGCCAGTATCGTAGAGGAATTAGCTCATTTTCAAGGGGCCAAAAGACGCTTTCAAATCATTAGTGATGCAAATGATATATTGATCGTTGATGATTATGCTGTCCATCCGACTGAGATCAAGGCAACGCTCAATGCGGCAAAAGCGACAGGACGTAAAGTATATGCTGTTTTTCAACCGCATCGTATTTCACGCGCATTTTATTTATTGGATCAATTTGCAGAGTCATTTGCTGAAGCCGATGAGGTATTGATTACGGATATCTATTCTCCCAAAGGTGAAAAGAAGGTTGAGGGAGTAGATTCGGAGGTATTGGCTACTAAAATTCATCAGCATAGTAATGATAATATCCACTATATTAAGGACCATGGTGAGATTACTGCCTATTTGGAAAAGTGCGTGCATCCTGGTGATCTCGTAATTACTCTTGGTGCAGGTGATATTTGGAAGGTAGCGAGACAGCTCAGTTATAACATAGAGACGACAATGCATTGACATTTCCATAGATCAGGATCAGGTTATGGAGGAGAATAATGAGGCTGTATAGGGGAGATTTTGAAAATTTACTTCGTGCAACAGTTGAGATGGAAGCATCGGATTTACATTTATCCATAGGCGTACCACCAATCATGCGCATCAATGGGTATTTAAAGCCTTATGGGGAAGAGATCTTAACTACCGAGCAAACGAATAACTATGCACGTGCAATTCTAACAGATGCACAGCATGAGCGTTTCAAGACTCATGGAGAGTTTGATTTTTCTTATGATGTTGCCGGTTTGTCACGTTTTCGACTAAATGTATATCAACAAAGGGGAGCTGTTAGCTTTGCTGTACGAGTGATTCCTAGAAAAATTCCAACCTTAGAAGATCTCAATCTCCCTCCTGTTTTAGAGACGCTTACCTACAAGCCCCAAGGTCTAGTTTTGGTAACGGGTCCAACAGGGAGTGGCAAATCAACGACATTGGCTGCAATGATTGATTTAATCAATCGTACACTAAGAAAACATATCATCACATTGGAAGACCCGATTGAATATATTCATACACATAATCAGAGCATCATTGATCAAAGGGAAATCGGAATTGATACTAAAGCATTTTCAAGTGGACTGCGAGCGTCTTTGCGTCAGGATCCTGATGTGATATTACTCGGTGAAATGCGTGATTTGGATACCATTTCTACCGCTATTACAGCAGCAGAGACTGGTCATCTTGTCTTTGCTACATTACATACGACAGATGCCCCATCTACGATTGACCGCATAATTGATGCGTTTCCAGGAGATCAGCATTCACAAATTCGAATTCAACTAGCCACGGTCTTAGTTGCGGTAATTTCACAACGTCTCTTTCCGCTTTTGAATGGTAGTGGACGAGTATCCACTACTGAGATCATGATCAATACACCAGCAGTCGCCAATCTCATTCGCCAAGAAAAGGTACATCAAATCAAGAGTATCCTGCAAACGAGCCGAGCATTAGGCATGCATACGATGGAAATGAGTATACAAGAATGCCTGCAAAAGGGAATGATTGATCATGAGGTGGCCAAGCATTTTCTCCCAATACAATACTTAGAGTATTAATCAATAGAACAAAATAATAATCCCCTTGATCATCCATCGATCAAGGGGATTTCTTGTAGCGCTATGGTAGCTTAGGGATAAAATCGTAATCTCTTCTTTTATATGTTTGTAAAGTGAAATTATATGAATAAGTTGATATACCAATCCATGATTTCTATTCCCCAATAGTAGGTAATGATAGCCGCTAATGAGATATAGGGACCAAAGGGAACCGGTTCACGTCGCTTGATTTTGCCTTGTATTAATAGTATACCGCTGAACAAAAGCCCAATTAACGATGAAAGCATAATTGTAATGAGCGTTAGCTTCCAGCCTAAGACCAATCCAATCATGGCAAGCAGCTTGATATCTCCACCGCCCATACCACCCTTACTGGCGATGGCGATCATATAGAAGATGCCACCACCTACAAGGAAGCCGATTAGGTAATCGGTGTAGGGAAGCGGGTTAGTGAACCAGCGAAGGATGAGAAAGAAAATCATACTAGGGAAAATGATCTTATTAGGTATTAGCTTTGTATGTAGATCACTAATGGTGATGGCGACTAGAATCGAGATGAATGCCCATGCGATGATTAATTCGAGTTGAAGCCCAATTACGATATATGAATAGACGAATAAGAGTGCAGTGATGAGCTCAAAAAGCGCATAAAGGGGTGAGATTTTGACACCACAATGCCTACAGCGACCACGTAAAAATACAAAGCTAACTGCAGGAATGAGATCAAGTATGCCAAGACGTGTATGACAGGAAGGGCAATGAGAAGGCGGAGTAACTATTGATTCGCCACGAGGAATGCGTAATCCGACGACATTTAAAAAGCTACCGATAAACAGGCCTAGTATAGTAATGTACACTTTGATCACAGCTTCCATCCTAGTGCAGCCCTCCATTTCTTTGGTTAAGTCTATCACTTTTGGAGTTCTCTGTGAATCATTTAGTAGTACTCTTTGAATAGCTGTTCCAGCACGTACTTCATTACATACTTACTGTAAAGCTTTCTTTAGTGTCTTATCCACGGTTTACGGTTACTATGTTAATGCATAAATCTATGAACTTTTTATTACGATCTGTTCTATTAATCTCTTAATCTCATACATATGTAATACATGTGAATAATTGGGAGGTTTAATAGATGGAAAAGAAGCCGAAAATAGAAATTCGAGTAAAGCCTGATCTTACAGAGACCTCGCGAAAGCTTACCTTTTCGACTCAGTCTCAAGAGGCTGCACGTATTCGTATAAACCAAGAAAAACAGAGAGAAGAGAAGGTGCCCTTTCAAGTTCTCCCATATCAAAATATCACGACTCCTACGAGTTCTGCCCCGCCAACGAGTACAATCTACCAAAAACTGTTTGAGCCTAGTAAAGTTCCAGTAGAGCAGATAAGTCCTTTAGAAACAGAAAATGAACAACAGGAATTCGTGTTGGAAGAGAGGCAAGTAGAGGAATACCCTTATTTTCCTGGCATATATCCATCGCTTTATCGACCAGACGATGCCTTGGACCATAAGTCTGAAAGGCATGTTCCCAAAGAACCACTCAAAACAAAAGATGAAGTTTATTTGGATCTTGGGCCAATCTATACAGAAGCAGAGTTGAGGACGCAGGGCAATGAAATCGATAAGGAGGATCGTTATCGTGTAAGAGATGGACTTAAGCTAACACTAGCTATTATAGGGGCGATTGGCCTAGGCTCACTATTTGGCTATCTACTTTTGCTATTTGTGCTATCTGGTGATGGACTAACTGAACCAAAGGAGCAAAGTCAAATAAGTAATAACGAAGTAGACAGACGCGTCATTACAGCCGATAAAGTAGCAATTGACTTAAAACAGGGTGGCAAGGTAGTGATGGGTAAGTTAACAGTTACTGATCGAACCTTCTATGCGATTCAGGCTGGCGTATTTACTGAAGAAAAATCTGGTCAAGAGGCATTTACTGGATTTAAGAATAAAAAGCTCCCTATACTATTATTTAATGACGATGTGTTCCGAATTTTTCTCGGCATTGGTTATCAAGAGCAGGATGCTATTCAACTGAGCCAATTTTTTAAACGATTAGGGACTGAAATTTACTTAAAAAAATATACGATTACTGGCGGAACAGTGACGATTCCGAATGCGAGTCTCGCTCAGATGGAGTTACTTAATCAATATTTTACACATGGCACCTATCTACTTGAAAAAACAGCCGCATGGTCGGGAGAAGCTTTACAAGATCGAGTTCATATTACTGAGGATGCATGGGGCAAATTTAAAGATACGCATCAGGCTTTCCTAACAGAGGCACAGCAGCTCGAAAGTTTTCTACCCGAGGAACAAAAACGATGGTTGTCAGCTATGAGTAAAGACATGGATCAGGCGGTATTGGCGATGGCGCATTTTATCGAGGGTCAGGATCGGGAGCAGTTCGTCATCTCGCAACAGGGCTTGCTCAACTATTTTGAAAATTATCGATCATTCTTAATCAGTACTGGTGTGAATATTACAATGAAGTAATTTTTATTTGCCACTTTTTCTTTTTGGTGGGATAATATTATGTAGAAATAACTCGATTTATCCCACATTAGACAAAGAGGAGAGAATGAGCAATGTCGTCGTATCGATTAGAAAAGGATTTGATTGGAACGAAGGAGATCCCTGTAGAAGCGTATTATGGGATTCAAACGTTACGGGCAGTGGAAAACTTCCCCATTACGGGTTATCCAGCGCATCCAGAGTTGATTCGGGCTATCGGTTATGTAAAGAAAGCTGCAGCACTTGCGAATGCAGAGGTTGGTTTATTACAACAAGATATCGCGAATTACATTGCTACCGCATGTGATGAAATTATTGCAGGTAAGCTACATGATCAATTTCTTGTTGATTCGATTCAAGGTGGTGCAGGTACTTCATTTAATATGAATGCCAATGAAGTAATTGCAAACCGTGCAATTGAGCTTAAGGGCGGCGAGAAAGGGGACTATCAGCAAATTAGTCCGAATACACATGTGAATATGTCACAATCGACGAATGATGCTTTCCCATCGGCGATTCATATTGCTACATTACGTCTTGGTGATGGATTAAAAGAGCGACTACAGCAGTTAATTATGGCTTTTCGCGAGAAGGAAATTGAATTTGATCAAGTAATCAAAATGGGAAGAACCCATTTACAAGATGCTGTTCCGATTCGTTTAGGACAAGAGTTCGGAGCGTATGCACGTGTACTCACACGCGACCTAGAGCGAATTACATTGAGCCTTCGTCATCTAGATCAAGTAAATATGGGCGCAACAGCGGTGGGTACTGGACTAAATGCTCAAACAGATTATATAAAACGTGTTGTTGAGATTATGGCCGAAGAGACAGGTTATCCGCTCGTAAATGCAGAAAATCTCGTTGACGCGACTCAAAATACAGATAGCTACACAGAGGTATCTGCAGCACTTAAGATCTTAGCGATCAATCTCTCCAAAATTGCAAACGATCTACGTCTTATGGCGTCTGGGCCAAGAACTGGATTTGGTGAAATCAATTTACCAAAGCGTCAACCTGGCTCGTCAATCATGCCTGGTAAGGTCAATCCTGTAATGGCAGAGGTCATCAATCAGATCGCCTTCCAAGTGATTGGTAATGATCATACCATTTCACTTGCTTCAGAGGCTGGGCAATTAGAGCTTAATGTGATGGAGCCTGTAATGGTATTTAATCTGCTTCAATCACAATCGATATTACAAAATGGGATCGGTGTCTTTACAGAATACTTGGTTAAAGGGCTAACCGCCAACGTAGCGCATTCACGCGAGTTGGTTGAGCGTAGTGTAGGAATCATCACCGCAATCAATCCGCATGTAGGCTATGAAACCTCTACATTGATTGCAAAGGAAGCACTAGAATCAGGCAGATCGGTTCGTGAAATTTGTATCGAACGAGGCATCCTTACATCACAGGAACTCGACGTAATCCTCGATGCAACAGAAATGACCAAACCAGGAATTGCTGGAGAGAGACTCCTAAGAAAATAATTAAATAGAATTTTATTGACACTACCTAAGTTCATCATCTTTTCAATAAAGATGATGAACTTTTTTTGTCAGTTTTTATTGTTGAAATAAGAAAATCCGATATAATGAATACAATTGGTTAAAATAAAATGTATTCATTATTAGCTTATCTTAATAAGATGAGAGCTAGATAGAGGAGTAATAATGGAAGCAATAGATCGCATGAAACCAATTATTTTAGCTTCATCCTCGCCACGTCGCAAGGAGTTGTTAGCAGGCCTTGGTCTTAAATTCACTACTCATAGCAGCGATGTTGATGAGGAGACAATGCAAGGTTTGACACCTGATCAAATCGTAGAACAGCTTGCATTGAGGAAGGCATCTGCCGTGGCTTCGTGTTATAATGAAGGTATTGTGATCGGTTCAGATACGATCGTTGTTCTCGATGAGCGTATATTGGGCAAGCCTCTAAATGACGATGATGCATTTTTGATGCTATCAGCTTTGCAGGGGCATGAGCATATTGTTTATTCTGGCATCGCAGTAATTGATGTAGCATCAGGTAAGTCAAGTATCTCTCATCAGCATACCAGTGTTCGAATACGAAGATTAACTGCGGAGGAGATAGGCGATTACATAGCTACTGGCGAGCCCAAGGATAAGGCAGGCTCTTATGCGATCCAAGGAATTGGAGCTAGTATCGTAACTGGGATCACTGGTGATTATTTTACAGTAGTAGGGTTGCCAGTTCAGCGGCTCACTGAGATACTAAGACAATTTGGTATAGATATTTTAAAGCTAAAGTCAACAAAGTAATACTACTTTAAATATCACTTTTATCAAAGATGTTCTTTTTGTCATACAAAAGAGAATCGTCGTTAGTACTGTAAGTTCAATGTATTGATGTCGAAAAACTTCTTGAGTTACTTCGAGATTAGAGGGGAAATTTTTAAACTACGTAAAATAGGATTGTAGCAATGGACTTAGACCCAGACACAGCAATTGTTACCCACGTACTGGGAGGGAAACAGGTGGAAGGATCAAGGCTAATGATCCGTGACGTTCCAGAGGAGGAACGTCCACGTGAAAGAATGAAGCTCTATGGAGCTGAGCACCTGTCTAACACAGAACTGATCGCAATTCTGTTGCGAACAGGTGTTCAAGGGCGATCGGTGATTAGTGTCGCCGAGGAGATTTATCAAAAGGCAGGTTCACTTCAATCACTTCTAGAGCTACAACTAGAGGAGTTATTTACTGTAAAAGGAATCGGTGAGGCAAAAGCCATTCAGCTAAAAGCAGGCTTGGAGCTCGGACGACGTTTATCTAGGCTTAATTTATTGGAGCGTCCTAAAATTACTTCACCTCAAGATGCAGCTAAGCTGATGATGGACTCAATGCGCTATTTACATCAGGAGCATTTTGTAATCCTGCTTCTTAACACCAAAAATCAGGTGATCGGTCAGGAAACCATCTTCGTTGGTACATTAAACTCCTCATTAGTACATCCTCGTGAAGTGTTCCGTGAAGGCATCCGAAGAAGTGCAGCCAGTATCATTCTCCTTCATAATCATCCGAGTGGAGATCCACAGCCAAGTAAGGAGGATCTCGACGTTACACAGCGACTAGTAGAAAGCGGTCGTCTGCTTGGTATTGATGTGCTAGATCATCTCATTATAGGTGATGGGATATTTGTCAGTCTGAAAGAAAAAGGCTTTATGTAACACATACTATTAAATATGGGCATCTATGGATACGAAGGGAGAAAGCATCATGTTTTTTGGAACAAAGGATATGGGTATCGATCTCGGTACTGCCAATACATTAGTTTATATTAAGGGCAAGGGAGTCATTGTTCGTGAGCCGTCAGTAGTTGCGATCAATACAAAGGATAATAAAATACTCTCTGTTGGTGGGGACGCTAAAAATATGCTTGGAAGAACTCCTGGCACGATCGTAGCGGTACGACCAATGAAGGATGGCGTGATTGCTGATTTTGATACAACAGCTACTATGATGCGCTATTTTATTAAAAAGGCGCAAAATAAAGGCTTCTTGGCGCGCAAGCCCAATGTAATCGTCTGCATCCCTTCAGGGATTACTGCGGTAGAGAAGCGAGCAGTAGAAGATGCAACTATTCTTGCTGGTGCCAAGCAGGCCTTAACAATCGAGGAGCCATTTGCTGCAGCTATTGGTGCAGATCTTCCTGTTTGGGAGCCTACAGGCAGTATGGTTGTAGATATCGGTGGTGGTACAACTGAAGTAGCGATTATTTCACTAGGTGGGATCGTAGCGAGTAGGTCTGCACGTGTAGCTGGTGATGATATGGATGATGCGATTATTGCGTATATCAAAAAGCAATATAATCTCTTGATTGGCGAGAGAACGGCTGAGACACTTAAAATGGAAATTGGTGCAGCTATCGCTCCGGAAGTAGATGAGGTTATGGAGATTCGTGGTCGAGATCTTGTTAGCGGTCTACCGAAAACGATTGAAATACGTTCAAGTGAGATCACACGTGCCCTAAGTGACACTGTAGAAAGCATTATTGATGCAGTGAAGGTCACTTTGGAAAAGAGTCCACCAGAGCTAGCTGCTGATATAATGGATCGTGGGATCGTATTAACCGGAGGAGGTGCTCTACTACGCAATATTGATCGATTGATCAGCAGAGAGACAGGGATGCCTGTTTTTGTTGCAGAAAATCCACTTGATTGTGTAGCGGTTGGAACAGGTAGAGCACTTGAAAACATTCATTTATTTAAAAGAAATGAGATGACTAGAAGAGTAGGGAGAAAATGAGGGACCGCCTCCAATAGAAGTAGGTGAGGGCGAATGAATATTGTCAACCGACGATTAATTATTATTTTAATTAGCATTATAATTATTGCAATTATTGCTGGTGTTACGGCTGGTATGAGAGGAAATCTATCGTGGCCAGAACGATTTGTTAAGGATACCGTCTCTTTTATTCAACAGGTGGTTTATAAGCCTACTGCTGCCGTAACAGGCTTTTTTGCTGATCTATCAAGACTTACCTCACTCTATGAGGAGAATAAACAATTAAAATCAGCGCTTCATCAGTTTGCGCAACTGGAAGCAAATCATGATTTGCTCAAAAAGGAAAATGAGCGATTACGAGAGTTATTGCAAGCTAAGTCCAACCTAACAGATTACAGGGTGTATGTTGCAGAGGTCATTGCTCGCCAACATGATAGTTGGTATAACATTGTTACGATTAATCGAGGAGAGCGCGATGGTATCAAACCTAATATGGCTGTTGCAACTGCTAACGGTTTAGTGGGATTTGTAGATACCGTTTCCTATTTCTCATCCAATGTGCGACTATTAACGGACATAGAGCGAGGAAATCATATTTCGGCGATTATCCTCAATCAGGAGGAGACGTTTGGGATCGTAGAATCCTATGATGTTGTTCGTGGAGAGCTCATCATGCGCAAAATTCCATTGGAGTCCAAGCTAGAGGTTAGGCAGAAGGTCGTTTCCTCGGGATTAGGTGGCATTTTTCCAAAGGGTATTTATATAGGAGAAGTTACAGAAGTACGTGAGGGAGAAGATCAATTAACACAGATGGCTTATATTAAACCAGCCTCTGATCTCTATCAATTAAATGATGTTTTAATTTTGTCGAGAACAGACGAGACAGAGGAGTATAAGGAGGAGAATCCTTGAGGCAAGTAATGATCGCCCTAGCTACCATTCTCCTTTTTTTCTTGGAAGACACGTTAGTACCCATTCTTTTCCCGGTGGATTTTCATACCCAATATATTATTAATCCTCATCTCACCTTAATCGCAATTGTGATGATTTCCTTATACCTTGGTAGTAAAATTGGGCTCATTTATGGACTAATATTTGGAGCGTTATTTGATTTAACCGCAGGTACTGTCATGGGTTTATTTCTGTTTGCCTATGGCTTAATTGGAAATCTATTGGGATTGTTATTACATCTATTGCATCGTAATATATGGTTGATCCTTACTTCAGTAGGTATAAGCAGTCTCTTTTTGGATGCGATTCATTTTGGTTTTTTTCGTTTGTTTAACTATACCTCTCAGGGCTGGAGCTATGTATTGTTTCGAGAAATGATTCCTAATAGCGTATTTAATATCATATTGGCGCTCATGCTGTATCCGATCTTTCATAAACTACTAAATCCGATTCGATTAGAGTTTGAAAAAAAAGAAGGGAGGAGCTAAAGTGAAGGAAGAAAGAGAGCGTGAAAAACGATTATTTACAAGACGATTTAATCTAATCTTCTTTCTCATCTTCGTTCTCTTTGTTAGTCTTGTGCTTAGACTTGCTTTTTTGCAGCTCGTCGAGGGTGAAAAATATGTTCGCGCCTCCTCGCAAATGAGCGTTAAACCTCTTTATACGAAGGCGACACGCGGCTGGATCTTTGACCGCAATGGTGAGGTGCTAGCAAATAATAAACCTGTGTATACAATTACCTACGTCGTCGAAAATCGATCTAAGGAGCATGTAGTAGAAATTGCAGCCAAGCTAGAGGAACTCTTATATCCTTATGATAAACGCAATACAAGAGTCAAAATTCTCGAAAAAATGGATACAGGTTACGTCTACAACCCTGTAAAGAAGGAAGAGACTAAAACTGCCGAGCAGGCTCCAACCGTGCTAGAAAATGGGGAAGTAATCGAATCAGTCGAGAATGAGTGGGTATTTGATCCGGATGAATGGACATTGGCATCATATTTGGATATCAAAATCCCATTATATCAGCCGAGGACAATCATGACGAACGTACCAAAAGAAGTATTATTCTATGTTGAGGAACATCGCACAGAGCTCCCTGGTGTGAGTGTTGAGGTTGATTCAATTCGCCAATACAAAAAAGGTGATGTCGCTACCCATATACTTGGATATACAAAACCCATACCTGCGAATAAATTAGATGCATACCTAGCAAGAGGCTATAATCCAAGTGATATTGTAGGTGTGGCAGGTGTGGAAGAGTATTATGAAGATCAGCTTCGCGGAACCGAAGGGATGAAGCAGGTACAGGTAAATAACCTTTTAAAAACGATGGAAACCGAAGAGATAAAGTCGCAAAAACCAGGCAATAACCTTGTTTTAACAATTGATCTTGCATTTCAGGAAAAGGTTGAAAAGATTTTGGAGGATGGCGTCCAAGCTATAAGAACAGATCTTAGAAATCCGTATCCCGATGTAAAGAAGGCAATTGCTATCGTAATGCAGCCTCATACAGGAGAGATTATTTCGTTAGCCAATTATCCTGATTATGATCTTAATATTCATAACAGTCCTGACTTCGGTCAGCGTTATAGTGCTGAAGTAGATGGTCGCGAACAAAACTTGGCGCTGTCTGGATTTTATCCTCCAGGTTCCACAATCAAAATGCTATCGGTGATTATTGGGTTAGAAGAAGGGCTTGTGAGTCAATACGATAAACTGTCTTCCACAGGAAGTGTGTGGGTTGGTGATCGTTATCTTAGAGATTGGAGAACTGGTGGTCACGGACCAACTGATGCCCGTAAAGCGATTAAGGAGTCTGTCAATAGCTATATGTATCGGCTTGCATTGATGCTCGCAGATTATCCAAATAGCAAAACTCTATTTAAAGAGAAATTTGATATCATTCATTACTATCACCAACAATTTGGTGTTGGAGTAAAAACAGGTATTGATCTACCCAACGAAAAAGAGATGTACAGTGGCGGGCAACGACAATTGGGACGTCTAGCACACGCTATGATCGGTCAATATGACGCCTATACACCAATTCAGCTGGCACAATACGTATCAACCATAGCTAATGGGGGATATCGTATGCGTCCGTTTGTTGTGAAAGAGGTTCGTGAGCCAATTGCAAATCTTCAAGGACCTGGTAGATTGGTAACAATTAACGATCCAGAGGTTTTAAATCAGGTAACCGTCAAACCTGAAAATCTAAAGGTAGTTCAAGAAGGTATGTTACAGGTAACGGCACCCGGTGGTACAGCATATTCTGCCTTCCGAGGATTGCCATTTCAAGTAGCGGCAAAGACAGGTACAGCACAAACTGGTGGCGCAGACAATAATGCCTTATTGGTAGGGTATGCACCATATAACAACCCTCAAATGGTCTTTGTTGTAGTTGTCCCAGAAGCAGGTGGATCTGAAAATATTGGTCACATCGCTAGAGCAATCGTTGATGCCTACTTCGGTTTGAATCAGTCCGCTGTAGAAGTGACTCCATAAACAAGAGAGGGAAATTTTTAACATTTCCTGTGGAAAAATGAATAGCTGCGAAAGAATGTTGCAGGAAAATCGTTGTTTTTGCAGAATATGAGTTAGGAGTCTCATTATCTGCTTGGGGGCCTAAAAAATGACAACATCGACTCAATCAATTACAATAAAAGGGACAAAGGATGGGCTTCACTTTCGCTTGAACTCTAGGTATTCTTTTGATGCTATTATCAAGGAACTCGACCAAAAGTTAACTTCAAGCCACGGAAGCTTTTTGCAAGGTCCTTTGACACATGTTCATCTTCATCTCGGAACACTTTATGTAAATAAAATTCAAAAAGAGAAGCTAGTTCGCATGATCGAAAGTGCTGGCAATTTGTTGGTCAAAAATATTTATGCAGATGTAATCTCAGTGGAAGAAGCCAACGAGCATATTCGTAAGCGCCTACCCAGAATCGAAGTAGGTACCATTCGTTCTGGGCAAGTACTCGAGAGTGATCAAGATATACTTGTGCTCGGGGATGTCAATCCCGGAGGCTGGGTAATCTCACATGGCAATATATATGTCATGGGGGCGCTAAAGGGATATGCACATGCTGGATTTGCTGGGGATGATTCTAATATTATTGCAGCTTCTCTGATGGAACCGACACAGCTGCGAATCGCAGATATGATTGCCACTACATTCGATGAGAATGTCGTAGAAGATAAATTGATGAAGTTTGCCTATACGATGAATGAAAAAATAGTATTGGCAAAGCTTCAATCACTTGCAAAAATACGTCCTGAGTTAGCAGGTACAATTTTTCATGGGTTATGAGGGGGTTAGTGTTATGGGTGAAGGAATTGTAGTCACTTCTGGAAAAGGCGGGGTTGGAAAGACCACATCCTCTGTCAATATCGGAACTGCCTTGGCGATGCTAGGGAAGACGGTCTGTTTAGTAGATGCTGATATCGGACTACGTAATTTAGATGTAGTTATGGGCTTAGAAAATCATGTTGTATATGATCTAGTAGATGTAGCAACAGGGAAGTGCGAATTGGAAAAAGCATTGGTTCGCGATAAACGCTTTCAAAATCGACTCGTACTCCTACCTGCAAAGCAAACTACGGATAAATCTGCGGTCAATCCTAAGCAAATGGAGAAAATCGTAAATAAGCTCAAGTCCAATTTCGATTATGTTATTATTGATTGCCCAGCTGGAATTGAGCAAGGATTTGAGAATGCCATTGCAGGGGCTGATCAAGCAATCATCATTACGACTCCGGAAATATCTTCCATCCGAGACGCTGATCGTATTACTGGTCTCTTAAAAAACAAAGGCTTTATGATGCCAAAGCTCGTGATCAATCGTATTCGACCACATATGGCAAAAAGGCAAGAACAAATTGGAGTAGATGAGATTGTTCAGATCCTCGGCACTGATCTACTCGGTATCGTACCTGATGATGATGTAATCATTCGCTCTACCAATGAAGGTGTACCTACAGTGATGGACGCTAATTCACAAGCATCATTAGCCTATCGCAATGTTGCTCGTCGTATCCTAGGTGAAACCGTTCCACTTATGGTTTTTGGAGAAAAGAGCAGTGGATTTATGGGCAAGGTAAGGAAGATCTTTGGTATGAAGTAATTTCGCCTCGAAAGGGTGTGCTTACAACATGAGTAAGGAAAGAAACCCCTTTTTACGAAATATAGATTGGTCGATCCTGATTATTATTCTCGGATTGGCCTTTTTTAGCTATTTGGGTATCGCTGGCTCTGACAAGCCTTTTCTAGCAAGTCAACAATTGCTGTATTATGCTGTTGGTTTTGTTGCACTTGTAATCATGATGTTGATTGATTACCGTTATCTAAACCAGTTTTCATATGTTTTTTATGGGATTGGTCTACTATTATTAGTTGGATTGTTTTTTATGGCTGAGGTAACTCGCAACACATTAAGCTGGTATAAAATAGGTAAATTCAGTCTACAGCCTGCAGAATTTATGAAGCTATTTGTTATTTTAAGTGTATCCAGCTGGTTTGCTAAGATTAAGGAAAAGCAGATTGAACTCGAAAAATTTTATCAGCTCTGGCCCTTTTTTGTATTGTTTGGGATGCCTTTTATACTGATCGTACTACAGCCAGACTTAGGTAATGCACTTGTGCTCACTGGCGTCTTTTTTAGTATTTTGATCGTTACTGGGGTGCGGTTACGTCATTTTTCCTATATTGGTGGGATCATTGCCGCAGGTGTCGCTGTATTGACTTATATTTTTTTCAAGCACAGAGCAATTTTTGACGAGATCATTAAACCACATCAATGGAGAAGACTAACTGCTTTTGTAAGTGATGATGTGAACCCGCTTGATGAAGGCTATCAATTGTATAAATCACTTATAGCGATTGGGTCTGGAACACTACAGGGTAAAGGCGTTGATGCAGATACCTTGGTCAAGAATAATTGGGTTCCAGTTTCTGAGAGTGACTTTATTTTCTCGGTGATCGGTGAGACCTTTGGTTTTGTGGGTGGTTCAATCCTCATACTCCTATTTTTCCTCTTGATTTATCGCTTGATACGTATCGCAATGTCAACAGAGGATCTGTTCGGTAGCTATGTCATTTCCGGAATTATCGGTATGTTCGTTTTTCAAATTTTTGAAAATATAGGGATGACGATCGGAATTATGCCGATTACAGGAATTACGTTGCCGTTTATTAGCTATGGTGGAAGCTCACTTCTTACGAATATGGCAGCGATTGGGATTGCGTTGGGTATAGGGATGCGCCGCCGCAAACTCATGTTTTAAAAAATGAATTGGAGTTTTTTAATCAGATATATAAATAGGAATACCCCTTTTGGACAGGTCATACAGATAGAGTAGGACTGTGCGGAAGGGGTATTTTTTATGAAATTTGATGCAGATGGAAATCGCAGAAGGCGACAGCATCGTATTCGTGAAATTGGGGTTAGAATAACGAATGCTGAAACTACAAGTACGCTTGAATATATGAAACAACATACTAAGCTTGATGAAGTAATGCCTACCAAACGCATTGGTCTATTACGGCTTCAAATTTATATGAGCATCCTCATACTTGTGCTTATTGCAGCAATACATCTAAGTGATATGGAATGGAGTGGGGATGCACAAAGCTTTACGAAAGAGGCTCTTACTCGGGATTTTAATTTTGTTGGGGTGACCGCATGGATTGAGGAGAGCTTTGGGCAGTTTCCCTCTCTATTACCTACGATTCAATTTCTTAAGCCAAAAGAGGCGATACCCGTTTTTTCTCCGCCATTGACTGGTGTAATCGTCGAGAGCTTTTCTCCTGCGCTAACGGGTGTAATTATTGAGACAAGGGTCGCAGAAGAGGTGCACCCAATTGGTTCTGGGTGGGTTCGGTCTGTAGAAAAGAAAAAAGGAATGGGAACAGTAGTTGTCATTCAACATGGAGACGCGCTAGAAAGTACATACGGATTTTTAGGTAAGGCATTTGTGAAAAAAAATGATTGGGTGTATCCCGATCAAGTGATTGGGCTTGTAAGTGAGCAGTCGCTGTTTTTACAAATTCGCGATAAAAAGGCTTTTGTTGATCCATTGGATGTGATTCTATTTGAATAACTGGCTTCCCTTTCCTATACACTTTCATTTTTTTTTCTGGTTGCTCTTTGCTGGAGCTGTTATTACGGGACAATTTCAGCAATTATTGTTGCTTTTTGTGATCGTTTTCATGCATGAATTGGGTCATATTATTACTGCACGGTACTTTGGGTGGACAATAACACGGCTAACGATTCTCCCTTTCGGAGGGGTTGTGGAGATGAATCCTTCAAGTAGGGAGGATGCCTATGAAGAATTATGGATCACACTCGCAGGTCCACTTACGAATGGAGCACTTGTGCTACTCGGTATTTTACTGTATGGAGTCCAGGTCCTTTCATGGGAACAAGCAATTTTTTTTGCAGTGGGAAATGGTGCGATTGCATTATTTAACTTATTGCCAATCTATCCACTTGATGGCGGTCGGCTCTTTCAAATTGTTTTATCCTTACATATACCTTTTCGCAAAGCCATTTTGATATCTTTATACTGTAGCCTCGCTTTTATATTTATACTGATAATTCTCTCGGTCTGGCCTTTCACATTGGGACTACAACTCTGGTTGATTCTGCCTTACCTTGTGATCATGATACTGTTGGAGCTACGTAGATTGCCATATCGTTTTCTATCATTTTTGCTTGCAAGGTACGCAGCAGGTAAGCAAATACTGCAACGTACTGTTTATATCAAGGCGATACCCGAGCAGACGCTTAAAAACGCAACAGAACAAATGTACCGTCATCGTTACCATCTTTTTAAGATCGTTGATAAAAAATCTCTACAGATTAATACTTATTATGGTGAGGATCGTATTTTGGCAGAAATGTTTGAGCAGAAGCGTCCCCTTGCTACATTTGCCGATTTGGAACAAAGTAAGGATGGGATTGACAGCATGCTTTAATCTATGATAAATTATAATCTGTTGAGCGTGCACCAGCATGCTTCAACCGCACGGATATGGTTTGTAAGTAACGTTCATGTTCACCTTAATCCGGCGAGTCTAAGTATATAGGAGGTGCATATGATGTACGCGATTATCGAAACTGGTGGAAAACAGTATCGAGTTTCCGAAGGCGATGTAGTTTACGTAGAAAAATTAGCAACCGAGGTTGGTGGAACAGTTACCTTTGATAAGGTGGTTCTTCTTTCCAAGGATAGCAGCGTTGTTGCTGGTTCACCATTTGTTACTGGTGCAACGGTTACTGCTACAGTGGATCGTCAAGACCGTGCTAAAAAAATTCTCGTTTACAAGTACAAAGCTAAGAAAAATTATCGCCGTAAACAAGGTCACCGTCAACCTTACACCAAGGTGACGATCGAAAAAATTAACGGCTAATTGAAATGATTCAAGTATTCGTAAACAGGGACGCACTTTATGCAATCCATGAAGTGAAAGTAGAGGGACATGCAGGCTATGATGAGATTGGTTATGATCTCGTATGTGCAGCAGTGTCTGCGGTTACCTTTGGTACAGCCAACTCAATTGAAGCTCTCCTCGGAATAAATACCGTCGAAGCGATTAGTGAGTTCGGTTTTCTTCACTTCAAGCTACCTCAGATTGAGGATGCATCGACCCGTCAACAGGTTCAGTTATTAATGGAGGCCATGCTTGTCTCACTAGTTACAGTGGCCAATAGTTATACTGATGATCAAGATGATTATTCGGATTATATAAAAGTGATCGACAATAAATAAGGAGGTGGCTCTAATGTTAAAATTAAATCTCCAGTTTTTTGCTCAGAAAAAAGGGGTAGGTAGTACTAAGAACGGACGTGACTCTATCGCAAAGCGTCTAGGTGCTAAGCGTGCAGATGGTCAATTCGTACTTGCTGGTAATATCCTGTACCGTCAACGTGGAACTAAAATCCATCCGGGAGTTAACGTAGGAAAAGGTGGCGATGATACACTTTTTGCTATGGTTGATGGTGTGGTTAAATTCGAACGTAAAGGTCGCGACAAGAAGCAAGTAAGTGTATATCCAGTTGAGGCTTAATAGCATCAAGCAAAACCCGACTCCTCGTAGAGTCGGGTTTTTTTGACCGAGCTGTCCCTCCTACTAGAAAAACGGTCTTGGTCTCGGTCTCCAATACCCGTGGCCAAATCCATAGCCAAAAGGTCTCGGTCCCCAGAAACCATGGCCATAGCCATACCAAGGTCTTGGTCCGAAAAATCCAGGGCCAAAACCGTACCCATATCCCGGGCCGAATCCAAACCCTGGCCCGAATCCTCCGAAAAAGGGAAATAAACCAAACTGTGTAGGTACTACCTCTGCCTCCTGCTGAGCTGCTCGTGGATAGTATTGGGCATCATAATATTGGTCACTGTAAACTGGTTGGCTATACTCTTCATCTACGAATGGTTGGGAATCGTTTTGTTTATTCATCATCTCTCTTCCATCCCTGTCCACCTGGATATCCTCCCCACATTAAACCGCCGTGTGGATACCATGGAATATGATGCCCCCAACCGTGGTGATGCCACGGGTAATGGTGTCCCCAGCCGTGATGATGACCCCACCAAGGTTGCTGACCAGTACCGTGCCACCATTGACTCTGTGGCCCACATCCTGGACAACCATACATCTGTGAACCCGTTCCTGGATATACTCCCCCAGGCATTCCTCCGTATGGCATTCCCCCATACGGCGTTCCTCCATATGGCATTCCATAGGTGCTTGGCTGTTTTATCTCTTCGGCCTTTAGATGTTGATCTGCCATCTGCTTCCCTCCATGTAAAAGTTTTGCTAGGCTATATACCATATGAGGGTTATAATTAAATGGTCATTCAACTAGAGGAAAATGGGCGAGCAATATGATATAAAGGGAAAGGGTAGATTGGATATGTCCAAAATATCACAAGAGCAAATCATAAAGATGATCAATCTTCAGCGACATGATTTGTTAAATCATATTCAAGTCTTGCATGGGTTTCTCAAGTTAGGGAGCTATGACGAAATGATGCATTATTTAGAGAAAATTACTACCCAGCTGCAAAATGAACACTATATTTCTCAACTGCGGAGCTCTGAACTATTTCTCTATATACATACATATCCAGTGCGTAACGCTGTTATGTTATTTGAAGTGGAGATTGCTGAAACGATTCATTTAGATGAATACAACATTGTGAATGAACAGATAAAGCTCCTGATTGAGCTTTTGGAGCTTGTTTCACAAGGTAGCACGATTTCTAATGATGTACTTCCGAGCTTACTGCTGACAATGGGTAAACTAGGAGATAGAGTGAAATTTACTATTGACTATGTTGGTTATCTCAATCAGGAGGTACTCACACAAGAATGGAGTCGCATATATCATCAATTGCTCGAACTAGGGACGACGATCAATGAAAAGGAACAAAGTGAAAACGAATGGTTGCTAGAAATAATTATGGGGTGAGCATATGTTTGTTGATGAAGCAAAAGTATATGTAAAAGGCGGCGACGGTGGTAACGGTATGGTTGCTTTTCGTCGTGAAAAATATGTAGATATGGGTGGACCAGCTGGTGGTGATGGTGGTAAAGGTGCTGATGTCGTATTTATCGTAGAAGAGGGATTGCGTACACTAGTAGACTTTCGCTATAAGCGCCACTTTAAAGCAGTGCGTGGAGAAAATGGTAGACCTAAGAATCAGCATGGTGCTGGAGCGCAGGATTTAGTCGTAAAAGTACCCCCAGGAACGGTCGTTTATGATGATGATACACAAGAAGTAATTGCTGACCTTGTAACGCATGGGCAAACAGCTGTTATTGCAAAAGGGGGGAAAGGTGGACGTGGAAATGTCCGTTTTGCTAATCCCAAAAATCCAGCGCCACATATTGCAGAGAAAGGTGAGCCGGGCGAGGAGCGCTATATTCGCTTGGAGCTCAAGGTACTAGCGGATGTAGGTTTGGTTGGCTTTCCAAGTGTCGGTAAATCAACATTGATCTCTGTCATTTCTGCAGCGAAGCCCAAAATTGCATCTTATCATTTTACAACTTTATCGCCGAATCTGGGTGTCGTTGATGCTGGTGATTACCGTAGCTTTGTTGTAGCAGACCTGCCTGGTTTGATTGAAGGTGCGCATGAAGGTGTAGGCTTAGGACATCAGTTTTTACGACATGTAGAGCGAACTCGCCTCATCCTCCATGTGATCGATATGGCAGGCTCAGAGGGACGTGATCCATATGAGGATTATGTTGCGATCAATAGGGAGTTGGAGTTATATAATGAAAAACTAGCTACTCGTCCACAAATTGTCGTAGCAAATAAGATGGATTTACCTGAAGGTGCAGAGAATTTGGCGGAGTTTAAGCAAAAAGTAGGATCTGAGGTACAAATAATTTCAATCTCAGCAGCTACACGAATGGGAATCCAAGAGCTCATTTATGCAGTTGCTGATCGCTTAGAAACATTACCACAAGTGCCGTTAGTTGAAGAGGTAGAGCAAGAGGAACGCCTGCTTTATAAAGCCGAGCCAGAAGATAAAGAATTTACCATTCATAGAGATAATGAGATGTATGTCGTAGTAAGTGCTAAATTAGAGAAGATGGTAGAACGTATGGATTTTAGCCACTATGATGCTGCAGAGCGTTTTGCCTTTATCCTAAGGAAGATGGGCGTGGACCAAGCTTTAAGAAAATATGGTGCGGTTGATGGTGATACGGTTCGCATTGGCGACCTTGTATTTGATTTTATTGACTAGGTCTGAAATTCTATATCTTAAAATAGAGAGGGCCACTTTATAGCGAGTGGTCCTCTTATTTGCTTTGATAAATAAGCTGTTCTTTTTTGACAAGCAACTTTACGTATGTTCTTACGTCTTATTTAATACAGCATGGGGAGAGGAGGACCTAAGAGTGGACGAGAAAGCTTTGGAACAATTAATTGATCAAGCTCAACAAGGGGATCAATTAAGTAGAGAAAGAATCATTCGTCACTTTAAAACCTACGTGCTTAATGTTACTTCGCGGATCACCAAAAGATATGTGACGTGGAGTGATGAGGAAAGCAGCATCGGTCTCACTGCTTTTAATAAAGCAATTGATCACTTTAATCATGAGATAGGCAAGAAGTTTATACATTATAGCTACTTGATTATTTCACGAGAGTTGATCGATTTTTTTCGTCGAGAAAAAAGACATCAGCATCTTTCATTAGATGAGCAAGCAGTACTAGGTGATGAGCAGGATATCGCCCCTACTTCCACCTATGAATATATAGAAGCAGAAAAACAATACTCGATTCAACAGCAGCAGGCGCAGCTGATTGAAGAAATTCTTATCTATGAATCGGTCTTGAGGGAGTATGGATTAGAGTTTAAGCATCTGCCAGATGTATCACCTAAGCATCAGGATACTCGGAGTAATTGTTTTAAGCTAGCACATATAATGATCGCCAATGAACAGCTTATTAGCACTATGAAAAAGAAAAAGCGACTGCCAATTACAGATTTATCTCGTGTGTCTCAAATCCCCTCCAAAACAATTGAAAAAAATCGTAAGTATATAGTAGCAGTAACACTCTGTTTACTTCATCCCGATTTAGAACAGATTAAGAGGTATATAGAGCAGGGAGGAGGATCGTAAGTGAAAGCAGCTAAAGGGATCGTGGTTAGTATTAATGAATCCAGTATTATTTTATTAGGAACTGATGGCATTTTTTATTCTGTACCTCTCCCGGAACACGTACCTTTGCTTGGAGAAGAGCTATTCATTTCGGAAACACAGCTTGTTGGTAAACAATCGAAAAGTTGGTTTACGACAAAGAGGCTCAAAGCATGGGGAATTGTTGCTTCGTTATTTCTTTTGCTCTTATCAACAGTAATATTTTACCCTTATACAGCAGAAGCTAGCTATGTAGTAGCTTTAGAGATTAATCCTAGCATGGAACTATATATAAATAAGGATAATAAAGTAATCAAAGTAGTAGCAGTAACTGATGATGCCACTTCATTGCTTCAATCTCTATCTTTAAAGGGTAAGGATGTAGCAATCGCTATAAAGGAGATAGCAGTTCAAGCTGAAAAAGAAGGCTACCTTGATCAGGCTAAGACCAAAAATATAACTAATACAGTTGTTGCTACTGTAGTTAGTTGGAATAATGCCCCGGATGATGAGAAGTTAATGGTTCAGTTAGAAGAACTTCTTAAAGCATCATTAAGCAATGAAGAAATGCTAGTAACCTCTACCGATCGCCAGACGCTTGAGCAAGCGCATCAAGAGAATATGCCTGTATTTAAGTATCAGGTTGTGCAAACGCTTGAAAGTAAAGGGGTTATATTAGAACAAGAGACGATTCAAACATTATCATCAGAACAACTATTGGAAACATACCAAATCGATCCAACCAAATTGATCGATCCAAAGCAAAATAAGAAAGAACAGAAGCAAGAGGATAAGAGAGACAAGGACAAGGACAAAGTTAAGGACGCTGGCAAAGATAAAGACAAAGATAAAGATAAAGACAAAGACAAAGACAAAGATAAAGACAAAGACAAAGACAAAGACATAAATAAAGACAATAACAAAAATAAGGACAAGGTTAATGCTAAGGACAAAAAGTCAAACAACAAAATCATTCATCCTGTTTTTGCGGATTTCTCCAAAGAAAAGGATGAACGTAGAAAAGGAGAAAATAATAAAAGTAGTAACTCTCCCATGGTTATATTCCCAGATGATGACTGGGATATAAATAATGTAAAGGAAGAGGAGAAAGATAAAGATAAGGATAAAAAAGATAAAGATAAGGATAAAAAAGATAAAGATAAGGATAAAAAAGATAAAGAAAGCAGAACGGATAAAAATAGGGAGAAAGAGAAAGAAAAGAAGAAAAAGAAAGAATAATCACACATATTAAGTTGCGTTTCCCGAACTATTTTGGGGAACGCTTTTTTGTTGCAGACGTAAGAGAGAGTGAGACAGAGACTAGAATAATCCGGAAAATGTGGTACGATAGATATGCTATTTCGGTTGTAACTACACTGGTTAGGAGGAATATATTTGTTGAAGTATAACAAAATAATTGCCTTACTATTGCTAGTTACTATTTTCATTTTACTCGTAGCTTGTGGTGAAAAGACCTACCTTATAGATCAAACTACTAATACTGGAGTAACTGAACAAACCTCATTGGACTATAGAACAGACGAAATAGACCCCATTTCTCCAGAGGAATTTATTATTCGTTTTCAGGAGAATGAATACGCCTTTATATACGAGCATATGACTGAAGAATATCGGAGCTCCATCTCTCTAGACGACTTAGTGGAGTTGAGTGAACCTTTTAATCAAGGTGTTAAAGAATATTACTTGGAAGCAACGATGCCCTTTGGCGGAAAATATAAGTATACATGGCTTGATGACCAGAGGTCGAAATCCGTTTCTATTTATGTAGATGCAGATAATCAGATTGCAGGTTTTTGGATATATCCGATTACAACTTATCCAGATACAGATCAAACTTACTCTAGCATTGAGTATTCATTGCCTTTTCAGGGTGAGTGGTTTACTTATTGGGGTGGGACTAATGAGATTGTCAATTATCATTACGCATTTGCAGAACAACGATATGCGTATGACTTTGTTATTATGAAGGATGATTATACGTATCATGATGATATTGAGTCTAATGAAAGCTACTATGCCTTTGGTGAATTTGTATATGCTCCAGCAGATGGTATTGTTGTTGCAATAGAAAACGGTATTGAGGATAATGAGCCTGGTTTGATGGACCCATATCATCCAGAAGGAAATTACATCGTAATCGATCACGGTAATGGTGAGTATAGTTTGTTATCACATCTAGAGTATAATTCTATTGAAGTAAGTGTGGGAGATTATATTATACGTGGTGATCGTCTTGCCCGCTGCGGGAATTCGGGTAATTCTAGCGAACCCCATATTCATTTTCAAGTAATGGATTCACATGATCTAAGAGACGCAACTTCCATTAATCCTCGATTTACAGGATATGATCGGATTGTACAAGGTGATTTTGTTATCGGTAATTAGAGCAAAATGAGTTATTGATTGGAGATAGAGAAATGAAAAATGAGAAAGAGGAAGCATTTTATTTAGTACGTAAGGATCTTCTTCCTGACGCGATTGTAAAAACAGTAGAGGTAAAGCAACTGATGGAGCGAGGAGAAGCGGAGACGATTTTTTCCGCGGTCAAACAAGTTGGGCTAAGCCGTAGTGCTTTTTACAAATACCGTGATGGTGTTTTCCCATTTAATGCGATGATGAAGGAGAAAATCATCGTCATCTCCTTTAATTTAGAACATCGTTCAGGTGTGCTTTCACGTGTACTTAAATATATTGCTGAGACGGGCTCCAGTATTTTAACGATCAACCAATCGATTCCACTTCAAGGGATTGCTCATGTTACAATGTCTGTTGATACAAATCTGATGGACGGATACATTGCTGATATGATTGATGGCCTTGCGCAGCTAGATGGTGTTCATCGCGCTACGATTATGGGAAGAGGATAACTGAAAAATGGAAAGTGAATTTTTATTGGCAACTCGCCTATGGGTGCATACACTATACTGAACTTAGTTAGGGAGGTTGCCAAAGTGAAAATTCATATAGTCCAGCCCGATGAGTCGTTATCTACGATTGCTACTCAGTACGGTATTTCGCTCGATCCTTTGCTAAACTCAAATCCTGGTGTTGACCATGAGACGATATTAGAAGTAGGGCAAAAGATAAAAATACCAAGCAATGGAATAAAGGTTGTTAAAAATCAGCAATTAGTAAATGGTTCGCTGGGTAATACAGCTGGTAATACACCATTGCCTAAGTGGTGGTATGAGGAAGATGTAGGAGTGCAGGATAATGACAATACAGAGTCGAGTACTGTTTCCGAGTTTGCTCCTCCTTTGCAAGAGCTTCCAGAGTATCCATATGCCTATTATCCAGCAACAGAACCACTTCCCCCAGCTCCGGTTTCTTCAAACTACGCTTTCGTACCAGCATTGCCAGCTCACCAGCCAATAAACAATTATGATCCATATGGTGCATATGCTTATATTCCTGCACAGCCCACACCATATAGTTATGGTCCTTTCTTTTCCCCAGTATATGAGCAAGCGATGATGATTCTAGCGAGCAATCGTATACCAATTCCACCGCGGATGGTCAATATTAATGGAATGAGGAGTGTAAAACTCCCCACTTCATTCTTCCAGCTCGATGATTGGAATGAGGATTGGGAGGCTGAAGGACAACAAGATTGATAAACCCGCTTGGCATTGATGCCAAGCGGGTTTTGACGTTATGGAGCGATGTTCATTTTCATTTTGGTTCGTAACAACATTGAAAAATTAGTGATCGCTTTATTTAAGTAACGATAATAGGTGGCACGGCTCATATTACAAGAATGTGCTGCAGCCAATGAATTGCCTTGATAAGAAATATAGTAAGCGACAAGGACTTGTCGATCTTGAACAGTGAGACTAGAGGTTTTGTCTTCGAGTATAGAGAACAAATGCTTTTGCAACTCCAATCCATCATGTGCACCAGTAAAAAATCCCACGAAATTTTGTAGTTCGGATGGATTGTGAAGTACAGAAAGTAGCTTACGGATCTCCTTTTCTGTCAAGTCGACGTAATTATGATGATCATTATTTTTACCTGCTTGCACTGAAAAGAAGGACATCACCCAGTCGCCAAAACGATCATGCCTAAGATCTAATTCAAGTATGTCTGCAGGTGAATCAGAGGCATCACAATCACGGGAAATCGTCGGACGGAGACTAAAACCGAGCTGCTGCAAAAACACCTTTAAATTAGGATTGGTTGCTACTAATATAGCTCTTGACCCTTCACCAAGAAGAGACAGACGATCCAAAGTAAGCAAGCCAACCAATTGTTCGCGTGTAAAAAGGGGATGATCGTTAATCGCCGCACCCAATACCGCATAGTACGTATCTGCATAATCAGGATCGCAGGACAGTTCAACAGGCTCACAACACTCGGATAGCTCTACTGGGAAAAATCGTGATAAGAATCTGCTCGTTTTCTCGTGTAGAAGGACAGCGATAAACATCGCGATCGGTTTACGATCAGGATCACGCAGAACTGCAATGCTCTCGGGAAATTGTTCAACGATCTCATCCAAAAACCGGTGATAAAGTGCTCGCCTTTGAATAGTTTCTACACTGTAATCACACCAAGTATTTAGTAGATCATGAAGAATCGGTAAATCTGGTTCACGAATCGATTCGAGAGCAATATAGTTTGCTCCCACACTGAGATCGGCATACATTCGATCTACTTGGAGCGTGTCCTTACACAAAATGAGCATTTTGGCTGCGATCTCTCTCCGTTGCTTTTTACTTGTATTCACAAATTGCTCATATAACAGAGTAACAGCCTTCAAACGCATCGACTGTAACCGTTTTGGTTCACGGGCTTCTAAATCGCGTAATAAATGCATCCGCGCTACATCGTGCAGTGCGAGTCCTTCATGGGAAGTACGAACAAAGGACATTTCTTGCAATTCACGATATTGCTGCATCGTTACTTTTTGCTCTAAAAAGAGCGAAAGCAACTCTTGATTGGCAACCTGTAGAACAATCAATGCATCGATCAGTGGTAGTAGCTCAGCAGACGTCATCTCGCGCAACAAATTTGCACTAATCGATTGCGATACGATCATCCGCTCTTCTTTCGAAAGCCCTTGATTATTCAGAGTTGCCTGTACCGTTAGAGCTAACGCCAGAGGATGGCCATCTGACGCTTGGGCAAGCTCTCGTAGTTCCGCGTGCGGAATCGAACCATATATAGAAAAAAAGTCCATCATTTCCTCATACGTAAAGTGACGTAGAGGAAGTGCTCTTACATATTCACGCCAAAATGTATTCGTGCTCCATAAAGTAGATGGCTTAGAACGAGAGGTGAGGATGATCGAAATACCAGAGGCCGGGAGCTTCGGTAAGAAAACCTTCATGATCCACCCCTCGAGCAAGCTCAGGTATTCATAGTTATCGATACCGATTACAAACCTATGCTCGGCACTAGCGGTCATTAGTGGCTCCAACGGATTTTGATCGTGCGGTTGCCAGAGCTCTAATTGAAGGGTTGCCGAGACGTATTCGAGGAACTCGACTGGTGTTTGCGTACAAGAGCGTCCATCAAGCCAAACACAAACGGCATTTTGCTGCTGTGCTAGTTGGAGCATCTCGCTCATGAGTGTGCTTTTTCCAATACCACCCATACCCGAGATGTAAAAGATTCGTAATGGCGCTTGCTCGTCTTGTAGCCACTCTTCCCATATGCTGATTTCCTTCTGACGACCAATAAATGGTTTTATCCGCTTGGTCGATGGACTGCTTTGTAGCTCTTTCATATTTACTCTCCTATATTCCCGCACTTAGCCCCCACCTCAAAGAGGTGAAGGTCTTGAAAACGCCGCTGAGAAAAATTGAGACAAAATTGAGACTCTCGACAAAGTTTTCTATATTACTATTTTAATAGATATGTTCTTTGTAGGCTATGGCTATTTTGTACGATTTTTACTAACTCCTTAATACAAAATCGAGGTGAATCTATGAAATTTTGGAATTTGTTATTGCTCATTCCGATCTTCGCATATTTGTGGGTTCCTTTCTATGCCAAACAAGAACCAGCTTGGCTAGGCATTCCCTTCTTTTATTGGTATCAAACACTATGGATCTTACTAACTTCTTTGATACTTGGAATGGTGTATGTACTCGCATATCGTCGCAAACGTAAGTAAGCTCACAAAGTGAATCGTTAGGGGATGGGATCTTTTGAATTGGATGGCATTGATCGTATTTTTAGTATTTTTCAGTTTCATAACTGTGATTGGTTTTCTTGCTGCCAGGTGGCGGAGAGGGGATCTCAGTCAACTCGATGAGTGGGGATTGGCGGGTCGACGATTCGGAACGGTCGTGACCTGGTTTTTATTAGGTGGAGATCTCTACACCGCGTATACATTCATTGCGGTCCCTGCTCTCATCTATGGTGCAGGGGCACTCGGCTTTTATGCGATTCCGTATTCATTGATCGCCTTCGTCCTTGCTTTTCTGTTCTTACCACGATTGTGGTCGGTATCCAAACAACATGGCTTTGTAACTGCTGCGGACTTTGCACGTCACCGCTATGGGAGTAGGACGCTCGCCCTCATGATTGCATTTACAGGAATATTGGCAACAATGCCTTACACCGCTTTACAATTGGTGGGTATGGAGGTCGTTTTTAAAGCGATGGGGATCTCGGGTACAGGATTGGTCGGAGAACTACCGCTTATTATTGCATTTATCATTTTATCCTTATATACGTATTCTAGTGGGATTCGTGCCCCTGCATTGATCGCTATCGTGAAAGATGTGATGATTTACATTACGGTCATTGTCATCATCATTGTAGTGCCAGCCAAATTAGGTGGCTGGGAACATATTTTTGGCGTAGCTACGGATGCTCTAGCGAACCAATCGCCTGTTGGGGAAGTGATCGTATCACCCAAGGGGATGTTGCCGTATGCATCATTAGCGCTTGGCTCCGCTTTTGCATTGTTTATGTATCCACATGCAGTGACGGGTATTTTAAGCGCCAAAAGTGGACGTGTCGTCCGTCGTAATATGGTGCTAATCCCTATTTTTTCGTTACCCTTAGTCATAATCGCGTTGCTCGGCTATATGGCGTATGCGGCTCATGTACAACCTGAAACACGAAATGATGTAGTTCCTACTTTACTTTTGCATATATTCCCTGACTGGTTTTCTGGCTTTGCTTTTGCAGCCATTGCGATGGGTGCGCTCATTCCAGCTGCGATTATGTCGATTGCCGCCGCCAATCTATTTACACGCAATATTTATCGAGAATATATTCGTCCGAATTGTACGCCCAAGCAAGAATCGAACATAGCGAAACTCGTTGCCTTCTTGGTGAAATTTGGCGCATTGCTCTTCATTTTATTTTTGCCTTTGGAATATGCGATTAACTTGCAGCAATTGGGAGGTATCTGGATTGTGCAGACGCTACCAGCGATTGTAATAGGATTGTATACGAACTGGTTTCACCGCTTGGCACTACAGTGGGGCTGGCTAGTAGGAATGGTTATTGGCACGGGAATGGTGTATGCGAATGACTTTAAATCTGCCATTTTTCAATTACATATATTCGGACAATCGATTTCACTTTATGCAGCGCTCTTTGCATTGCTTGGGAATTTAATGATTGCGACTGTGCTGACACTCCTATTTAGAGCGCTTGGATTGTCTCGTGGTCAGGATATGACGGTAGAGAGTGATTATACTGCTTAGCGAACAAAGAATGGCAGAGAGTTTTTATTCCCTCTGCCATTCTTTGTGATTTCTAAAGCTAATATTATGGGTTAATATACGCGATTTTACTTTTTGGGATATACTGTACGTCGAGCTGTAATCCATCCTCTGCTAAAGCACGTAAAGGAACATATGTTTTAGCATTTGGGTTATTTGGATCGACATGAATCAAGCGCACAGACGCTTTCATTTCTACGACTTTACCATTGACCTCGATGAGGTTGGAGTTGGCTGTATACTTTACGATTAAACCGTTAAAGTTAGCGATGGCGGAACTGCTTACTGGATCCCACTCTACCACTCCACCTAGAGCCTCCACGTACTCGCGCACAGGTACATAAGTTGTTCCATTTTCCAAGATGGGCATATACGGAGTTTGTAGTTCTTTTCCATTTACAACGATACCAATCGGATCGCTTGTAGAGACAGTTTTATACTCTCCCCACAAGGCTTCTGCAAATACCTTCGCCATTTCTTCATAACCCCGTTGTTTTGGATGGGTATCAGATTTCTCTTGCTCTAGCAAATTGATATTTACGTACGCCAATTCTTTGCCGACAAAGCGTTCCCCTACATAGGCGATATGGATGGAAGACGAGGATGAGACAAACTTCTCTACGACCTCTTCAAGTGCTAGAGTAAGCTGCTCATTATAACCTGATAATGCCGTGAAGATCTCCTGATTTCCGAGCTTGGGATATGGTTGGTACTGATCGGCAATGACGATATTGATATTAGGATTGAGCGCATAGAGGATCTCCAATGAATGAGTGAGATTCTCTTTGTACAGCACGATTCGATCATTCACGATCGTTTGTAGTTCTTGCGTACTTTTCTCGTTCAGTAAAGTGAGTAAATCTGTGAAATCATTTGCGCCGATGGTGATCGTAATTAAGTCAGCCTTTTCAATATCAGCTCTAATCTCACGATACTGGGATAATATTTCATCGGTACGGGGATCCAGGATTCTTTCCTGTAATTCTGATGCAGCTATGTGCTTCGTTTCTTGTACCGCTTGTAATAAATTCATGAGCCCTTTACTTGTCAATCCGATAACCCCATAGTTTTTACTTACGGTTCGACCATGGAATAGAGCCTGTTCATGAATACGCTCCACAAATCCATACGGAATGGGAACGATTTGTGTTTCCTCCCATTCTTCCTTCATCCATGGTTCATAGCCTGCGGTTAAGGAATCTCCTAATGCTACGTAATGATAAACTTTAACTTCGTTTTCTGCTGCGAATACAAGACTAGAATTCAGAAGAAGAACAATTAATAAAATGAATAGTGTTCGAGTTTTCATAAAAGCTCGCCTTTTCATAAAACATCTCCTTTTTTGTTGATTTTCTCATTTTGATTCTCCTAAATATTACAAAACTTTTGTGACATTTGTACAGCACAACTTTTGAAATTGAGACAAAATTGAGACTCGTAACTGATGTTTCTGTATTACTATTTTTATAGATATGTGCGTAAAAGATGACGGTTATTTTCGTACGATTTTTACTATTAGGGGGAATTAGGGTGAAAGCTTTATTTCACAAAAAAAGATTGCAAATGATAGGGATCGTTCTATTAATTTTGGGGATGGTTTTACCAGAGCCAATAGCCAATATAGCAGAAGCAAGCAGCGGTAGGATTATTTATGTCAAACAAAATGCGACTGGCTATGGTTTTAGTTGGAATGATGCATTAGGAGATTTGCACACAGCGCTCGTTCAAGCACAGGCAGGGGATCAAGTGTGGATCGCAGCGGGGACGTACAGGCCTATTGGTAATATCATCGGGGCTGACCCACGTACGGTTCATTTCCAAATGAAAAATGGAGTCGCCATCTACGGTGGATTTCCTGCAAAGCCATCAGTGGAAATGGGGATGGAAGCTCGTGATCCGCAATTACATCAGACGATCTTAACGGGTGATCTCGCAGGTAATGACAGTTCGGAGGAAAGTGATCGCTATCAAGATAATGCGTATCATGTTTTCTATCATCCATTCGGCTTGGATTTGGATCATACAGCGACTCTGGATGGCGTTACGATTACAGGTGGTTATGCGGATCGTACGGATGATCAGCTACATGCGATTGGTGGTGGGATCTACAATGATCGCAACAGTCCGGTATTACAAAATGTGGTGATTACAGGGAATTATGCATTTCTAGGTGGTGGAGGAATTTACAATGGAGCAGGAGCTATGGAAATGCATTCCAGCATCGTTAGTAACAATCGTGCCGGTATCGGTGGAGGGATCTATCATGATCACGCTTCATTTGGCGCTCTACATGCTCAAATGAAACTGAAAAAATCCATCATTCGTGACAACATCGCGTATATGGGCTCAGGTGGTGGGATTTCAACGAGGTCCAGCATGGACGTGAGCTATTCGATCATTAGTGGAAACAAAGCATTAGGACGTGGTGGTGGGATTGATAGTGCTACTGGTTCGGTAGTTAAGACTACAAAACTTACGAATGTATTGATTATAGGGAATGAAGTTGCCGATATGAATGATTCAGGATTAGGAGGCGGCTTGTTTTTGTATTCAGACAATCAATATGAGCTCACCAATGTGACCATTAGCGGTAACCGTGCTGCAACAAATGGCGGGGGTTTATTTTTGGTAGGTAGCGGATCCTTCCGCAATATGATCGTTTGGGGAAACACAGAAAATAATGGTGAATCAAACAATGTAGTCGTTTCAGTCACAGGTGATGAACCTGTCTTTTCGGACAGTTTGGTCGGTGGCGGAATGGTCAATATCAGTGGTGGGTTTATCACTGGGACAAGAATGATTGATGCCGACCCACTCTTTCGTTCTCCATCATCTGCAGCTTTAGCTCCAACCTCAGCTGGGGATTATCGACTCAAGTCGAACTCTCCTGCGATTAATAAGGGGATGAATGTTGGTTTTGATCCAGAATCAGCAGTTGATCTCGACGGTAGAAAGCGCATCATTAATGGCTGGATTGATATGGGAGCGTATGAGTATGGTCTCGATTTTACGTTGACTCCTGATGTGACGGAAGCAACGAACCAACCACTGACGATTCAGGTGCAAGTAGAGGATACAGAATCCGTTATCACGACGATGAAATGGGCAGCTGGGGAATTCAATGTGGGCAATTTCCCTAGCAATGCAACCGATATCGTTGGAAACCAATTCCAAGTAGTAGAAAACGGAAGCTATACGGTATTCGTTCAGAATGTAGCAGGATATGAGTCTGTGAAGACGATTACGATCCAAAATATAAAGGTAGATGCTGCACCTACTGTACGCCAACTCCTTTCAGTGCTTACAATCCATCCGAATAAGACGTTCACTACTTTGATCTTTGATCCAGATCAATTACTGGTTGGAACATATAGTAGCATCAATTCCAATGGTATTACAGGCAGCCTCACTGGCACTCGTGTGAATGCTATGGGAGAGGCGGATGCATATGGGACCTTTACGAAATTACTAGGAGTGCTGAGCGGAACAGGCAATGGACAATTCGTAGAAGTAAAGCTTTCTCCAACAGGCCCAAGCCTGTATGTACGGCTAATCAATTCACCTGCACTCGATGGACAATTTGAGGTGAAGAAGAATTAGTATTTTCATAGTTTATTTAAGCATAGGCCAGGCTGTTATTCAAAAACGGAAATAAATTGGGGGAAGTAAGTTGAGACGTTTATTGGACAGTTTGCAAATACGTATTTTATTGATCACATTATTACTTTTAGGAATGGTATTACCAATACCATTGACAAATACTGTAGCAGCAAGCAACGGTAAAATTATTTATGTCAAACAAAATGCAGCAGGTGATGGAACAAGCTGGGACAATGCGCTCGGAGATTTGCACACTGCGCTTGTGCAAGCACAGTCCGGTGATCAAGTGTGGATCGCTGCTGGGACGTATGTTCCAACAGGGAATCAAATGGGGAATGACCCACGGACACAACATTTTAAGATGAAAAATGGCGTTCGCATTTATGGTGGCTTCCCTGCGGATGCCTCGAACAAAACAGGGATGTCTAGCCGCGACTGGGAAACACATCGAACGATCTTGTCGGGTGTCCGCGATACGGATCATGTATATCACGTGTTTTTCAACAAATTTGACGAGACTTCAAAATTAGATACGACTGCAGTTCTCGATGGGGTGACGATTACGGGTGGAAAAGCCGATGGACCTGGTTGGTTTGATAATTTTCAAAATCACGACGAAGGTGCAGGTATGTTTAACGAGTATAGTAGCCCTTTATTAAGAAATGTCGTGTTTACGAACAATGAGTCAAATCATGGTGGGGCATTGTATATGAATGTAAGCAGTCCAATATTGCAAAATGTGACCATTACAGGTAATACATCCACTAATGGTGGGGGTATTTACATTGCAGGAAATACTAGTAAACTCCTCTTGCTCAATGTATGGATTAAGGACAATAAGGGTGGGTTTGGTGGTGGAATTTATAGCACTATTAGAGCAGATGTAACGATTATCAATAGTGTGATTAGTGGCAATATCGCATATGATGGCGGAGGCATAGCCAATTATTCGAATGGAAAGCTGAATATCATTAATACAGCCATACATGGCAACAGCTCAGATCTTGGTGGCGCAATATACAACGATTTAGATGGTACGATATCACTTACCAATGTCACCTTAAGCGGAAATTTTGCTGATAGCGAGGCAGGGGCAATTAGTAATAGAGGCGGCAATGTAATGATCAATAATAGTGTGATTTGGGGAAATCACGCATTTAAAAAAGAGGGAGCTATATATTCCATTCTAACAAGTCAACCAGAGAAACTAACATTTACATATAGCTTGATTGAGGGTTCAGGTGGCAGTGGTACGGAGTGGATCAATGCAATGGGGATCGATGGTGGCAACAATATCGATGCAAATCCACAGTTTATCGATTATCGAGCGGTTACGAGCTACGATCAGCCTACAAGCGAGGGGGATTATCGTCTAAGCTATGGCTCACCAGCCATGGATGTAGGTTCTAATCATGCCTATCATGATGGCACAAATAATCAAGTTATTTTGTTGGCGGTGGACGGGGAACAACGTGTCACATTTTTAGATGCTCAAGGAGAGCATCATTTCATGCTTCCGAACACTGGGAAAGAGCAACGCGTCATTGTTCTACATGCTGTTGGGGAACGGCGTATCGTAGACAGCATCATTGATATGGGGGCATATGAATATGCACCACAAAGTATCGTGACTACTCTTCCCACAGTCGAAGTGCCTATAACCGTTATTTCTGCGCCTGCTGGAGTAGCGTTTACAACATTGCTATACGATCCTTCACAATTGTATGTTGGTACGTTCGCCAATTTTAATTCCAATGGTATTACAGGATATCTCACTGGTTTACGTGTGGATGAAGATGGGATAGCGGATGTAAATGGTAAATTTACAAAGTTACAGGGTGTATTAGATGGAACGGCTAATGGTAAATTGGTAGAGGTCCAACTGCCTGCAAATGGTCCAAGCCTGTATGTGCGACTGATCGCAACTCCCGCTACGAATGGTCAGTTTGATGTACAGAAAATTAAACCGTGAAATAGACATTTGAAAACTACTAAGTTCATTTTATAAATAGATAGCTTCATAGAAATGGCAAGTTTATTACATTGAATCGGGGGAAGTAGGATGAAAGCGATAGTTCATAATAAAAGATTACGAATGATGCTGTTTGTACTATTGATTGTGGGGTTAGTGTTGCCAGTCCCCTTTACAAATACTGCAGAAGCTACTAGCGGTAAGATCATCTACGTCAAGCAAAATGCAACAGGTGATGGATCAAGCTGGGATAATGCGCTTGGTGATTTGCATACAGCACTCGTGCAAGCACAATCTGGTGATCAAGTGTGGATCGCTGCTGGAACCTATATACCAACAGGGAATCAAGAAGGGGATGATGAGCGAACTCGCCATTTTCAAATGAAAAATGGTGTTCGCATCTATGGTGGCTTCCCTGCAGATGCTTCTAGTGAAACTAGGTTGTTTGATCGTAACTGGGAAGTGTATAAAACGGTATTGTCGGGTGATCGTGGTACCGATCGCCTCTATCATGTGTTTTACCATAAAAATTTGGGCTTGGATGCAACTGCGGTCTTAGATGGTGTGATAATTACGGGAGGAGATGCAACCTATGGTGGCGGTGGTATGTATAACAGTGAAAGTAGTCCTTTACTACGCAATGTCATTTTTACCAATAATGCCGCAAGTGATCATGGTGGTGGGATATTCATTGGATCTAACAGTAATGCGATCCTTCACAATGTCACGATAACTCGTAATTCGTCCAGGTTTGGTGGTGGGATTTATGTTGACCAAAGTAGTCCCGTTTTAATAAATGTGTCGATAACAGACAACGAGTCAAAGGATAGTGGTGGTGGGTTATTTTTTTTCGCATACGCAGAAGGTAAACTAACGATTATCAATAGCATTATTAGTGGTAATAAAGCCACTAATTATGGTGGTGGAATTGGACTATATGGTGATACGAGAATAATAAACACATCCATTTATGGGAATGTAAGTAAAATGGGTGGCGGCATCCATCATGAATTTTTTGGCTCACTATCATTGACAAATGTTACATTGAGCGGAAATCAAGCCGAAACAGGCGGTGGTCTATCATATTCATTAAGTTCTGGTAGTAAGACAATTATTAATAATAGTGTTATTTGGGGAAACCGTGCCTCTATTGATTATGACAATATAAAAAATTATAGTTCTAAAACTTCGGATACAACAGTGACTCATAGTTTAATTGAAGGATCAGGGGGCAGTGGCTCAAAGTGGAATCAAAAATTAGGCCTTGACGGTGGGAATAATATCGATGATAATCCACAGTTCGTGGATTATCAACCAGCAATGGACTTCATGCCAATGAGTGAAGGAGATTATCGTCTGAAAACCGGCTCTCCAGCCATTGATGCCGGCTTAAATGAGCTATATTATGCTGAAACGAACTATCAAAAGGGACTCGATGTAGCGGGCGGCATTCGCATCGATAAACGCAATATCGATCTAGGAGCTTATGAATATTCTGTTTCGAACGAAGTGAAGCCTCCACAAGTTGATGTCACTCCACCACTTTCAACCGCTCCTGTAGGTGCCACATTTACTGCGATGGTGTATGACCCAACGCAAAAGTATGTTGGCACGTTTGACAATGTTAATTCGAATGGCATTACAGGAAGTCTCTCAGGTATTCGTGTCGATGAAGATGGGGTAGCGGATGCAAATGGTAAATTTACAAAGTTACAGGGTGTATTAGATGGAACGGCTAATGGGAAATTGGTAGAGGTCCAACTCTCTGTAAATGGCCCAAGCCTGTATGTGCGGTTAATTTCAGCACCTGCTACAGACGGGCAATTTGAAGTGAAGAGAAATTAATATTTTCATAGTTTAAATAATATCACAGGACAGGCTGTTATTAACAAATAGAAATAACTTGGGGGGAGTAAGTTGAATCGCTTATTAAGCATTAAGCAACTACAAATATTGTTGATCACATTGATAATATTGGGCTTTGTGTTACCAATGCCAATGGCCAATAAGGTAGCAGCAAACAGTGGTAAGATCATCTATGTCAAACAAAATGCAACAGGGAGTGGAATGAGCTGGGACAATGCACTTGGAGATTTGCATACTGCACTTACGCAAGCACAGTCTGGTGATCAAGTGTGGATCGCTGCTGGAACATATGTACCAACAGGGAATCAAGATGGGAGTGACCCGCGAACTCGCCACTTTCAAATGAAAAATGGCGTCTGGATCTATGGTGGTTTTCCTGCACATCCAGAAGAGAATATGGGAAGGAGCGTCCGTGATCCTCTAGTAAATAAGACAATCCTAACGGGCGACTTTGAAAATAATGACAGTATGGAGACGAGTGATCGCTTTCAGGAAAATGCTTATCATGTCTTCCTTCATAATGGATTGAATTTAGATAAAACAGCGATACTGGATGGTGTTACGATTACAGGCGGCTATGCAGATGGAAATGTTTATCCTCATAATTCTGGTGGTGGGATATTTAATCGTGGTAGTAGTCCAATTCTTCGAAATATAACTTTTACAAATAATACTGCCATATGGGGCGGTGGTATGTACAATAACAGCAGTTCACCACTTTTGATTAACACCATTTTTGAAGAGAATCGTTCGTTTAACAATGGAGCAGCAATGGCGAATGAGAATAGTAATGGAGTTAATTTAATAGGTTCGTTCATCAAAGGAAACATGGCAGACAGAGGGGGTGGAGGAATTTATAATAACAAAAGCGAGATGAAAGTGTACGATACATTAATTAGCGGCAATTATTCATATAATTCGGGTAGTGGAATCTATATATATGACGACGATGTGAGCAGAGTTACCCTAACAAACGTAACAATCAGTGGAAATCGGACGGAGGGACATGGCGGCGGAGTTTTTGGTATGGGGGCAGAGCTGTTGATTCAAAATAGTATTTTATGGGGGAATGCCAGCGTTAGCTATAACAATGAAGCAGATAATCTATCGATTCAATTTCCAAAAACAAAGATTTCGTCTAGTTTAATTGGTGGATCGGGTGGAAGTGGTACTAATTGGAGCAATCATTTCGGTACTGATGGCGGCAACAACATCGATGGTGATCCACAGTTCAGGAATAGTATTCCTGCAAGTAGCGCTCCTACGACCGCAGGTGATTACCGACTTACTGCAAGATCAATTGCGATCAATGCAGGGATTGAGCTGAGTAGAAACAGTTCGAATAATGATTTGGATATACGATTGAGAACTTTTCATGGTGAGAAAACCGATTTGGGAGCATTTGATTTTCGACCAGAATTGCAATTTCAATTCAATTATGGCTTAACGAACCAAGATGTTATCGTTCGTGTCGAATCAGTAGATATTGAGGTAGGCTCTATCCAAACGAAGTGGATCAAGGGATACCGAAACTATTCGGATTACATTTTTATGGAAGATAACGTTCAGGTATTCGATACAGAATTTACTGTACATGAGAATGGTGTATATACGATTTATGTAACTACAGAACATGGATCTATTTCTGTATATCACGTAGAAATCGATCAAATTATCAAACAAATGCCTTCAAGCCCAACGGAATCGAGTAGTATACCCGTTATCAACGCCCCGTCGGGTACGAATTTTACAGCGATGGTGTACGACCCAACGCAAAAGTATGTTGGAACATTTAACAATGTTAATTCCAATGGAATCACTGGTAATTTAACAGGAACACGTGTCAATGGAGGAGGATTGGCAGACGAAAATGGGATTTTTACAAAATTGCAAGGAGTGTTGAACGGAACGGGGAACGGAGAGTTCAAGGAGTTGAAGCTCACTTCAACGGGTCCTAGCATGTATGTAAGAATAACTGATTCACCTATAAGCGATGGTCAATTCGAGATCAACAAAATTACACCATAATGATGAAAACGAGGTAAAGATAATGAAGAGAAAAGGGCAAAGATTGATTATGCTATGGAATGTTATGCTTTCTTTTATCATAATCAGTGGAATGGTAATTACACCTATTCCTAGCGTTTTAGCGGCAGTTGACGATTTTCAAGGACGCTTGGCTGGTGGAGAACACCATACCTTAGTGGTGCACAGCAATGGCACGGTCATGGCTTGGGGGGATAATGCTTACGGTCAATTGGGTGATGGAAGTACGCAAAGTCGTTCCACACCAGTACAGGTAGAGGATCTGACTAACGTTCAGTCGGTCGCAACGGGGCGGAATCACAGCTTGGCACTTAAGAAAGACGGGACGGTTTGGGCATGGGGAGCAAATGATAGAGGTCAATTAGGTGATTACTCCATAACAACACGAAATACACCTGTCAAGACATCCTTTCTTTATAATATTATAGCAATCGCGGCAGCACATGATCAATCTTTCGCGCTTAGAAATGATGGTATCCTGTATGCGTGGGGAGACAATTCTTATGTTCAACTAAATGTGGAATGGGCCCAGGACAAACAGTTCTATCCTAAAAGTGTCTATAAACTGACGAATGTTCAAGCATTTGCAACAGGTGAACAGTTTGCTTTGGCCCTCACAGGTGACGGAACTCTCTGGGGATGGGGAGAGAATAGAAATTGCGAATTGGGTCAATGGGCCCTAGGGCGCGTTGTACCTTTAGAAATTATGACGAATGTTCAAGCGATTGCAGCAGGAGGAAAACACGCCTTTGCGATCGACAGTGATGGCAACCTTTGGGGTTGGGGGAGTAATGAGTACGGGCAGTTAGGGAATGGCTTAGGTGATAACAGATATTGTACTCCAGTACAGATAACTGACAATGTCAAAGCAGTTACAGCTGGGTATGACCATACACTTATTTTAAAAGAAGACGGCACACTCTGGGCGAGTGGAAGAAAAATTTATGGACAATTAGGTGATGGAGATTCTGGACCTGAATTTTCAAGGGAATTCGTTCAAGTACAGACTGATGCGAAGTTAAAAGCCATCGCAACAGGTTACAATCATTCTTTGGCGTTAACAGAAGACGGTGCTGTGCTAGCTTGGGGAAATAATGGTTCCGGTCAATTGGGTGATGGATATGTAGGGGATATTCATAATCGTAACATTCCTATTCCTGTATATAACCTATTTTCGACCGATGCTTATTTACAAAACGTAACTCTTTCAGAGGGAACATTAACGCCTCGTTTTTCAAAATATAATTTTAATTATCAATCTATTGTACCCTATGAATCTGAGACGATTACCGTTACCCCGACAACAGGAGATGCCAAATCAACGGTGAAGGTCAGTATCAATGGCGGAACAGAAACAGTTGTGCAGAGTAACGAGGCGTCCCCTATCCTATCGCTGAGGTTAGGCTCCAATGAGATTCGCGTCAATGTGCTCGCTGAAAATAAATCTGTTCAATATTCTTATGTGGTGAACGTGACCCGCCAGTCTCCAAATGGATCAACAGCCGATCTAAGCGATATCCGCTTAGGGAGCGGTGCTGTACTTAACGAATCTTTTCATGCTAGTACCACCGATTACACTGTGAATGTAGCACATAATTTAGAAAACTTGACTGTCATGCCGACAGCGGTCGATAGCACCTCAACAATTACAGTCAGCTTGAACGGGGGAGTGGAAATGCCCGTGAAAAGTGGCGAAGCTTCCATACCGTTGGCGCTCAATGTGGGAACGAACACGATCGTTATCGATGTAGAGTCACGAGATGGATTAAAGAGTAAAAGGTATATACTAGCGATTACTCGCAATGGAGGTTTACCTAACCCTACGGAATCTAGCAATATACCAGTTATCAATGTTCCAGTAGGTACGAGCTTTACTGCGACAATCTACGATCCAACAAAATCATTTATTGGGGAGTTTGTTGGTCTTTCATCCAATGGCATCACAGGTAATCTAACAGGAACTCTTGTCAACGGTTCAGGAGTGATAGACGAAAATGGGCTCTTTACGAAATTACAAGGAGTGTTGAATGGATCGGGTAATGGACAATTGGTAGAGGTAAAACTTTCTCCTGCTGGTCCAAGTCTCTATGTACGATTGATAGCTTCTCCTACACTAGATGGTCAATTTGATGTTAACAAAATTACACCATAATTCGATAAGGGGTGATGAAAATGAACCGCAAAATAATGAACCGAATCTATAGTTTATTTTTAATCGTAGCTCTAGCGATGAGCACATTCCCTGCTAGTATTCTAGCAGAGAACAGTCCGACGATTTCGGGAGAGTACACTTTACACATTTCTGATGCGACTGGGGACATCATTCATCAGGAAGCATTGGAGAGCTTTCGTTTTCATGTAAGTGGCTTAGATGATGAAATCTATCATTATGCTTTCACAGAATTTGAGATTCGTAGAGATGGACAAGCATTTGCTTCTGCTAATGCTCCATCGCTTAGCCCCACAATCCGCTTGGGAGATCCATCGATGTATGCAACTGGTGTAAATCCAGAGCCTGTATATGCGGTCTACTATCGCATTCATTATGTCGTACTCGGGGAAAGTACGGAAATGGCGACGGATTGGAACCAAGCACAAGTAAATGTGGGTGGAAGTGTTGTTCCATTTTACTTTATGCCCTATCAAAAGCCAGCCATAACGGTAGTAAATGTGGAGTCGCTTGCTCCGATTCAAGTACCGAGTGGAACTGCAGTCGAAAATATCGGATTACCACCTGTAGTGAACATTACACTAAGCGACAATAGTACTCAAAGTGTAAATGTAGTCTGGGATAATGGAGATCCAACGTACGATGCCGACATTATAGGAAGCTATATTTTTACAGGTAGTCTAGCTCTACCTGCAGATGTAACAAATCCTCTTAATTTAACAGCAAATATAGAAGTAACTGTAGTAGAAATCGACTTGACCGATATCGAGCCACCTGTATGGCCAGCTGATGCTTTGCTTGATGTGTTAGACATATCATCTTCGAGTGCGACTCTTTCTTGGCCAGCGGCAACAGATAATGTAGGTGTAATCGGCTATCGAGTATGGGTGGACGAGCAACCTTACAAGGCAGTAACAGCGGATGTTTACGAGATTCAGGTCACCAGTTTGAATCCAGATACGCTATATCAATTTACTGTTCGTGCGTATGATGCAGCGAGCATAGAGAGTGAACGTCTAGAAGCATCTGCCACCACATTGCCACTTGCAATAGTGAATGTGCAGGCATTTGCAGATATGGCAGTATCCTTAGGTACAGAGAAAATAGCTATTGGCTTACCAAATTCAGCGATAGCTGAACTTAGTGATGGTAGAACGGTAGCTACTAGTGTCAATTGGGATGAGGGTACACCGACATATGACCCTTATATAGCAGGAGAGTATGTATTCAGTGGATCACTAATACCGCAGTCACCAATTACGAATCCTACTGAAATAAAGGCGAGCATCAAGGTGGTCGTAGAACAAGATACGATTGCACCAGAATGGCCATCGGGAAGTAAGCTAAACAGCTCGAACATCACCGCCAGCAGTGTAACATTAGCATGGCCAGTGGCAATAGATAACATTGCAGTTACAGGTTATCGGGTGTATATGAATGGCAATGTGCAGGCTAATTTGAACAGCAATCAACACAGCTATGTTGTATCGAATTTGGCTACCAATACAACATACACATTTGCAGTTAAAGCGTTAGACGCGGTAGGGAATGAGAGTGTAGAGCTTAGTATGGTAGTGACCACATTAGCGGGAACACCAGAACCACCGGTGCAACCACCAGTTCAGCCACCAGTACCACCAGTGGAGCCACCGGCAACACCAACACCAAGTGTACCGATTGCACCGCCAGTAACGTCAGAGCCACCTAAACCTCCGGTACTTGAGCCCGGTGTAGTGAATCCGCCGTCAACGGAGCGTCCTGTAACGTTTTCGGACATCGCCGGACACTGGGCAGAGTATCAGCTGAAACAAGCAATAGAGAGAAACATCGTCCATGGCTTTCTAGATGGCACAGTAAAGCCTGACAGTCCTACCTCACGCGCGGAATTTGTTGTCATGCTCGTGCGTGCATTAGGTTTGACAGGGGAAGGGGCAAAGCTTAATTTTACCGATAACAATAAAATTGGCAATTGGGGACAACAAGCGATTGCAATTGCAGTAAAAGCAGGAATCCTCAACGGTTTTCCAGATGGCAGCATCCGACCAAATGCGCAAATTACGCGTGTTGAAATGGCTGCAATGATTGCTAGAGCTCTAAAGCTATCCACAGATGGAGCACCTACAAGCCAATTTGCCGATGCAAATGAGGTACCAAGTTGGGCTAGAGGAATGGTGGATGCACTGTCCAGTTTAGGAATCATCATGGGACGTGACGGAAATCGTTTTGATTCTTTTGCTACAGCTACTCGTGCAGAAGCAGCAGTCATGATTTTGCGGATAATAGAAATGGGAGAAATAAATAAATAGATAGAAGACTAGCTTAAAAGGACCCGTTTGGTAGCAATCTCAAGCGTTTTTTGTTGTAATAGTCGTAGCAGGATTGAAGCTATTCATGTTGAATAACTTCAACGGAGGTGGTTTCATGTCAAAAATCATGTTAATGGGGGATCGAATCACGTTGAGGACACCAACGGAGGATGATGTTCCGGTTTTATATGAGCAGATCTATGGGAAAGAGTTTACGGAGTGGAAGAAGTTTGACGCACCGTATTTTCCTCTTGAACCTGTTACTTTGGAGCAGTACCGGGAGAGTATGGATAAAAGAATAAATTATACAGATATTCCTACTCAAATGGTCATTGAGTATAATGGAAGAGTCATTGGTGTTGTGAGCTTTTATTGGGAGCATAAGGCAACACGCTGGCTAGAAGTTGGCGTTGTTATATTCTCCCCTGAGAATTGGAGCGGTGGTCTTGGAACAGAAGCACTTACCTTGTGGATTGATTTTTTATTTAATCAGTTAGATATTGCTAGAGTAGGACTCACTACTTGGTCCGGAAATCCAAGAATGATGCGCTGTGCAGAGAAGCTTGGTATGCAGTTAGAAGGACGCATGAGAAAATGCAGATATTATAATGGCGTTTATTACGACTCAATTCGCATGGGAATACTCCGCGATGAATGGGTTGACCTAGAAAAAAGATGAACGATTGTTACGCATGACCTTCATAACGAAGGTCTATTTTTTTAACCTATAATAATGATAAAGAATTATTCTTAGAATAGTGTAAGATTTCGTCTACTTCTCCAGTCTAATGGTTTAGTAGAGCTTGAAAAGGGGGATGGATGTGGAAGGTGATCAGCAAATTGAGAGTTGGTTTAGAACATATGGCTCGGATGTGCATAATTATCTCGTTTATTACCTTGGGATTTATGAGGTAGAGGACTTAGTTCAGGATGTATTTTTTAAAGCGATGCGAGGGCTCTCCAATTTTGAAGGACGTGCAAGTCCGAAGACCTGGTTATTCTCAATTGCCCGCAATGTAGCGCATGACTTTGAATACAAGCAACGCATGCGTAAATTGCTTACTTTACACTTTAGTAAGGATAGAAAAGAATTGGAAAAAACACCGGAAGAAGTCCTGACACTTCGTGAGGAACAGGAGGAGCTCCTGCTATTGATACGAAGCTTGCGACCGAATTATCGTGATGTACTATTATTACGACTTGTGCAAGAGCTATCGACTACAGAAGTCGCTGAAATTCTCGATTGGTCGGAAAACAAAGTAAGTGTTACCTACCATCGCGCTCTAAAATCATTACGTCAATTGATGATAGAGCAACAAGGAGGGGTCGAGATTGCTGGTAAATGATCGCTATGACGATATTGAGACAATAATCAAGGGATTACCGAAAATAGGACTTAGTGAGCAAGCTGAAAATCGAATCATGCTGAGCTTACAAACGGAACAAGAGATTAAGAGACGAAAAGAGCGTCATAAGAAATGGAGAAAAGGGATATTATTCGCTTCAATTGCCATCATACTGATTTTACTTATGCCACGTTTACCTTCTTTTATTTCTGACGTCCAAACTTTGAAGGGAATGTTCACACCAAAAGAGGTTGAAGAGGATTGGATACTAAGCCCTACCTTTGATCTATATGATCGTGATGGTACATTGCTTTATCCTGATGGCGTTCGCGGAATTGAAGGAAGGATAGGATATCGTGAGGTCTATGATTTTGCAGCAACAGAACCGGAGCCAGGATCCAAGATGTTTTGGTACGTATGGGGAGATCCTGAAGAATTGGTTGATAAAGAGCTCGTCGCTACAGCCATCTATGAACAAACAGGGGAAACCTTTATCCTGAATAAGACAAAGCTAATGAGTGGTATCTATGGTTCTGATGCTCACACACTTACCCAATTTGAACCTTTTCCGTTTAAGGGAATTTGGCGAATTGATATTGAGATTGATGGTAAGCCGTATGGCTCGATCGTCATCAATGTAAAGGATTCGTATGTGCGAACGAAAAGCTATCGCTTCCGTGGCCTATCAAAAGATGATCTGGTTGAAGGTGTCTATCTTCCACTACATTTAGAAAGTAGTTTTTCAAGAAAACTCCAGAGGATTGAAATAACAGCAGTTCCGTTAAACGATCGCAATGCGAAAAAAACCTTTTATTTTTATGACCACTTAGGAAGTCTATATTTTGATCAGCCAGGGAAATGGCAGCTTGAGATCTTTGGAGAAAAGACGATTGTTGACGTTCGTGCAGCAGAAGCTCCGTGGCAGGTAAGTCCAGTTTTTGAAATCTCGGACCCAGAGCATCTAAAAGGGATGAAAATGCAGGGGAGTGAGGGACGATTCGCCTTTCCTCCTGTTGAATATATGGTCGGTCAAAAGCAAGGGAAAATGCTAGGCTTACTCTGGGGCGATGTAGAAAAATATTGGGACAAAGACATCGTAATAACGGCTGAAAAGCAGCACACTGGAGAAAAAACGTTTATTGCTAAGGATGTAGTTCGAGGGCCATGGGATGGGATAAGAACACATGTAATGACTTCATTTAATAGTTTCCCTTCATCGGGGGTCTGGCGAGTCGATCTTAATATCGAAGGTGAACTATACGGCTCTATGGTTGTTAATGTAAAGCAAGGATATCCAAGTACGTGGACAGGTCGATTGATGCAATCAGCTGAACAATTTTATGTGGGAACTGACTATGTGCAGATCGAACTTTACGGCGAACAGATGGATGAGGAGGTCCTAGTCACCGCAACATTTATTGATGATCCAACCATTATCCATCAATTTTCGTATAAACGAAAAGAAGTTGTCAGCTATAATACTGACACTCTCGATCCGTATGATAACACCCGATATGGTGGATCCCTCTATTTCGATCGCCCTGGTTATTGGGAGATTGATATTTTAGGTTCAAAAACTGCTATTTATGTGAAACCGAAAAAATAATGAGCCAAAAGCAGAAGACTCTTAAGATGGTTGACCTGGTTTGATCCAGGTCTTTTTTGTGCTAAGATTTAAGCAAAAGATCATGGAAATGAGGGCCTGGGTAAATGGATCGGTTTCAACAATATATCGAAGAGTATCGACAAAATATCAAGGAAGATGTAAGCAAGCGTCTGCAATTTATTAAGGATCAAGTGTTTCGTAGTGGTTTGAAGGGAGTTGTAGTAGGAATCTCCGGAGGTTTGGATAGTGCAGTCACCGCAGCGTTATGCGTGCGTTCATTAGGCAGTGACAATGTCATTGGGGTTTGGATGCCAGCCTATTCATTGGAGGTACATGCGAATGACTCTGCGAAGCTCGCTGAGGCGACTGAACTACATTTGGTTACGATCGATTTAAGTGCAACCTATGATCAGATGGTTGCAGCTATTAACACTAGCTTCCCGATGAGTGATAAAACCAAAGGCAATACAAAGGCCCGGCTACGAATGACCACTCTTTACGCAATAGCGAATCAAAGGAGCTATCTTGTCGCTGGTACTGATAATGCAAGTGAAGTGTATGTTGGTTATTCGACAAAAGGCGGGGACGCACTCTCCGATTTTAACCCAGTGGCTGGACTAACTAAGACACAGATTCGTATTTTGGCAGAGCATCTAGGGATTCCACAATCCATCATTAATAAACCTCCTAGTGCAGATCTTTGGGAGGGGCAAACTGACGAGCAGGAGATGGGCTTTAGCTATGAGCAGCTCGATCGCTATATTATTACAGGTGATACTAATCAAGCAGCAAAAGAGCGCATCAATTACCTGCACCGCATTTCTGAGCATAAGCGGAAGCTGACTCCTGAAATGTAGATCATGCTTTTTAAAGTAGGTAAGTGGACGAGGTTTTTTGACGATACCTTTTATCGTATGCTACACTAATGCCTGAGAATAAGAGAATAGAGGGGAGATTCCTATGGCAGGTCATTCCAAATGGAAAAATATCCAACATCGTAAAGGTCGTCAAGACGCTGCGCGAGCGAAGGCTTTTACTAAGATTTCGAAGGAGATCTATATCGCTGCTCGCAATGGTGGAGGCGACCCTAATACCAACATGAGTCTTCGTGCAGCAATTCAAAAAGCCAAAGATGTAAACATGCCCAATGATAATATAGATCGTACGATCAAAAAAGCAACAGGGGATCTCGAAGGCATCACCTATGAGGAAATCACCTATGAAGGCTATGGACCTGGTGGTGTAGCTGTCTTAGTAGAGGTGTTAACCGACAATCGTAATCGCTCAGCCGCTGAGGTTCGTCATATTTTCTCCAAGAATGGGGGCAATCTTGGAGAAAGCGGCTGTGTTTCCTTCTTGTTCACTCGTAAAGGGGAGATCACCATTGACCGTGAGGAGTATAGCGGTGATGAGGATGAATTGATGCTCGTTGCACTTGACGCTGGAGCTGAGGACATAGAAACAGAGGAAGAGAGCTTTGCGATTTACAGTGCTCCGGATGACCTACAACAAGTGCGGGCGGGTTTGACAGAAAACAATATCCCGATCTCTTCTGCAGAAATAACGATGGTCCCATCCACCACTGTTAACCTGTCAGGTGATGACGCGGTGAAAATGGTGAAGCTCATGGAAATGGCAGAGGATTCGGATGATATCCAAAATATATATGCCAACTTTGAAATTGATGATGAAGAGATGGAGAAACTTAGCTAAAATTGTATATTATTCGATTTTAATTTATAAATAAGCACTTACCTTTACTTCACTTGTGGTAGAATGAAGTTTAGCGAAAGTGCTTTTATTATTCTAAATAATGATCATCCTAAGAGCATATTCATGCTCAATCATAACAATATGTTAGGTGGAGACTTAGTGAGGAATGAGAGTATCATCGGTGTCTTTAGGAATACCAATTACCGCAAACTATTTCTAGCAGCATTTTTTTCTCAATTGGGAAGTGTGATTGGAATTATCGCATTTACCTTTTACTTACTTGACCGCTTCAGTGATGAACCTTACTATGCGACGATTGCTGAGATGATGTATTCTTTACCTACGCTTTTCGTCTTTTTTATCGTTGGTGTATTGGCGGATCGTTTTGATCGCCAAAAAATTGCAAGTCACACAGACTGGATCAATGCAGGAATTAGCATTCTTTTTTTAATATCGATCTGGATTGGTTGGCTACCACTTATCTTTCTTTTGCTTTTTACGCGTAGCGCAGTATCCAAATTTTTTATCCCTGCTGAGACAGCGTTAGTTCAAGGGGTGTTAAAGAGAGAAGAGTATACAGTCGCTGCAGGCTTAAACCAGTTTTTGATGAGCTTCTTCTTACTTTTCGGTACGGGCTTAGGTACACTTGCGTATATTTATTTAACGATTGAAGGTGCTATTCTGATTGACGCCATTAGCTTTATTATTTCAGGGCTTCTTATACGGTCCTGTCGAATTAGTAAAGAGGCAAGACAACCGAATGGACCCGCAAAATGGAGAGATCTCCATATCCGTAATGTACTTATAGATTTTAAAGCTGGATTGACCTATATTTTAAAAACACCACTTTTAGCTGCATTGATGATCGGATTTTTTCTGTTCGGAATCATTAATTCAGGGTTTAGTCTCATGCCGATCTATTTGATCAAATATAAATTAGCCCCTGAAACATATAAAGAAGCATCAGTATTGATGAGTATTGCTTTTGGTGCAGGCGTATTAATAGGTAGTCTCATTGGAACAATGCTGACTAGAACGGTAAAGCTTCATCGTATTATTATAGTGAGTCTGTTCGTCACAGGAACCCTTACTCTATTAGCTCCATTTGTAGATCAGGTTTGGACCTTCCTCGTACTCGTATTTTTCGCAGCGATTGCAGTAGCTCCGTCCAATATCGCAATTGGAGGATGGCTACCGCAGATTGTTGATAGAAGGGTCATGGGTCGTGTCCAGGGCTGGATCAATCCGATTGTGATGTCTGGTCAGTTTTTGACACTTGCATTGATTGCTATCGCATTTCCTGCACTTGTTTCTGTAGAGATTCCTTTTTATTGGTTAGGGATTAGCTTTTTAGTTGTCGGTATTTTTTACTTAGCTCGTCTGCCAAAATTGGTGAGGCAATTTGAAAAATAATGTAAGCTTAATTGAGTGAACTCGTCCCTTAATTGGGGGGAGTTTTTTTCATTCCCCAGACGAATAAAAATCCATCTGCAGACGGATTTCATATGCAAATTGTAATGATACATTTACATTAGTTAATACGTGATACATATTTCAGAAAATTACGAAGAGGGTGAAGGAAACGGTGGAACAAATCGCAAAAAATAAAGGTGCTTTTAGTATTTTCAAAAATGCAAACTATCGTAGATTATTGTCAGCAACAATTACTTCGCAAATGGGTAGAGAAATTGGGATGACAGCGTTTGCCTTTTACTTATTGGATCGATTTAGTGAACAGCCTGCATATACTTCCATCACGCAAATGATGTATTCACTGCCAACGCTATTTGTCTTTTTTATTGTTGGAGTGATGGCTGATCGGATGGATCGTCAAAAGATAGCAGCAAATAGTGATTGGATTAGTGCTTTTCTCTCGCTTTGCTTTTTGGGAGCAGTTACATTGGGATGGATGCCGCTCATTTTTGCTCTATTATTTTTACGAAGTGCAGTTGCCAATTTCTTTGCACCAGCTGAAGGAGCACTCGTCCAAGGGATATTGCAAAAGGATGAATATACGACCGCAGCTGGACTGAATCAAATGGTCATGAGTATTTTTATGTTATTTGGGACTGCTTTAGGACTCATCTTTTACCGTTATGTAGGCCTACAAGGAGCGATAGTGGTAGATATTATCGCTTTTCTTATCTCCGGATGGCTCATTCGCACCTGTAAAATTAGTGAGGTGGTACGCTTACCGAATGGTAAAACGAAATGGAAGGAGCTTAATATTAGTCGAGTGTTGATTGACTTTAGAGATGGCTTATTTTATATCCTCAAAAATCATTTACTTTTTGCTCTCATTATTGGTTTTTTTATCTTCGGAATCGTGAACGGTGGCTTTTCCGTAATGCTTATGTATGTTATGCGTTTTAAGCTCGATCCTCTACATTATCAAGAGGCAATGGTTTTACTCTCCATTATTTTTGGGATCGGGATATTGATTGGCAGCATTGCTGCATCGATTGTAGCAAAGAAGCTGAAGCTATATACTATGATTATTTCAGGTGTCTTTATTACAGGTGTTTTGGTAGTATTAGGGGGGATAGCACCGAATAAACTTGCGTTCTATTTCGTTGCTTTTGGAATTGGCTTAATGCTAGGTCCGATTAATGTAGCGATCGGTGGCTGGATGCCACAAATCGTCAATCCTAAAATGATGGGTCGTGTGCAGGGCTGGATCAACCCTTTGATGATGCTTGCACAAACAGTTACTTTAGGAGTAATAGCAATTACTTATCCTAAATGGGTAAATGTTGATATGTTGTTCTATGGAGTGGGAGCATGTCTTTTGATTGTTTCGATCTTTTATCTGATCGTGCTTCCAAAGCTCGCAGCCAAACAACACCTAGAAGAACAACAAGCTCACATTAGACTAACGGCTGAAACCATAGCTGAATAACAGAGATTGCTCATAAATCGCATATTTCCCTTTAATCTGGGCAGACTAGGAAAAAAGTATATTACCCAGAAAGTAGGGATCAATATGTCTGGTTGGATCAAGCGCTTGCGGCAAAAGCTTCGCAACAGGCGACCAGCTCTAGTCCTCGCCTCTATACTTGTATTTCTACTACTTACGGTCAGTCTTACATGGTTTGCCGTAAATGAAATCGATACAACGAACAATAGCGATGAAGCCCGGGAAGTATTAGCACCTCAAAAGTGGCAAGTCGTGATTCAGAAGAAATATATAGCTGGTCCCATGGTTGAAGAAAAGCAGGAGTATAGTACCGAAGAACTCGAAGAAATTGTGACGATATTCTCAAATATGGAAATGGTAGAGCAAGGTACAGATTATCTGGTATTTGTACAAGAGATCGATGATTTATCACCAGTATTAAAAGAGAGTGGCTTCTTTGCACTTGATCATTCTGGGATGCTCCACCTATATCAAGGCGAGGCAAAGGATGAAAATATTATCCAAACTTTCTTCCAGCTTGATATGGGGCGTCTGGAAACGACCTTACCTGTAGAGGAATATATGCAGCTAAGAGAAGGAATTCATATCTCTTCATTAGCAGAGTATAATAGCGTGCTCTCCACCTATAGTGAATATGCAATGTTGAATACTGATGAGCAAGACATTGAGGAGCATTAAATATACAGTATCAGTTGACCTATAGCCTAATCCGTAGAATACGGATTAGGCTTTTTTGTGCGCCCAGCATGCGCGTTATCTATAGGGTGAAAGTCCCGAACGGGGGCTGGCGAACGCCTACCGTTAGCCAAGAGCAAGGGTGTCCACCGTGAGGTGGAATCTGAAGGAAGCTGGAGGCAAACGCTTGACC
>JACDJB010000144.1_pt1 | contig 99210 bp, 87 predicted proteins | sample 7454121 | NCBI WGS metagenome assembly JACDJB01 (sample SAMN14253290, study PRJNA609438) | sludge metagenome | isolation source: sludge after 25d culture with pyrite | collected 2018-12-20 | reverse complement strand
CCGGTTCATCCCCGCTCGCGCGGGGAACAGGCAAAATACCTGGCGCGCTACTCTGACGTGGCCGGTTCAACCCCGCTCGCGCGGGGAACAGCGCGTACTGCTCGCGCGTCATGCCCGTATTGCCGGTTCATCCCCGCTCGCGCGGGGAACAGCCTCAAGACCCCCGAGAAACTCAAGCAGCACGCGGTTCATCCCCGCTCGCGCGGGGAACAGACGCTCACGCCCCCGACATTCTGGTCATGGTCCGGTTCATCCCCGCTCGCGCGGGGAACAGACTGCCGATCGCGTCCACGTTGACGCCAGGGACGGTTCATCCCCGCTCGCGCGGGGAACAGACCGGGGCCCTCGCCGTGACCTCCAGCCATGCCGGTTCATCCCCGCTCGCGCGGGGAACAGTGCCGACACAGAGAATGCGTTGTCCGTAAGACCGGTTCATCCCCGCTCGCGCGGGGAACAGGGAAACATGGGCGCATATTCTCGATAATGCTACGGTTCATCCCCGCTCGCGCGGGGAACAGTGCTGCGAATATAGTGAAGATCACTATAAAGACGGTTCATCCCCGCTCGCGCGGGGAACAGTGCCCAGGGTCACCCGGTACGCCTGGGTCACCCGGTTCATCCCCGCTCGCGCGGGGAACAGGGCTGGAATATGCCCATTGATAAATATTGTCCCGGTTCATCCCCGCTCGCGCGGGGAACAGACCGGGGCGCGCGCCGTGACCTCCAGCCACTCCGGTTCATCCCCGCTCGCGCGGGGAACAGATACTACGTATACCGCCGGGACGGAAGCGGAACGGTTCATCCCCGCTCGCGCGGGGAACAGTTCTGCGCCTGAATGCAAATAATACGGTCACGCGGTTCATCCCCGCTCGCGCGGGGAACAGTCTTCGCATAACCTATTAAATCACAACAGAATTACTAGCGGCACTTCAGCCACCAACAAAAATGATTATTTTTCCTGTGGGCGAAAAGACACCAACTTGAGGCCATCGAACTCTGTTGGCATACGCCGATTCTGCCCGACCGTACGAAAATCAAACCCCTGATCAGTTTGCGCACGCCAAACCATAACCGCATCGCCATTTTCGATGTAAGCCTCGACCTGCTCCCAAATACGCTCACGTGTACGTATGCTGTAGTCGCCTACAAAAACGCCCGCCCGTACTTCCAGCAGCCAAGCGGCCAAGCGCCCCCGCAAACGGGGTGGTGCGTTGCTAACCGCGATGACCATCATCACCGGTAGTCCGTTGATCTTGAAAGGCGGGCAGACTGGCTTCAGGTGGTGGCGCGGGCACAGGAAGCTCACCCGCCGACAGCACATTTTCGATCTGCGGAATAATTTTTAACAACAACCCCGTACGTCGAAAAGCATCACGACACGCCTGTCGCACGGCCCGGTCAGGCGTCATATGCAATCGCCCCTTCGCATGCAAACCAGCAATGCGAAAGGCCTCGGGAACGACAGTGTCAAACTTCCACAAATCAGCAATGTCATATACAAAGGATAGTGGTTTCCCAGTGTGCAAAAACCCAATCGCTGGCGCATAACCAGCAGCAAGCACTGCCGCTTCAGACAATCCATGTAAACATGCAGTGGCGGAAGAAAGGCAGCGATTGGGGACATCGCTGGCATCCCAATCATGCGGGTCATAATCACGGCGCTTCCAGTTTACGCCATACTGGCGCGCCAAGAGCGCATAGCCTTCGCGCACCCGCACCCCTTCAATTCCACGCAGTTGGTCCACCGAACGGCGTAATGGCGCAGGCTCACCGAAACGGATTTCATACATGCGCCGCACGACCCGCAAGCGCGCATCGGAATTCAATGCGATAGATGCTTGCCACAGCAGCTTGTCCGCGCGAGCACCACCGGGTTGGCCAGCAGAGTACAGGCGTACGCCGGCTTCGCCCACCCAGGTGATGAGTGTGCCAACCCGAGCAGCCAGCGCCACAGCACTATGGCTGATACGAGCACCAGGTTCCAGCATGAGCGCAGCCAAGCCGCCCACGGGGATATGAGTGCGAGTACCATCAGCACTGACCGCAACAAAAGCACCGTCCGCCACGTCGAGCCGCGCCCGTTCAATAAACATCAACGATGCCCGATCCTTAAGCGGGATCGGTTTCGGAGGCGGCAAACCACTCAGCCCAGTCATACGCGGCGGATTAACATAAGGCCACAGCCAAAAGCCTTGGCACGCCCAAAACCAAGCGTCAATCGACGCAAAAACAAATCTGAATTGGCAACAGTCAATAGGCCCTTAATTTCAAGGACTCCGAACTGTGGTTGACCGCGTCGTCGGCCTGCATACGCAGGAAGCGCGTACACACTGTAGCCGTCGGCAATGGCCTCCTCAATACGAAAACCGTATCTTTGCCCCTGTGCCTGCATCCATTCGACCGCAACCTGCTGCGCCAGCTGCAAACGAACCTCAGAACGTCTTTCGTTGGTCTTGTGCAAAGCATCCATGACAAGGTCCACATGCATCTTATGCGGTTTTCCTGATGCTGTTTGCCGATCACTTTTACGCGTTCGAGCAGCATTGGCGCGCAACGCAAATGCCAGCCGGTCACCCATACGCAGCTTGGGAGCGAAGTCTCGCACCTCGACCGATTCGAAAAACGGTGTCTCTCCAGGTCGTCGGTGTGACAGAACAAGAAAGCTATCACCACCGTCATGGCGCCAAAGAAAATCACGCTTCGCATTGGTATCAGCGCTGAACAACGACCACAATAAGCGATGATGCGCGTCCATGCGCCGCCCCACCTCATCCGGATTGAGCAAACTGGTTAGCGTATTGATGCAAGGATTTTGACTTAAGCGCAAACGCGATAGATAAAGTGTCATTAAGCAACCTCCGGCTTGATCCAAACCGATGCAATGGCTACCTGACGCACACCAAAATGCCAACTCTTACGATCGATAGGCAGGTCATGACGTTGTTCACTGCGTGCAGCATCCAGAACACCAGCTCCGACAACAAGTCTGCGCGCTATCGCGCCTTGGCGCCAAGGTGGTAATTTGACGTGCACGAACGCCTGATTCAGATCATCGGCATGCACGACGCTGGGTGCCAACGGTGCTGCCAACGGACAACTCTTGCGTCCCAGATATAAAGTAAACACAGGTTGCTCAAGTGCTGCGCACAATTCGACTAGCGCAAGGTCGGATGTTTCATTCCACAAAGCAATGCCATACAACGGTGTTGTACGGTAATCGCGCAGAGTGATGATAGTGTTTAGCTCAGTGCCAGCACTGCGTATCGCGCTGGGGCGCGACTGCGGTCGCCTAGCTTGAGCGCTGGGTACCGTCTGCACGGTATGAAAGTCACGCAGCGGATTACCTGGATCAAAGATCGCCACTGCCGACTGTAGCCGGGAGAGGGCAGAAAAATCATCCTCACGACGCAGGCCCAAAGCGGCGCCGAGCAAACCGATGATCGCTGAATGGCCTGGCCACTCGAAACTGCCGCGCCGCTCATGTCCCGCCAGCCCGCCCATCGCCCCCAGGTTGGCCGTGAGCGTGAAGATCAAATAATTCTTCATGATTTCCGTACAGCCGCCGCAGCAAATATGGCCAAATCTTCCAAAGTTCCTCTTTGAGCAACCACGTCCATGACCCGGTATGCATCGTAGGCTTGACCGTAGGCATGGTCGATCTGCTCCACGGTCTCCTCGAGTCGCTTCACTGACGCAGCACGAAGATCGACGCCGGCGACAGGAAAAAAGAATGCACCCGAGAGATCCCGCGGCTGCGTCTGGCCACATTCAACGCGAACATAGGTGGCACGCGGATGATGCGCATGACTATTCTGTTTGCCCTTTGGCGTGGCCAGAGCCAGTGCGCGCGTCAACGCCACAATACCCTTAGCTGCCAACTCGCGATCCCCTGCCAGATTTTCGACGAGTAGATTAGCATTCACACAGGCGTATAGATAGTAAATGCCCGAACCAAATCCGGCTTCACCAATATGACCTGCACCCGCATCCTCATCACGCGTCTTGAGGTCGTCGACGGCAGAGAACCAATCATCCTCAGCGAGCGCCCGATGCGTAGTGAACGCATGCGCTATCTGCACGGCAGCATCGCGATTGAATTCAGGATCGTCGGCCAGCATGCGGCCGAACATGGCGATGTCAACCGCACCGTCAGCGTGCCGCAGCACCAGTTTCTTCAAATCCTTACCCGTCGGTAACTTTTCGCCTGCCAGCATGCGGTCGCAAAGCGCTTCGGCAAGCTTCCATTCATCCGGAGAAACAAAAGCCATTGTTGTCGTGATCGGTTGCTGATCTGTCCCCTTTTTGGGGGCTTCCAGTTTCGAAAAAATAACGGCAACAGCATTAGCCGTATCGCGCGCCACACTGGCATCGACACCCTTATCAAGAAGGCGATGTTCCAGCGCGACGCCAAGGCGTTTGCTGCGTGTACCACAATGGCCAGCCAGATTCTGCATGAAATAGGCACTCTCACGAAAAGCTCGTTTGAGTGACTGAGAAGACAGACGTAAACGGGGCGCGTCACCAACTAACGCCTGCTTCGGTCGACCGGTGTCATCGCGATTGGGATTTGAAGGCGCGTATGCGGTCAGCAAATGAAATTGAATGAAAGTGCTCATACCGCTTGCTCCAGGGCAGTGGGATTGATCGTATTATCAGATAATGCAGCGCCAAAATATTGAAAACACCAGCGCGTTCGAATGACATCGTTCCAGAACAATAAATCTTCACCCAAGGCTGCCACATTACAACGCCGATCGACCAGGGTCAGTGTGCGGCGCAACAACATGACCAACTCCTCATCCTTGGCCCGCATCAAACGCTGAAAGCGCAGGGAAGACATAGCAGGCGGATCACCACGACCCAAGCGCTGGGCCAAAGTATCATCAGTGTGCTCACGCACCTCTGCAAGCACGCGCACCAGACGCAACAAGCGTTGGGTATTGAGTGCATTCCGCTTTAGTGCCAGCTGCGTTATAAGTTGATGTACCGCAGGTTCCGTTAATGCAGCAATGGCACTGGCTCGACGCAAACGCGCCGCCAAACCTCGTGCGCTCGCCGATGCGCGGTCACCAACCTCATGGGACCACCACCCCAGCACAATTTGGCCTGGCCTTTTTGCCGTGGACTCTTGTACTGTCATGCCGCCACCTCCCTATTCTGTTTTCTGGCAACGGGCTCCAGCTCAAGACTGGCATAGGCGCGCTTGCCGTAAGCACCGCGACCCGCAAAGTTTGCCAGCAGTGCCTGACGCGCTCCAATGATTTTTTGCTGCTCTTCCGATTTGCGATCAGCCAGCCCAGGTAGTGCGATCGCATCAAATAGGTCCAGCGCGATGGGGCGCAGGGTGTTAAGCCAGATGCGTGCCTGCTCGAAAGAATCATAGCTGCCCACAAGCGCCGCCAATTGATCTTCGAATGACTGTTGCGTCAAACTAAAAAATTGCTCGCGCACCGCTTCGCGGCTTTCACCTTCGGCGAGCACGAAAGCCAGAGACCAACGCAATGCCCATGCGAGTTGATCGGCAGCCTCAACAAGACCATTGAGAAAACGAGTCGCCTGCTCACCCAACTGCACCAATGGCGGTGTGGAATAGGTGAAATCCTGCGGTTTCATGTTGGACATGGCCCATCCGGCTACGATGACCTGTGCCGGACGCTGCCCGAGTGTACGCTCGTGCCATGTGCGCACCATCGCCGCTCTGATGCGCAAACCTGCGCCACCTTCATCGACACTGGCTGCAGCCACCCCCAACCAATTGCGGTATCCGAACAAACCTGAACGTGGATGCTGTGGCAGCAATTCACTGCCGGATTTTTGCCTGTAGTAAGGCGACAGCGGATGAATCCAGCCTGCATAGTTATTCCCATGTGGGCGCTGGATGATACCGGTAATACGGTCATTTTCGGCCACTAAACGCAGGCGGCGAGGCATACCGAAGAATGCCTCGGCTTCACGCCCTGATCGAGGCCAAACCTTAGCCTCGCCCTGGGATTGCACCGTTGGACGCATCCATGGCAGGACAGCAATCTCTGACGCTTGGCCATCAGGCACATTTGCCCAGATCAGCGACCACAGGTTCCCGCCCGGATCGATCAGAGTAACCAACGGGCCGCCACCGCGCATGGACGTGCGGTTGCCAGCACCTCCTGATGGCGCAAAAGCCTGAAACGTATAAAGCGCCATCGCCGCAATGGCAAAAGTCAAAGTCGGATAGCGATCGCGCCAGACCATCAGATCAGCATTGTTTTTTTGCGTTTGTCCGCCAGCGCTATCGATGAACAGCATGTCCGGAAGGTTTGGATCGCCCACCAGCGGTTCCAGATCCTGAAGAAAGCGAGGGCCATTACCCATAAGCTCGAATGCCGGCGCGAACCGTTCCAGTCGTTCACGCAGCCGCTGGGGATTCGGTGTTTGCCGTTCAAACCAGTCTTCAGCATCCTCTGGCGGATCGGCCAGAAAAATCAAACCAATCAGTAATTCCAAGCATGCAATATTGAAATCGGCACGCGCCCAATCCAGTCGCAGCACTTCAGTATCCGTGATCTGCCAGGGCGCAACGATACGTTGGTCACCCTCACGCATCAGAACAGGAATCCAGGCGTCAGTGATCAGGTTCAGGGACATGGTTTGCCTAAATTGGTTCAGTCTACGCAGTCACACTGGGAACATGCCACTTTGAAGCGCAGAATAGATACATAACGTGATTCTTTGAATATAGATTTAACCTGTACTGATCTCAAATTGCAACCCGAATGTTGAGTCGTAACGCAGGCCAATGCAAATCTTGCCCTGTTCATCAACGGGGCAAACCACGATACTTTGACGCTTCCATTCAGGCCAATCGGTGACAAGGGTTTGAATGACAGGATCATCCTGCCGCGGCAGAATCATTTGATTGAAACGATTCGTACCCGCGCTCACTTCTGATAAAAACCATGCATCTGCTGGTGTGTCATCACGACAGCCAGATCGTGCCCATGGCATGATTGCATTCCCTTGCCGTCGCACCAGCATCAGCGTACGCTGCGGTTGGCCCAGGCGCGTTGGGTAATCGACATCAGCGCCGGAGCCACCGCCAAGCCGATAGCCTGCAGCCAAGTCGATCAGATTGTTGCGCGCCTGGTTGGCCTGCGCATAAGCCTTCCCGATACGCTCATCCTCGTAGTAACGTAGAGGTTCTGGCAAGCTCGAACCGACACCATCAGCTTGCCTGCCATGCACGGCCTCGATCAGTGCACGCAGCCCGGACGGTGCATCGATGGTGCCGGCGCGAAACAACACGTCCGCGGTGCGCCATTGAATATCCAACGGATAAACCCAGGCGCCGTGCGGGAGCACGTGGTGCAGCCAGCGCGCATCACCAACTTGCGCCGGGTCGGGCGCCACCACGTGCAGGATAGGTTGCGGCACAGGGCGCGAAACGGCGGGTCTGGTGCCCATGTGACGCCACAGGCGACCGGCCCGTTGAATCAACGCCGCCATTGGTGCAAGGTCGCTGACCATGACATCGAAATCCAGATCCAGCGAACTCTCCAATACCTGCGTGCCAACGACGACCCTTCCGGCACGATCCTTGCCGTTTTTGCCAAACCGAGACAATACCTGGTTTTCAATTTTCAGACGATCGACAAGCGCAAAACGTGCATGCAGAAGGTCAGCCATCACACCGCGTTCATGCAGCATCCGCACGGCAGCAATGGCATCATCGACTGAATTGCGCACCCAGACACAGGCGGCGCCCTCTTTTATTTTTTGTTGCAGCAATGCAAGAGCGGACTCGGCATCTGGTAAACGATGCACGACAACGGACCCGCGTCCCCCGGTTGGAGGTGCAAAATCTTGTCGCACCGCACCTCCGGCAATGGTCAGCGCCGGATACGCAAAAGATGGGGCAACGCTTGCTTCGAAAGCGACCGCCAGCGACTCACGCTGTGTCATGGGCAACGTGGCCGATAGCAAAATAGCTGATCCCCCCGCCATACGATGGGCACGCAGTAGCTGCGCCAGCTCCTGCTGCATGTAGGGTTCGCCCATTTCATGCACTTCATCGACTATGAGAATCTTGGATGCCAGGCCATAGTGGCGAAGCGTTGCATAGCGCGTGGGCAATACTGAAAGTAACGCCTGATCGATGGTGCCTACCCCGACCTGGGATAAAAGTGCGCGGCGGCGGTTATCCGCCAACCAATCGGTGCACCCAGGACTATCTTCCTGCGCTGCCCGATGTTGGCGCAGCTGACGAAATGCCGTGGAATGCGCTGCTCGCCCATGAGCGAGCGTCAGATTGGGGGGCGTCTGAAACATGCGTCCGATACTGTCGCGCACGCGAACAAACATGGCATCGGCCGTAGCCGTGGTGGGAAGAGCAATAAACAGACCACTACCCTTGCCCGCCAGCAGCATGCGCTGCGCCAGCAACATGGCCGCCTCCGTCTTACCCGAACCGGTTTCGTCCTCAATGAAGGCCAATGTCGGACCCGGCGGAAGCACAATCTCCTGACAAGCCACCTGCATAGGACGGAGCTCAAAATTGAACAAATGTCCAGCGGCGGGCGCCGCCACGTCGAGACCGGCACTCTGCACGGCAACCATGGCCAATTGACGCGCATGATCGAGGTAAGCCGGCAATGACAAAACCGGCGCATGCGGCATGAACCAATTAGGATTGGATCCTATCCAGTCGGCCGTCGCAGTCAGGCCAGGCAACCACCAGGATAGACGCGTCATTTCTTGCTTATCGAGGTCGACTAGCGACGCTTGAGGCCAGAGCTTGACAAAAGCACGAATGAGCGTGCTCGAGTCTTCCAAAGCCTGACTGCCAAGCGCCGTGCGCAGCCTATCAAGTTCATGTTTTTGCTTGCTCGGCGGGCGACCATGATGGCCTGCCGTAGCGGCGTACAAGCGATATCTGCTATGGGCCGAGCGACCGAGATGCTGCAGCAGCGCGTCGTGCTCCTGCAGAAGCAATTCCGTGGCCTCCCAATGGCGGCCAGCAGTCTGCGTTGCGCCAGTACTCAGCATACGACGAAACGGCGCACCGATCTTACCCAGATCGTGCAGCGCGACCAGCAAAACCAGCGCCTCGCGAACCATTGCTGAAAACGAATCCGTAGCAAGGAGGCGCTCCGCCACGGCCGCGACATCCAACATGTGATAGGCTGCAGGATGTGGCGTGCCATTAGCGGTTTGAGCACTTTTTCCCGGCCAGCGGCCGAGCCAATCCAGAGAGTTTCTGAGGTTCGACATACCGCGATTGAATGATGGAGCTGCTGGTTCGACGAAATCACCCTCGCGATTGCAAAGCTTCCCTATAGTGCCAAACAAGACGATCCCGCGGGGTGGCCATTGCCAATAGTGTAGCGGTTGATCTCCATTCTGCTGCAAAACAGCAGCGTGATGGAACGCGAACGCTGAAAATCGGCATAGGGGGGCAGCCTTTATAGACTGCACTCCTGCCACACCACCCGACATGCGGATCCACACCGGGCGGTCTGGCCAGGGAGAGTCAGTTTTTTTGTGTACGAGGCGCGCCGAGACTTCCTTCCCACACTCGGTCACCCTCATGCAGTTGCGCTTCACTTCGTTCGCTGTGATCAACTTACGGCGGGACTTGCACCCGCAAGTGCGCCCAGCATAGGCGCACAAAGGAAAGAGCCGCGTAAAGCGCGGCTCTAACTTGCTGATACTTCTTGATTTCGTTGGTGGGTCGTGCGCGATTCGAACGCGCGACCAACGGATTAAAAGTCCGGTGCTCTACCGGCTGAGCTAACGACCCGAAAAACCAAAGTCTGTGATTATGAACAAAATACCCCGTTCTGTCAACGTGCGCGGGAAATGCGCACTTCGGCACCGCGGCGTTTGACCTCCAGGCCTTCCGACGGAAGAATGCGCAGGCCTTCCAACCCCTTGATATAACTGGAACCCTGCATCTGCATGACGCGAATGCGGTTGCGCATGACGACCGGGCTGTGCTCGGGCATGCCGAACATCCATACTTCATCCAGGATGCGCGCGGTGTTGAAATCCCCCGTATGCAGTGCCGCCGGCCCCAGGCTCAGGATGTGGCCTTCGCGCCCGAATACGGGCAGGGTGTTCAGCGGTGCCTTGACCGTCCAGGTCGTGCCGCCCTCGTAGCGCCAGCCGGTGGACAGATCCCACCAGGCGTCGCCCTCGGGCAGGTAGACCTGGGTGGTGTCCCCCGGCTGCAGCACGGGCGCCACCAGCAGCGCCGGGCCGAACAGGTATTGGTGATCCCAGACATGGGCCACGGGATCGTGGGGGAAGGCCTGGGCCATGGAGCGCTGTACCGGCAGGCCGCTGCGCACGCTGTCCTCGACGATGCCCAGCACGTAGGGGATGAGGCGATAACGCCATTGCAGCCAGTGGCGCACCAGCGCCTGGGTGTCTTCGTCGAACGCCGTGGGCAGCAGCGCCGGCACGCCCTGGAAGTGGAAATTCCCGGAAAACACGCCCATGGCCAGCCAGCGTATGTAGAGTTCCGCCGTCATGCCGTCCGCTGGCGTCTGGGCACAGCCCAGGTTGTGCGCCTGCAGGCACACGCCGCTGTCCCCCGCCGCCAGGGCGTGGCGCAGGCTGTCGGCCAGGCCGGCCCAATCATTGCCGACCTGCGGGCCCAGTTGCCAGGCGTAGCGCTGCACGGCGGGAAACAGGTCGCGCCCGCACACCACGCCTTCCTGCGGCGTCTTGTGTCCTGCAACGGCATCGAACATGGCCTGTCGCGCCAGGGCCGGATACAGGACGCGCAGCTCGGCCCCGCTTTCACCGCCGCGTGCGGTGATGCCGTCGGGCAGCGCGAACTGGCCCACGCAGTGCACGGCGGCCAGGCCCTCTTCGCTGAGCTGGCGCACCCGGTCCGACCACAGGCGGTAGGCATCCTTGTGCGTGAGATCGAGCAGCCCGAACGGTTTGCCCCCGGAAAACGCGTTGCCCGCGCACACGTGGGCATCGCCGTCATCGGTGGTGAGCAGCCAGCCGCGATCCTCCCATTCCTCGAACAGAGGCGTATCGATCAGCACGGCCGGCATCACGGGCGCCACCACCTGGATGTTCAGGGCTTCCATGCGCGCGAACCACTCGCGGGCATCGGCCACGCGGACGGGGTCCCACTCGACATTGCCCTTGTCGGCCGCAAAGCCGATGGGCGCCGGCGCGGCCAGGCGGATCGCATCCAGGGCAAAACCCTGCTCGCGCAACGTCTGCACCAGGTTGACGGTTTCCTCGCTGGATTGGCCCGCGACCTGATCCAGCCACACGCCCATGAGACGCAGGCCCGGTTGGCCGCTGCGCCCGGTGAGCGCTGTGTAATGATTCAGGATGTCGGACGGTTCGCCGATGAACAGGAAGACATCGAACACCGGCACGTCGTACGCGGTGATGCGGTAGACATTGCCGTTTTGCGCGCCGACGTCGTGATCGACGCGGCCGGGTGAATTCACGTACAGGCCCCAGCCCGACGGGCTCCAGGCCAGCGGCAGGAAGCGCTGCTGCGGATCATCCGAGCGCAGGCACTGCCCGCGCCGGTCGAGATCGCCGCCGGTTTCCCCCAGGCCGCACACGGCCGTCGTGGCCTCGAGTGCCAACGCGAACTGCCAGCACAGGCCGTCTTCGCGCTCTTCGCAGCCCAGCGCGATGCCTTCGACCGTTTGCAATACGACCTGATCGCCGCGCCCGATGCGAAACTGCAGCGGCGCGCCGGCCAGATCCAGCGCCAGTTCGCCCTGCCCCAGCCGCCAGCCCGATTGCGGGCCCAGCACCGAGCTGACCATGAGCTCGCCCACGGCGTCCTGGCGCGCCAGCAACATGTCGGCGTGGACCTGGGCGCGGGCGCGCGGCCGCGCGGGTGCGAGGTCTTCGGGACGCCCGCAGCGCAGCCGGTACACGCCGGGCGCGTGGGCATCGACCTGCAATTGCCAGCGGGCGTCATCGACGGCAAACAGCGCGCTGCCCTGGGCGGGCAGCTCGGCAAACGCCAGAGTATCGAAAGGGGTCACGGAAGCAGTTTCAGACTTTTGCGGCACAGCGCGATCCTCGGTGGGGCGTTCAGGATAGACAGAAGCGAACACGGAACACGCAGGGCAGGGCCGCTCAGGGCATCAGCTTGCGCACCAGCGCGCGCTCCAGCGGCACGGGCTCGTGATCCAGGCTGGCGGTCAGCAATTCGGCGGCCAGCGCCGACCAAGCCAGCCCGCGCGAGCCGAAACCACAGGCCAGCCACAGGCCGGCGACATCCCGGAGCGGACCGATGATCGGCAAACGATCGCGTGCCGCCGCCCGCCACCCGGCCCAGCCCGACGGCGCGCTGCGACGCAGCCCGATGTGCAGGGGTTCCACGTTCAGCAGGGTTGCCACTTTTCGTTGGATTTCGTGGTGACCCTGCGGCATCATTATACTAAGTGTTGCGTCGCGCACGTAGGTGCTGCCGCCAATCAGGCCGTCTTCGCCGTCCGGCAGGCACAGACCGTCGCCCGCCACCATGCAGCGCAGGCCGGTTCCCGCAAGCGGTGCGAAATAGCTGATCTGGCCCGCAATGCGGTGCAGGCTGGCCACCCTGGGCGGCACGACCGGCCCTTCGCTAGCGCGCAACAGGGCCGGCACCTGCGCACCGGCCGCCAGGACCACTTGCGCGGCGCGCGCCAGCACGCGGCCATCGGCGGCGCAGGCGGCCCAGCCCGCTTCCCCCTCACGGGCCAGTCGCGCCACGGTATGCGGGCGACACACGATTCCCGGCGTGTCCAGCAAGGCCGCCAGAAAGGCCTCCACGCGTACCAGTTGGGCACGCGCATGCCAGATGCCGGCCGCCATGGCGGCCACGCCCGTACGCGCAGCGGCCTGCGGCGCGTCCAGCCAGCGCACCCAGTCCTGCGGATACGACAGTCGCGCCAGCGCCGCCTGCCAGTCTACCTGCTCGGTGGGTGCCACGGGCTCGAACAGGCCGCAGGGCCAGGGCCGGGCCTGGGGCGGCAATGTCGCCCAGCGTCGCGCGCCCAATTCCGCGCCGTTGCGGCTCAGCCGCGTGCGCACATCGTCGTCGCGACTCAGCGACGCGGCCAGCGCCGCGGCGCGGTGGTGCCGGTGCGTGCCGCTGCTGCCCTGCCCCAGCGCGGGGTCGAACACAGTCACGGCGTGCCCCCGGCACGCCAGCGCATGCGCTGCGGCGGCACCGGCAAAGCCCGCACCGACGACGATTACATCTTCGGGCGCCGATGCCGTCACGGCGCGCCCCATGCCGGGTCGCAGGCGGGCCACCATGCGGTGACGCTTGGCGCCGAAGCCCGTTTCGCGCGACACCAAAAAACCCGCATCCTGCAGGCTGCGGCGCACATGGCCGGCGCTGCACCAGCTCGCCATCCGCGCATCCTGATTCGCCAGACGCGCGAGCTGGCCAAACAGCTGCGGCGTCCACATCTCCGGATTGACGCGCGGCGAAAACCCGTCCAGGAAAGCGGCGTCAAAGCCCAGTTCCAACTGGCGCGCCAGGCGCTCGACCGGCCCCAGGGCCAGGGTCAGCGTGACCGCGCCCGCCGCGAACACCAGGCGGTGCAGCCCCGGCGTGAGCACGGGCCATTCGCGCAGCAGGGCGCGCACCAGTACGCGCTCGGGCGCCTGCGGGCCGATGAGCGCTTGCAAGGCCCGCGCCAAATCGGCGCGCGTGAACGGATGCGCTTCGATCGACACCATGTGCAGCCGTGCACTGCGACGCGAGTCCTCGCGCCAGGCCTGCCACAGCGCCAGAAAATTCAGCCCCAGCCCAAAACCCGTTTCCAGCACCGTGAAGTGGCGCCGGCCCTGCCAGCGCTCGGGCAGCCCATTGCCCGCCAGGAAAACGGCACGCGCCTGCGCCAGCGGATGCGCGCCAGCCTCGCCGGCATAGTAGATATCCCCGAACTCAGGGCTGACGGGCCGACCCCGCGCATCCCGGTGCAGCCGGGCGGGTGTCAGAACCTGGTAGGAAGAGGACATGCGGTGCGCGCGTGAAAGAAGGTGGGCTCACGTACAATACGATCTTGGCGCGCGCGGGGCGGGTTGTCCAGCGTCGCCAGGCCTTATTTTAACGCCCTGGCTGCGGCTGTTCGGGCGCGCGGGCCACCCACATCGACCGCATGGGGAGAACGCCTTGAAACTCGCTGAAGAAATCCTCGCCTGGCAGGCGGACATCGTGGCCATCCGGCGCGACATCCACGCCCATCCGGAAACCGCCTTCGAAGAAGTCCGCACCGCCGATCTGATTGCCCGCACGCTGGAATCCTGGGGCGTGGAATGCCACCGCGGCCTGGGCGGTACCGGCGTGGTCGGCACCATTCACGGGCGCGGCGGCGCGGGTCCGGCCATCGGCCTGCGCGCCGACATGGATGCCCTGCCCATGCCCGAGTTCAACACCTTCGCGCACGCCAGCCGCAATCCCGGCAAGATGCACGCCTGCGGGCACGACGGCCACATGGCCATGCTGCTCTCGGCGGGCCGCCTGCTCGCGCAGACGCGCGATTTCGCGGGCACGGTTCACCTCATCTTCCAGCCCGCCGAAGAAGGCGGCTACGCCGGCGCGAAGGCCATGATCGCCGACGGCCTGTTCGAGCGCTTCCCCATGGACGCCGTGTTCGGCATGCACAACTGGCCCGGCCTGCCCGTGGGCGAGTTCGCCGTGCGCCCCGGCCCCATGATGGCCTCCAGCAACACGTTCGAGATCCACATCCAGGGTCGCGGCGCGCACGCCGCCATGCCCGACCTGGGCATAGACCCCGTGATGGCCGCGGTGCAACTGGCGCAAACCCTGCAGACCATCATCAGCCGCAACTGCGATCCGCTCGAACCCGTAGTGCTCAGCATCACCCAGATCCACACGGGTTCGGCCGACAACGTCATCCCCGACGATGCCGAAGTGCGCGGCACGGTGCGCACCTTCACCACGGCGGCGCTGGACGCCATCGAGGCGCGCATGGCCGAGATCACCGAGCACGTTTGCGCCGCCCTGGGCTGCACGGCGCGCTTCAACTTCATCCGCAGCTACCCGCCCACCGTCAACGATGCGACCCAGACGGAATTCTGCCGCAAGATCGCCGCCACCATCGTCGGCAGCGACAAGGTGCACGAGGATGTCCGCCCGTCCATGGGCGCGGAAGACTTCGCCTTCATGCTGGAAGCCGTGCCCGGCAGCTACGTCTGGCTGGGCAACGGCACGGGCACGCACCGCATGGATGGCCATGGCCCCGGCCCTTGCACCCTGCACAACGGCAGCTACGATTTCAACGATGAACTCATCCCCATCGGGGCCAGCTACTGGGTCACGCTGGCACGCGAATGGCTGGCCGCGCACGGGCAGGGCAAGGCATGAACCGGCCCGCCAGCGCCCCTGCGGCCTGCCTGCCGGCGGGACAGCAACCCACCCTGCGCGTCATGGCCCTGCCGGGCGATGCCAACATCCACGGCGATGTCTTCGGGGGCTGGATCATGGCGCAGGTCGACATCGCCGGCGCCATCCCCGCAGTACGCCGCGCCGCGGGACGGGTTGCCACGGTGGCCGTGAATGCGTTCACCTTCCGCCAGCCGGTCTTCGTGGGTGATCTGCTCAGCTTCTACGCCCACGTCGTGAAGACCGGCACCACCTCCATCACGGTCTTTGTCGAAGTCTACGCCCAGCGCCAGCGCGTGGAAGATGACGTCGTCAAGGTCACCGAAGCCACCCTGACCTACGTCGCCACCGACGCGCAACACAAGAGCCGCCCGCTTCCTCCCGTCTGAACAAGGCCCGCCCATGCAGCAGATCCCGCCGCCGCCCGACGATGCCCACCCGCACTCCGAAGAGAGCGAAGCCATCGTGATCCCGCGCCGGCTGGACCCGGAAGACGCCCAGCTGGCGCTGCAACAAGTCCAGGCCATCCTCAAGCGCCCGGAGGCCGACGCCGCCCTGGCTGCGGCCCGCGAGGAAGACGCGCAGGACGGCACGGCGCTCAGCGGCGAGATCGCCGAGGCCCTCCGCGCCACGGTGAACGCGCTGCACCCAGCCGATATCGCCTTCATCCTGGAATCCCTGCCCGAGGCGGAGCGCCAGCTGGTCTGGAGTCAGGTGCAGTCGGTCCACGACGCCGACGTGCTGCTCGAAATCGACGACTGGGCGCGCGAATCCCTCATCTCGGCGATGGACCATGCGGATCTGGTGGCGGCCACCGGCACCATGGATGCCGACGAGATCGCCGATCTCGCACCCGACCTGCCGCCGGAAGTCATGGCCGAAGTGCAGCGCGGGCTCACCGTGGCGGAACGGGCCCAGCTGGTCGAGGCCCTCGGCTATCCCGAGGACACCGTCGGCGCCATCATGGATTTCGACATGGTGCGCGTGCGCGAAGACGTCACGCTGGAAGTCGTGCTGCGCTACCTGCGCCGCCTGCAGGAATTGCCCGACCACACCGACCAGGTCTTCGTCGTCGATCGCCAGGATCGCCTGCAGGGCACGCTCTACCTGACCCGGCTGCTGGTCAACGAACCCGAGCGCCTGGTCTCCGAAGTGATGAGCACGGACTACCTGGCCCTGAACCCGCTGGACTCCGACTCGGACGCCGCCAACGCCTTCGAGCGCTACGACCTGATTTCCGCGCCGGTCACGGATGACCGTGGCCGCCTCATCGGCCGCCTCACCATCGACGAGGTGGTGGACGTCATCCAGGAAGCCTCGCAGGAACAGGCGCTGTCGCGCGCCGGCCTGCAGGAAGAAGATATTTTCGCGCCGGTCTACAGCGCCTTGCGCAACCGCGCGCCCTGGCTGCTGATCAACCTGTGCACGGCCTCCATCGCCTCGCTCATCGCCTCGCGCTTCGAAGGCACGGTCAGCCACATCGTCATCCTGGCCTTTCTCATGTCCATCGTGGCCGGGATCGGCGGCAATTCGGGCAATCAGACCATGACCATGATCATCCGCGCCCTGGCCGTGGGACGCGTGAGCGGCACCAACGCCTGGGAGCTGGTCAAGCGCGAAATGCTGGTGACCTTCCTGGTCGGCACCAGCGGCAGCGTCGTGGCCGCCACCTTCGCCTGGGTCATTTCCGGCTCCATCCCCATCGCCCTGGTGATGATGGCCGCCATGATCGGCAACATGCTGGTGGGCGCCACGCTGGGCGTGCTCATCCCCATGCTGCGCGACCGCTTCGGCAAGGATCCCGCCGTGGGTTCCTCGGTCCTGCTCACCTTCGCCACCGATTCGCTCGGCTTTTTCATCTTCCTGGGCCTGGCGACCATCTTCCTGATCTGAGCCGCCGTCGCGGCGCCGCCCGGCGGGGCATGGCGCCGCCGCACGCGGCTATTGCACGCGGCCGTGGCAGTGCTTGTATTTCTTGCCGCTGCCGCAGGGGCAAGGCTGGTTGCGCCCCACGCGCGGCACGGCGGCGCCGCTGGCGGCCCCCGCACCCGGCGCCGCATCCAGCCCCGGATCCTCGCCGCTGAGCGCGGCATCGTAGTCCGAATGATGGTAGGTGACGTTTTCCAGCTTGGGGCTGGTGTCCGGATCGGGCGTCTCGGCCTGCTCGGGCGTCTGGATGCGCACCGTCATGAGGATGCGCACGACCTCTGTGCGGATGCGATCCAGCATGTCGGAGAACAGCTCGAAGGCTTCGCGCTTGTATTCCTGCTTGGGGTCTTTCTGCGCATAGCCCCGCAAATGAATGCCCTGGCGCAGGTGATCCAGCGCCGCCAGGTGGGCGCGCCACTGCGTGTCGATGGCCTGCAGCATCACCGAGCGTTCGAACGGCGCCCAGTGCTCGCGCCCGACCAGCGCAACCTTGGCGTCGTAGAGCTGACGCGCGTGTTCCACGACCTTGTCGAGCAGACCGTCGTCGGTCAGGCCGGTTTCCTGCTCCAGCATATCCGCCAGCGGCAGCTCGATGAGCCACTGCGACGCGAGCAGCGTCTGCAAGGCCGGCACATCCCATTGCTCTTCGACCGAATCTTCCGGCACGTGCGCGCGGAACAGCTCCTGCATGGTGGCATCGCGCAAATGCGCCACCATCTCGCCGATGTCTTCGGCTTCCAGCACCTCGTTGCGCTGGCCGTACAAGACCTTGCGCTGGTCGTTGGCCACGTCGTCATACTGCAACAGCTGCTTGCGGATGTCGAAGTTGCGCGCTTCCACCTTGCGCTGGGCGGATTCGATCGAGCGCGAGACCATGCGCGCCTCGATAGGCTCGCCCTCGGGCAGGCGCAGGCGGTCCATGATGGCGCGCACGCGGTCGCCCGCGAAGATGCGCATGAGCGGATCTTCGAGCGAAAGGTAAAAGCGCGAGGAACCGGGGTCGCCCTGGCGCCCGGCGCGTCCGCGCAGCTGGTTGTCGATGCGGCGCGACTCGTGGCGTTCGGTGCCGATGATGCGCAGGCCGCCCGCCGCCTTGACGGCGGCATTGTCCGGCGCCCATTCGTTGCGGATGGTCTCGATGCGCGCCTGCTTTTCCGCCTCGGACAATTCAGCGTTGGCGCGCACCAGATCCACCTGCTTCTCGACGCTGCCGCCCAGCACGATGTCCGTGCCCCGGCCCGCCATGTTGGTGGCGATGGTGATGTGGCCCGGCTTGCCCGCCTCGGCCACGATTTCGGCCTCGCGCGCGTGCTGCTTGGCGTTGAGCACCTGGTGCGTGAAGCCGTCCTTTTGCAGCAGAGCCGACAGGCGCTCGGAGTTCTCAATGCTGGTCGTGCCCACCAGCACGGGCTGGCCGCGCGCCGCGCAGTCCTTGATGTCCGCCAGGATGGCCAGGTATTTCTCGTCGTCCGTCTTGAAGACCTGGTCATTCTGGTCTTCGCGCACCATGGGCCGGTTGGTGGGGATGATGACGGTTTCCAGACCGTAGATTTCCTGGAACTCGTAGGCTTCCGTATCGGCCGTGCCCGTCATGCCGGCCAGCTTCTCGTACATGCGAAAATAGTTCTGGAAGGTGATGGAGGCCAGGGTCTGGTTTTCGTGCTGGATGGGCACGCCTTCCTTCGCCTCTACCGCCTGGTGCAGGCCATCGGACCAGCGCCGCCCCACCATGAGGCGGCCGGTGAACTCGTCCACGATGACGACTTCGCCGTCCTGCACCACGTACTGGTGGTCGCGCGAGAACAGGCTGTGCGCACGCAGCGTCACCATCAGGTGGTGCATGAGCGAGATGTTGCGCGCATCGTACAGCGATTCGCCCTCGGGCAGCATGCCCAGGCGCGTGAGCACTTCCTCGGCGTGGATGTGCCCTTCTTCCGACAAGTACACCTGCTGGCCTTTTTCGTCCACCCAGTAATCGCCATCGGGCTCGGGCTCTTGCGGCTTGGGCTCGGACGCCATGCGCGTGAGCAGGGGCGGCACGGCGTTCATGCGCACGTACAGCTCGGTGTTGTCCTCGGCCTGGCCGGAAATGATGAGCGGCGTGCGCGCCTCGTCGATGAGGATGGAGTCCACCTCGTCGACGATGGCGTAGTACAGCGGGCGCTGGCGCCGGTCATCCGCGCGGTATTCCATGTTGTCGCGCAGATAATCGAAGCCGTATTCGTTGTTTGTGCCGTAGGTGATGTCGGCCTGGTAGGCGGCGCGCTTCTCTTCGTTTTCCTGCTGCGGCACGACCACGCCGACCGTCAGGCCGAGGAAGTTGTACAGCCGCCCCATCCACTCCGCGTCGCGACGCGCCAGGTAGTCGTTGACCGTGACCACGTGTACGCCCTTGCCGGCCAGCGCGTTCAGGTACACGGCCAGCGTGGCCATGAGCGTCTTGCCCTCGCCCGTGCGCATCTCGGCGATCTTGCCGTTGTGCAGGGCGATGGCGCCCAGCAGCTGCACGTCGAAATGGCGCATCTCGAACACCCGCTTGCTGCCCTCGCGCACCACGGCGAAGGCCTCGACCAGCACCTCGTCCAGACTGGCCCCGTCGGCCACGCGCTGGCGCAGTGCGTCGGTCTTGCCGCGCAGCTCCTCGTCGGACAGGGCTTCCAGCGCCGGCTCGAGCGCATTGATCCGGGCCACCAGCTTGCGATATTGGCGCAGCAGGCGGTCGTTACGGCTGCCGATCAGTTTTTTGAGCAGAGAAACCATTCTGATGTCAATAGGAGTGGGTTGGCGGATCGTCCGCAGGAAAACGATACAGTTTAACGCAGGTCCCCGCAAAGCCCGGGAATGCTAGACTCGGGATCATCACATCGGCGTTTTCCCGCCGGCCCCACCCATCGCAAACCCTGGCCCATCATGTCCCGTTCACCGCGTACGCGCGCCGCGCCCACCTGGCACAACCACCCGCTGGACTGGCTCACGCTGGACGGCCCCGGCGCCGATGTCCTGGGCACGGCGCGCCGCCTGCTGGCCGCCGAAACCATTCTGCGCGAAGCGCTGCCACCCGCGCTGGGCGCCGCCTGCCGGGCCTGCCGCATCGACGGGACGCGCCTCACGCTGGCCGTACCCACGGCCAGCCACGCGGCCAAGCTGCGCCAGCTGGGCCCGCGCGCGGCCGCCAGCCTGCGCGCCCGCGGCTGGGATATTGAAGACGTCCGGATCAGCGTCCAGGCGGATGCCGGGACAGCGCTGCCCGCCGCCGGGCGAACGCCGGGGCCGGGCCTGGATGCGGGCGCGCTGCAGGCCTTCGAGACCCTGGGCGCCCACCTGCCCGACGGCCCGCTGGCCCAGGCGGTGGCGCGCCTGCTGCGCCATCACCGCAGTTGATTCAGGCAAACTGCCAGTCGTAGCGAAAAGCGCGCGGCGCTTCCACGGCCTGGTAGCTGACCAGCTCCCAGGCCTCGCGCTGCGCCAGCAGGGCGCGCGCAAGCTGGTTGTTCAGGGCATGGCCCGACTTGCAGGCCACGTAGCGCGCCACCAGCGGATGGCCGATCAGGTAAAGATCGCCGATGGCATCCAGAATCTTGTGCTTGACGAACTCGTCGTCATAGCGCAGACCATCGTTGTTGAGCACGCGGTACTCGTCCATGACGATGGCATTGTCCAGGCTGCCGCCGCGCGCCAGACCGGCGGCGCGCAAGGCCTCGACCTCGTTCACGAAACCGAAGGTGCGCGCGCGCGCAATGGTCTTGACGTAGGAGTCGCGCGCGAAATCCACCTCGGCAAAGTTGGCCGTGGCCTTGATGGCGGGATGATGGAAGTCGATCGAGAACGACAGGGCGAAGCCGTCGTGCGGCTCCAGGCGTGCCCACTTCTGGTCGCGCCCTTCGCCTTCACGCACTTCGACCGGTGCGAGCACGCGCAGGAAGCGCTTGGGCGCCGCCTGTTCGCACAGGCCGGCCGAGCGCAGCAGGTAAACGAAGGTGCCCGCGCTGCCGTCCATGATGGGGACTTCTTCGGCCGTCAGGTCGACGTGCAGATTGTCGACCCCCAGGCCGGCCAGGGCCGACATGAGGTGTTCGACCGTGGACACGCGCACGTCACCCTGCTGCAGCACCGAGGCCAGGCGGGTGTTGCCGACCTGGTCGGCGCGCGCCGGCAGATGCACGACCTCGGGCAGATCGATGCGATGGAAGACGATGCCGGTATCGGGCGCCGCCGGGCGCAGGGTCAGGTCGACGCGGCGGCCGGAGTGCAGGCCGACCCCGCGCGTGCTGATGGCTTTTTCTATCGTACGTTGGCGTAGCATGGGCAGATGCGCCGCAACGCGGCGCATTCACAGTGAAACGTGACCGTTATTGTACCCAAACGCGCCTCAATCAGCCTGCTTGCGCAGGAAGGCGGGAATGTCGAAATGATCGACGCCCGCCGTTTCCAGCGCGCGCACCTGGGCCGACGCCTGACGCCGCGGATCGCGCATGACGACCGGCATCTCGGGCTTCTCGAACAGATGCGTGGCCGAAGCCAGGCCGGCATCCGTGCCGGTGCGCTGCAGCGTTGCGGCATTGTGTACCAGCTCGGGCTTGGCCGCAGCAACCTTGCCCAGCCCCGTGGCCACCACGGTCACGCGCAGGTTCTCGCCCATGCTCTCGTCGTAGGCCGTACCGAAGATGACCGTGGCATCCTCGGCCGCATAGCCGCGGATGGTGTCCATGATTTCGCGCGTCTCGCGCATCTTCAGCGAGTGGCTGGCGGTGATGTTCACCAGGATGCCGCGCGCGCCATGCAGGTCGACCCCTTCGAGCAGGGGGCAGGCGATGGCCTGCTCGGCCGCTTCGCGCGCCCGGTTCTCGCCCGCCGCCGTCGAGGTGCCCATCATGGCCTGGCCCGGCTCGCCCATGATGGTCTTGACGTCTTCGAAGTCCACGTTCACGTTACCTTCGACATTGATGATTTCGGCAATGCCCGCGCAGGCATTGTGCAGCACGTCGTCGGCGGCCTTGAAGCAGTCCGACATCGAGGCGTCCTTATCCATCAGGTCATACAGGTTGGAGTTCAGCACCACGATCAGGGAATGCACGTGCTTGGAGAGCTCGGCGATGCCGGCCTCGGCCACCTGGAGCCGCTTGCTGCCCTCGAAATCGAAGGGCTTGGTCACCACGCCCACCGTGAGAATGCCCAGCTCCTTGGCCACCTCGGCCACGACCGGGCCGGCGCCCGTGCCCGTGCCCCCGCCCATGCCCGCGGTCACGAAGACCATGTGCGCGCCGTTCAGCGCCGCGCGGATCTCTTCGCGCGCCGTCTCGGCCGCCGCGCGTCCCTGCTCGGGCTTGGCGCCCGCACCCAGGCCGGTGCGGCCCAGGCGAATCTGCACATCCGCGCCGCTCGTGAGCAGCGCCTGCGCGTCCGTGTTCGCGCACACGAAATCCACCCCGGTCACCCCGGAATTGATCATGTGCGCGACCGCATTGCCCCCGGCGCCGCCCACTCCGACCACCTTGATCACCGTCCCGTTCGCATTCGTGTCCAGCATTTCAAATTTCATCATGTCTGACTCCATCACAGTTCAAAACATAGCCCATTCAACCCGTTTTCCTGCCACCTGCTTCTTTTTATCACTTCAATTCATGAACCATTCTTTCATACGCGCCAGCAGGCTGCGCACGTTGCCGGTCTGCTGCGCCACCCGCTGGCCGCGCGCGCGCTGCACGCGCGCCTCGGTCAGCAGGCCCATGGCCGTGGAGAAGCGCGGATTGCGCATCACATCGGCCAGGCTGCCTTCGTAGATCGGCGCGGCCACGCGCACCGGCTTCAGAAAGACGTCTTCGGCCAGCTCCACGATGCCCGGCATCAGGGCCGTGCCGCCCGTCAACACCACGCCCGAGGCGAGCAGCTCTACATAGCCCGATTCGTGCAGCACCTGCTGCACGAAGTTGAACAACTCCTCGACGCGGGGCTCGATCACCGCGCCCAGCGCCTGGCGCCGCACGCGCCGATTGGGCCGATCGCCCAGGCCCGGCACCTCGATTTCCTCGTCCGGATCGGCCAGCATCTGCTTGGCGATGCCGTGGCGCAGCTTGATCTCTTCCGCATCCGGCGTGGGCGTGCGCAGCATGGCCGCAATGTCGCTGGTGATCTGGTCGCCCGCCAGCGGCACCACGGCCGTGTGGCGGATCGCGCCGTTGGTGTAAATGGCCACGTCGGTCGTGCCGCCACCCATGTCCACCAGCACCACGCCCAGCTCTTTCTCGTCCGAAGTCAGGCAGGCCAGGCTGGAGGCGAGCGGCTGCAGGATCAAGTCCTGCACTTCCAGGCCGCAGCGCCGCACGCACTTGACGATATTCTGCGCCGCGCTCACGGCACCGGTCACGATATGTACGCGCACTTCCAGGCGCAGGCCGCTCATGCCGATGGGTTCGCGAATGTCTTCCTGGGAATCGACGATGAACTCCTGCGTGAGCACGTGCAGCACCTGCTGCTCGTGCGGGATGTTGACCGCCTTGGCGGTTTCGATCACCCGGGCCACGTCGGTCGCGGTGACTTCCTTGTCCTTGACCGCCACCATGCCGCTGGAGTTGAAACTGCTGATATGGCTGCCCGCGATGCCCGTGAACGCCTCGCGGATCTTGCAGTCGGCCATGAGTTCGGCTTCTTCGAGCGCGCGCTGGATCGAGTTGACGGTGGATTCGATGTTCACCACCACGCCCCTGCGCATGCCATGCGATTCATGCTGGCCCAGCCCGAGCACCTCGAAACGGCCATTGGGCAGGATTTCGGCCACGACGGCCACCACCTTGCTGGTGCCGATATCGAGTGCAACGATCAAGTCCTTGAGATCTCGTGTCATGATAATGTCATCTGGCAGCGATTTGGGAAGGCGGTGCCAGGCTGATGGCAAATCCGTTGGGGTAGCGCAAGTCCACGCGCGCCAGGGCGCGCCCGTCCAGCCGCGCGAGCAGCTGGGGCCAGGCCTGCACGAAGCGCTCGATGCGCCGCGCGAACGGCACGGCGCCGGAGCGGCCATGCGGGTCGGTGGCATCGGCGGCCGGGTCGCGCCCCAGCACCAGGTGTACGCCATTGGACAGGCGCGCATCCCAGGCGTAGCGCGGGCTCAATGTCAGGGCCTGGACGCCCACGCCCAGCGGCGCGAACCAGCGCGCCACCTCGGCATAGCGTTGCACCACCAGGCGCTCGGAATCCTCCGGGCCGCTCAGCTGCGGCAGGGCGGCGTCGTCTTCGAGCTCGCCCTGGTTGGCGCTGAAGGTCTCGCCCCAGGTGTTGATCATCTGCTCCTGGTTCCACAGGGCCAGGGGCTGCTGCTCTTCCACCCCCACCAGCAAGGCGTTGGGCCAGACGCGGCGCAGCTGCACCTTGCGCACCCAGGGCGTGGATTCCAGCAGGCGGCGGGTCTCGTCCAGGTCGATGAAAAAGAAATTGCCCGCCAGGCGCCCCGCCACCGTGGCCTGCACCATGGCCGGCGACACGACCTGCAGGGCATCGGCGCCCAGCGGCTGCAGGTACAGCCGCGTGATCGCGAACGCCGGGCGCTTGGCGACCCACACGGCAAGGCCGGCCAGCAAGGCCAGCACCGCCAGCACGCTGAGCGTGTTGGCGATCAATCCCGTGAGGCGCGCGTCGTTGAACATGGGGTCAGGACTCCGGTTCGCCGGCGCCGATCTTGCACGACGCCTGCGCGAGGATGGCCACGCACAGATCCGCGTAGCTCATGCCTTCGGCGGCCGCACCCATGGGCACGAGCGAATGGCTGGTCATGCCGGGCGAGGTATTCATTTCCAGCAGCCAGGGCCGGCCCGTGTCGTCCAGCATCAGGTCGGCGCGCCCCCAGCCCTCGCAGCCCAGCAGGCGGTAGGCGCGCTGCGCCAGCGCCTGCACTTCGGCCGTCAGCGCGGCGTCCAGCGGCGCGGGGCACAGGTATTGCGTCTCGTCCGAGACGTATTTGTGTTCGTAATCGTAATTGCCGCCCGGTGCGCGGATCTCGATCACCGGCAGGGCGCGGGCCTGCGCGCCACTGCCCAGCAGCGGCACGGTCAGCTCGGCGCCGGGCAGGTAGCGCTCGGCCAGCACGGTCGTGCCGTAGCGGCGCGCCAGCGCGACCGCGGGCGCCAGCTCCTCGGGCCGGGTGACGCGGCTCAGGCCCAGCGTGGAGCCCTCCAGCGGCGGCTTGATGATGAGCGGCAGGCCCAGCGCCGCGATCACCGCGTCGAACGCATCGCCGTCGTGCAGCACGCGGTAATCGGGCGTCGGCAGGCCGGCGTGCTGCCAGATCTGCTTGGTCATGACCTTGTCCATGGCCAGGCTGGAGGCCAGCGGCCCGCTGCCGGTATAGGGCAGATCGAGCAGCTCCAGCGCGCCCTGGATGCTGCCATCTTCGCCATAGCGGCCATGCAGGGCGATGAACACACGATCGAAGCCGGCCTGGGCCAGCGCGCACAGCGACTGTTCGCCGGTGTCGAACAAATGCGCATCCACGCCCTTGCTGCGCAAGGCCTCGCACACGCCGCGCCCGGACATGAGCGAGACCTCGCGCTCGGCCGAACGCCCGCCATAAAGGACACCCACGCGCCCGAACGCCTGCGTCATGCCTGCCCTCCCAGCGTCGTCGCCACCCGGCTGATGGCGCCGGCGCCCATCACGATCACGACATCGCCATCGCGCACGAAATCCAGAATTGCCTGCTCCATATCCTCGATCTTTTCCACAAACAAGGGTTCCACCCGCCCCGCCACGCGCAGGGCCCGTGCCAGCGCCCGCCCATCGGCCGCGATGAGCGCCGGCTCGCCCGCCGCATACACCTCGGCCAGCAGCACCGCATCCGCCTGGCCGAGTACGCGCACGAAATCCTCGAAGCAATCGCGCGTGCGCGTGTAGCGATGCGGCTGGAAGGCCAGCACCACGCGCCGACCGGGCCAGGCACCGCGCGCGGCCGCCAGCGTGGCGCGCATTTCATCCGGGTGGTGGGCGTAATCATCGACCAGCGTGAACCGCCCCCCACCCTGCGCCGCGGGCACGGCGTGCTCGCCCATGAGCGTGAAGCGGCGCCCGACCCCGCGAAACTGCGCCAGCGCCTGCGCGATGGCCGCATCGGGCACGCCCAGCTCGCTGGCCACCGCGATCGCCGCCAGCGCATTAAGCACATTATGGTGCCCCGGCAGGTTAAGTGTAATCGGCAATAGCCCGGCCTGCCCCTCGCGCTGCACCGAGAAGTGCATGCGCGTGCCGTCGGCGCGGATATCGAGCGCGCGCACCTCGGCCTGCGCGCAAGTCCCGTAACGCGTCACCGGCCGCGAAATCAGGGGCATGATCTCGCGCACGTTGGCGTCGTCCACGCACAGCGCCACACTGCCGTAGAACGGCAAGCGCTGCGTGAATTCGATGAAGGCGCTTTTCAGACGCGCGAGATCGTGGCCATAGGTTTCCATGTGATCGGCGGCGATATTGGTGATGATGGCCATCACCGGCAGCAGATTCAGGAAAGAGGCGTCGGACTCGTCCGCTTCGACCACGATGTAGTCGCCCTGCCCCAGGCGCGCGTTGGCGCCGGCCGAATTCAGCCGTCCGCCGATCACGAATGTAGGGTCCAGGCCGCCGGCGGCGAGCACGCTGGCCACCAGGCTGGTGGTGGTCGTCTTGCCGTGCGTACCGGCCACGGCAATGCCGCGTTTCAGCCGCATCAGCTCGGCCAGCATGAGCGCGCGCGGCACCACCGGCAGGCGCGCGGCGCGCGCCGCGATGACTTCGGGGTTGTCACCCGGCACGGCGCTGGAGGTCACGACCACGCTCGCGCCCTGGATGTGCGTGGCGGCGTGGCCGATATCCACGCGCGCGCCCAGGCCGCGCAAACGCCGCGTCACCGCCGTTTCCTGAATGTCGGAGCCCGAGACGGCATAGCCCAGGTTCAGCAGCACCTCGGCGATGCCGCTCATGCCCGAGCCGCCGATGCCAACGAAGTGCAGGCGTGTGATGCGATGCTTCATGCCGCCCCCGCGTCGATGTGCCCAGGACGCCCGCAGGCGCGTGCGCAGGCGTCGGCGATGACGTGCGCGGCGTCGGGGCGCGCGTGCTGGCGCGCATGGGCGGCCACCGCGGCCAGCTCGGGGCGCGTGCGCGCGGCCAGCCAGTCGGCCAGCCAGCGCGCGTCGAACTGTGCCTGGGGCTGCAGCCAGGCGGCGCCGCAATCGGCCAGGAAGCGGGCATTGGCACGCTGGTGATCGTCGATGGCCTGCGGCAGCGGAATGAAGAGCGCCGCCACGCCCGCAGCCGCCACTTCGGCCACCGTCATGGCGCCGGCGCGGCAGATGATCAGGTCGGCCCAGGCCAGCGCCTGCGCCATGTCGTCGATGAAGGCCACGGTCTGGACCGTCACGCCGGCCTCGGCGTAAGCGGCCTGCAGGCGCGCCAGATGCGCCTCGCCCGACTGATGGCGTACCTGCGGGCGCTGCGCGGGCGCCAGCTCGGCCAGGGCCTGCGGCACCACGGTATTGAGCACTGCCGCACCCTGGCTGCCGCCCACCACCAGGATGCGCAAAGACCCCTGGCGCGCGGCGTAGCGTTGCGCCACCGGCGCGAGTGCCGTGAGTGCGGCGCGCACGGGATTGCCCACCACCACCGCCCCCGGCAGACTGCCCGGAAAGCCGGCCATGACGGTGTGCGCAACGCGCGCGAGCAGACGGTTGGCCGAACCCGCCACGGCGTTTTGCTCGTGAACGACGAGCGGAATGCGGCGCCAGCGCGCCATCAGGCCGCCCGGCACGGCGACATAGCCGCCCATGCCCAGCACGACGTCGGGCCGCACCGTGCGCAGCGCGCGCGCCGCCTGGCGGCAGGCCGACAGCAGGCGCCACGGCAGGCTGAGCCAGGCCAGCGCACCGCGCCCGCGCAGACCGGCGAAGCGCAGCGGCTGCAGGGCAATGCCCTGGGCGGGTACCAGGCGTCCTTCCATGCGTTCGGGATGGCCCAGCCAGGTGACCTGCCAGCCGCGTGCGCGCATTTCCTGCGCCACCGCCAGCCCCGGCATGATGTGCCCGCCGGTGCCGCCCGCCGCGATCATCAGGGTGGGAGTCGTCATGCGCGTCGCCCTCGCATCATGTTGCGGTTTTCATGATCCACGCGCAGCAGCAAGGCCACCGCCACGAGGTTCATCACGATGCCCGTGCCGCCATAGCTCACCATGGGCAGGGTCAGCCCCTTGGTGGGCAGCAGGCCCAGGCACACGCCGACGTTGATGAAGGACTGGATGCCGAACCACAGCGCCACGCCCTGGGCCACCAGGCCGTTGAACATGCGCTCCATGGCAAAGGCCTGACGCCCGATGTCGAAACCGCGCCAGATCACGAACACGAACAGCGAAAGCAGCGCCATCAGGCCCACGAAGCCCAGTTCTTCGCCCACCACGGCGACGATGAAATCAGTATGCGCCTCGGGCAGATAGTGCAGCTTCTCGACGCTGGCCCCCAGGCCCACGCCAAACCACTCGCCGCGCCCCAGGGCGATGAGCGAGTGCGACAGCTGGTAGGCGCTGCCGTAGGCGTTTTCCGGGTTCCAGGGGTCCAGGTAGCCGAACAGGCGCTCGCGCCGCCAGGGAGAGATCCAGATCAGCACCAGAAAGCTGGCGATCAGCAGCAGGATGAGCGCCGAAAACAGCCGCCCGTTCAGCCCGCCGATGAACAGCAGCCCCATGGCGATGCCCACGATCACCATGCTGGCGCCCAGGTCGGGCTCGGACAGCAGCAGCAAGCCCACCAGCATGAGAACCAGCGCCATGGGCACGAAGCCGCGCCCGAAGGTCTGCATGTATTCCTGCTTGCGCACGGTGTAGTGCGCGCCATAGAGCAGGATGGCGATCTTCATCAGTTCGGAGGGCTGGAAATTGAGCGGCCCCAGGGGCAGCCAGCGGCGCGCGCCGTTCACTTCCCGGCCGATGCCGGGCACCAGCACCAGCATCAGCAGGAGCACGCAGAGCACGAACAGCGGCACGGCCAGCTTTTGCCAGGCCGCCATGGGGATGCTGCCCGCGCACAGCGCGGCGATCACGCCGATGCCGATGAAGATCGCATGGCGCAGGATGAAATAATAGCGCCCGTAGCTGGCGTAGCGCGGCCCGTCGGCCAGCGCGATGGAGGCGGAATACACCATCAGCAGGCCGAAGGCGACCAGCACCGCCACGGCGACGATGAGGGCGGGATCCACGCCCGGCATGTGGGTGCGTCCGGGACGCACGAGATTGACGCCGGCGCCGGTATCGGCAAGCTCGCTCATGCCACCTCCCCCTGTTCCAGCGCCAGGTCGCGCACGGCCGCGGCGAAACAGCGCCCGCGCGCGCCGTAGTTGGCAAACATATCCATGCTGGCGCAGGCGGGCGAGAGCAGCACGCTGGTGCCGGGACGCGCCAGCGCGAACGCTTGCTGCACCGCAGCATCCAGACTGTCCACCCGCACCAGCGGCACGCCGGTCGGCGCCAGCGCCGCCTGCAGCACGGACGCATCGCAGCCCAGCAACACCACCGGGCAGCGGCGGCGCGCCACGGCGTCGGCCAGCGGGGCGAAATCCTGGCCCTTGGCCAGCCCGCCGGCGATCAGCACCAGCGGCCCGTCACCGCCCGCCAGCGCGGCCACGGTGGCTCCCACGTTCGTGCCCTTGCTGTCGTTGATGAAATCCACACCCGCCACGCTGCGCACGAAGGCCATGCGATGCGGCTCGCCCGCGTAGTCGCGCAAGGCGTGCAGCGCCGGACCCAGCGCGGGTTCCAGCGCGCGCACCAGCGCCAGTGCCGCGAGCGCATTCAAGGCATTGTGGCGCCCGCGCACGCGCAGGGCGTCGGCGGGCAATACCGCCGCGCAGTCCTGCGCGGCGCCGGCAATGCACAACCAGACCTGATCCCCGTGCGACTGCAAGCCCAGGTCACCCGCGCGCGAGGGCGCATCGCTGCCGAAACTGACGCACTGCGCCACGCCGGCCAGACCCGGCAGCGCCATGACGCCGGCGTCGTCGCGGTTCACGACCGCCACGCGCGTCTGCGCCAGCACGCGCGCCTTGGCCGCCACATAGGCGGCATAAGACCCATGCCAGTCCAGGTGATCCTGGGACAGATTGAGGATGGCCGCCGCGTCCAGCGCCAGGCTGTGCGTGGTCTCCAGCTGAAAGCTGGACAGCTCCAGCACCCAGGCCTGAGGCAGCGCATCCGCATCCAGCGCCTCGGCCAGGGCCGCCAGCGCGGCGGGCGAGATATTGCCTGCGGCGCGCACCGTCCAGCCCGCGGCGCGCAACAGGTCGCGCGCCATCGCCGTGACCGTGGTCTTGCCATTGGTGCCGGTCACGCCCAGCACGCGCGGGCGATAGCCCTGCGCCGCCAGATCGCGCAAAGCCAGCGCGAACAATTCCATCTCGCCCAGCACGGCGATGCCCGCCGCGCGCGCCCCCGCCAGCAGGCGCGCTACTTCCGGCGCCAGGGGCGAGAGTCCGGGGCTGATCACCAAGCTGCGCATGCCCGCCAGCGCGTCCGGATGCAGGGCATCCGCGCCCATGCGCCACTGCACGGTGCAAGACCCGGTCTGGCCCAGGGCCGCGAGTCCCGGCGGCTGCGTGCGCGTATCGGCGATGCGCAGAGGCACGCCGTGGCGCAGACACCAGCGCGCCGCCGCGACGCCGGTTTCCCCCAGCCCCACGATGAGGACGGGGCCGAGCGCCAGCAGCGAGGGGAAGGTCGGCGTCGTCATCGCAGCTTCAGGCTCGCCAGTCCCACGAGAACCAGCATCATGGTGATGATCCAGAACCGCACCACCACCTGCGTCTCTTTCCAGCCCGAGACCTCGAAGTGATGGTGCAGCGGCGCCATGCGGAAAATGCGCCGCCCCTCGCCGTAGCGCCGCTTGGTGTATTTGAACCACAGCACTTGCAGCATCACGGATACCGTTTCCGCGACGAACACCCCGCCCATGATGAACAGCACGATCTCCTGGCGCACGACAACGGCGATCGTGCCCAGGGCGCCGCCGAGCGCCAGCGCGCCCACGTCGCCCATGAAAACCTGGGCCGGATAGGTATTGAACCAGAGGAAGGCCAGGCCCGCCCCGGCGATGGCGGCGCACAGCACCATGAGCTCGGCCGCCCCCGGAATATAGGGGAACAACAGATAGCGCGAATAGTCCACGCGCCCGACCACGTAGGCAAAAATGCCTAGCGCGCTGCCCACCATCACGGTGGGCATGATGGCCAACCCGTCCAGGCCATCGGTCAGGTTGACGGCATTGCTGGAACCTACGATCACCAGCCAGGTCAGCGTCACGAAGCCAAACACGCCCAGCGGATAGCTGACCGTCTTGAAAAATGGCACGATGAGGTCTGCGCGCGTGGGCAGCGGCATGGTCAGCCCGCTCATCACCCAGTCGCGAAACAGCGGCCAGAGATCGGCATTGGCGGGCGCCGAGACGGCAAAGCTCAGGTAGACCGACGCCACGATGCCGATGAGCGCCTGCCAGAAGAACTTCTGACGCGAGGACATGCCTTCGGGATCGCGGTTGACCACTTTCTTGTAGTCATCCACCCAGCCGATCCAGCCAAAACCGAAGGTGACCAGCAGCACCACCCAGACGAAGCGATTGGTCCAGTCCGCCCACAGCAGCGTGCTCACGCCAATGGCGATGAGGATGAGCGCACCGCCCATGGTGGGCGTGCCGCTCTTGACCAGGTGCGACTGCGGCCCATAGCTGCGCACGGCCTGGCCGATCTTCAGCTCGGTCAGCCGGCGGATGACCCACGGCCCGGCCAGCAGGCCGATGAGCAAGGCCGTGGCGCTCGCCAGTACGGCCCGGAAAGTGATGTATTCGAATACGCTGAACGCGCGGAAATGGGCGTGGGAAAGCCAGCGGGCCAGTTCAAGCAGCACTGTGCGTCCCCCCCAGGCCCAGATGCGCGTGCAACGCCTGCAGAACGCGCTCCATGCGCGCGCTGCGCGAGCCCTTGACCAGCACGTGGGCGGGCAGCTGCGCGATCAGGGCCGGCATGAGCGCGTCCAGCGCATCGAAATCCTGCCCCGCTGCGCCAAACGCGTCGGCCGCGTGGCGCGACAGCGGGCCCAAGGTCAAGACCGCGGCCAGGCCGCGTTCGCGCGCGTAGGCCCCCATCTCCGCGTGTGCGGCCACGCGCTGCGCGCCGATCTCGCCCATGTCGCCCAGCACCAGCACGGTCTTGCCCGGCAAGGCGGCCAGCACGTCGATGGCGGCGCGCACAGAATCGGGATTGGCGTTATAGCTGTCGTCGATGAGCTGTGTGCCGTCGGCCAGCACCTGCGCGCGCAGGCGTCCGCCCACCGCGCGGAAAGACTGCAGCCCGGCCACGATGCTGTCCAGCGTGGCACCGGCGGCCAGGGCACAGGCGCTGGCGGCCAGCGCGTTGCGCAAATTGTGCAAGCCCTGCGCGGGCAGGGTCACGCTCGCCGCGCCCAGCGGCGTATGCAGCTGGAAGCGGGTGCCGGTGGGCCCGGCATGAATCTGGTCGGCATGCACGTCGAAGCGGGCATCCAGGCCGAAGCGCAGGCAGCGTCGCGCGCCCGCCATGGCCTGCCACAGTTCGGCAAAGGCGTCATCGCCGGGAAACACCGCCACGCCGTCAGGCGGCAGGGCCTGCAGCACGGCGCCGTTTTCCTGCGCCACCGCCGCCACCGTGTGCAAGAACTCCTGGTGTTCGCGCTGGGCATTGTTCACCAGGCCGATGGTGGGCGCGGCCCACTGGGCCAGGCGCGCAATCTCGCCGACGTGGTTCATGCCCATTTCCACCACCGCCGCGCGGTGGCTGTCCGCCAGGCGCAGCAGCGTGAGCGGCACGCCGATCTCGTTGTTCTGATTACCCTGCGTCGCGAGCACGGCCGCCTCGCCCAGCCCGGCGCGCAGGATGGCGCCAATCATTTCCTTGGTCGTCGTCTTGCCGTTGCTGCCCGTCACGCCCACGAGCGGGCCGTCGAAGCGCTGGCGCCACAAGGCCGCCATGTCCTGCAGGGCTTGCAGCGGATCGTGTACCGGGATCTGCACCAGACCAGGCACCTCGCGCGGCTCGGCGACCAGGGCGGCACAGGCGCCGCGCGCCTGCGCCTGGGCGAGGAAATCATGGCCGTCGAACTGCGCGCCGCGCAGCGCGACGAACAGCGCACCCTCGGTCAGCGTGCGGCTGTCGGTACACAGGGGCACGCCCTTGAGCCAGCTCAGGGCCAGGCGGGCCCACTGCCGGTCGTCGAACACGATGCGGTGATCGCTGAATTCCTGCGTCGTCTCGTGGCCCTTGCCGGCCAGCAGAATCACGTCGCGCGCATCCGCCGTCCAGAGCGTGGACAGGATGGCCCGGGCCCGGTCGGCCTGCACCGGCAGCGGCGTTTCCAGCCCCGCCTGGATCGCGTCGATGATGGCCAGCGGCGCTTCGTCGCGCGGATTGTCGCTGGTGAGCAGCACCGCGTCCGCATGGGCGACGGCGACCTGGCCCATCAGGGGCCGCTTGCTGCGGTCGCGCGCCCCGCCGCAGCCGAACACGCACACCAGTCGGCCGCCGCGGGCGCGCGCAGTGGGCGCCAGCGCCTGCAGCGCACGCGCCAGTGCATCGGGCGTATGCGCATAATCCACGACCACCATGGGCAGGGCGCGCGCCTCGCCGCAATCCAGGGGCTCGACCACCTGCAGGCGGCCTTCCACCGGCGCCAGCGCGGCCAGTACCCGGGCCGTGCGCGCCATGCCCCAGCCCAGCTGACGCAGCACGCCGGCCACCAGCAGCAGGTTGGAAATATTGTGCTGCCCCACCAGCCGCGTAAGAATCTGGGCGCTGCCGCGCGCAGTGCGCAGCTCGAACACCAGCCCATAGGCGCTGGACTCGATCTGCTGCGCCTGCACACCGGCCTGCTGCGCCGCGTCCTGGGAATAGCCCAGCACGGCGCTCGCCGTACTCTGCGCGATGAGGCGCACGCCCGCGGCATCGTCCTGGTTGATGACGGCCGCGCTCAGTCCCGGCCAGGCGAACAGGCGCGCCTTGGCGGCCAGGTAGGCCGCCATGCTGCCGTGATAATCCAGATGGTCCACGCTCAGGTTGGTGAAGGCGGCGATCTCGATGCGCACGTGGTTCAGCCGGCCCTGCACGATGCCGATGGACGAGGCTTCCAGCGCCACCACCAGCGCGCCCGCATCGCGCAGGCAAGCCAGGCTGCGATGCAGGCTCAGCACGTCGGGCGTGGTGAGCGCGCCTCCCAGCCGCGTGCCGTCGGGCAGCACGACGCCCAGCGTGCCGATGGTGCCGCAGGCCACGCCTTCCGCATTGAGCGCCTGGGCAATCCAGCTCACGCAGCTGGTCTTGCCGTTGGTGCCCGTGACCGCCACCACGCTCAGCGCATGCGAGGGCTCGCGATACCAGTGGTGGGCGACCGCGCCCAGCACGGCCGACAGGCGGCGCACCGAGAGTACGGGCACGCCGACATCGGCCGGCACGGCCTTGCCCGCCTGCGCGACGATGGCGGCCGCGCCGTTGCGCACCGCCTGCTCGATGAAATCACGCCCGTCGGCATGCTCGCCAGCACAGGCGAAAAACACGTCGCCCGGCGCCAGCGCGCGCGAATCCAGCGACAGGTGCGCGCTGCGCCCCACGTGGCGCCCCAGCCAGGCGATGATTTCGTGGGCCGTCATGGCCGCGGCGTTCCCACGTCACCCAGCGCCAGCAGCGATTCCAGCGGAGCATCCGGCTGCACGCCCAGGCGGCGCAGGCTGCGACCCATGACTTCGGCGAATACCGGCGCCGCCACGCGGCCACCAAAATAGGCGCCGGCGCTGGGCTCGTCCACCGTCACCGCGACCACCAGGCGCGGGTTGGACACCGGCGCGAAGCCGACGAAGGAACTGCGGTACTGCGACTTGCTGTAGTGACCGTTGACGATCTTGCGCGCCGTACCGCTCTTGCCGGCCACGCGGTAGCCGCGCACATGCGCCAGCCGCGCGCCATCGGGGCCGGCCGCCGCTTCCAGCATGGTGCGCAGGGCCTGCGCGACTTCGGGGCGATAGACGGGCACGCTGGTGGGCCGGCCCGTGCGCTTGAGCAAGGTCAGGGACACCATGTCACCCTCGCGCGCGAACGCGGTGTAGGCGTGCGCAATCTGCAGCAGGGAGACCGACAGACCGTAGCCATAGGCCATGGTGGCGCGCTCGATCGGGCGCCAGCGCTCCCAGGGCCGCAGCCGCCCGGACGCGACGCCGGGGTAGTTCGCCTGGGGCGCACGCCCGAAGCCCAGCATGTTGAAGTTGTTCCACATTTCCTCAGAGGACAGGCGCTCCGAAATCATCGTCATGCCGATGTTGCTGGATCGGCGCAGAATATCGGCGACCGTGATTGTACCGTTGCGGCTCACGTCGGAAATCGTCGCCCCCTGATACCGGTACTGACCGTTGCCCGTCTCGAACAGCGTGGTCTTGCTGATGCGCCCGTGATCCAGGGCCAGCGCCGCCGTGAACGGCTTCATGATGGAGCCGGGCTCGAAGGTATCGATGATGGCGCGGTTGCGCAGCGCCTGGCCCTGGCGCGCCCCGCGCTCGTTGGGATCGTAGGACGGCAGGTTGGCCAGCGCCAGAATCTCGCCCGTCTGCACGTCTAGCACGATGCCGGCCGCCGCGGCGGCCTTGTTCTCGGCCATCGCCTTTTCCAGCGCGCGCATGACGTCGAACTGGATGCCCGCGTCGATGGACAGCATCAGATCCTGACCGTTCACCGGCGGCACCACGGCCTGCACATCTTCGATGATACGCCCGAGCCGGTCCTTGATCACGCGCCGCGTACCGGGCCGGCCCGAGAGCACGTCGTCAAAGGCCAGCTCCACGCCCTCCTGACCTTCGTCCTCGATATTGGTGAAGCCCAGCAGGTGGGCCGTGCCTTCCGCCTCCGGATAGTAGCGCCGCATCTCCGGCTGCTGGTGTACGCCGGGAATCTTCAGCGCCGCCACGGCCTGCGCGGTATCGACGTCGACCTGACGGCGCAGGTAGACGAAATTCTTGCCCGGATCGACCAGCCGGCGCTGGATGTCTTCGGGCGCCATGTCGAGCAACTGCGCCATGGCATCGACCTGCCCAGGCGCGGCCTTGCGCAAGTCTTCGGGAATGGCCCAGATGGCCCGCGCCGGCACGCTGGAGGCCAGCACCACCGAACCGCTGCGATCCAGGATCTTGCCGCGCGTGGCCGGCAGCACCAGGGTGCGCTCGTAGCGGCGCTCGCCCTGGCGTTGCAGGAATTCGTTCGACAGCCCCTGCAGGTACAGTGCCTTGAGCGCCAGCGCCAGAAAACCCAGCAACAGCAGGATAAGCACCAGGCGTGAGCGCCACAAGGGAATCTGCACGTCCAGCACTGGACTCTTGTGATAGCGCCAGTTCATGGCTGCTCCTCCCTGCCCGGCCCGCCGGCGCGCAGGTACAGGGTGCGCTCGGGCGACACGCGCAGCATGCCCAGATTGCTGCGGGCCAGACGATCGATGCGTGCGTGACGCACCAGTTCGGCGCGCTCGAGCTGCAGGCGGCGCCACTCGGTATCGAGCTGGCGCGCGCGGTCTTCCAGGCGGTCGACCTGGACGAACAGCTGGCGCGATTGAAAACGCGCCGTCACCAGGGACAGCGCCGAAAGCATCAGGGTGATGGCCAGCAACAGGCTCAGGCGCGTCATCGGCCCCTCCCGCCGCGCCGGCGCACCGGGCGCAGGGGCGCCGGCAGGCCCAGGCGGGCCACGACGGCCTGCACGTCACCGGGCCGCAAGGGCGCCGCCGTGCGTTCGGCCACGCGCAGCACGGCAGAACGCGCGCGCGGATTGCGCTGGCATTCCTGCGCGTCCGGACGGATGCGCCCGAGCGCGCGCAGCAGCGGCGGGGGCATGTCTTTCTCGGCGATGGGCAGACGTGCCAGCGCCGCGCCGGGGCGCGCCGCCGCCGCGATGAATTGCTTGACCATGCGGTCTTCGAGCGAGTGAAAGCTGATCACCGCCAGACGCCCCCCGGTGGCCAACAGACTCAGCACTGCCGCGAGGGCGTGCGCGAGCTCCGCGAGCTCCCGGTTGATGTGAATCCGTATAGCTTGAAAGCTGCGGGTGGCCGGGTGCTGGCCCTTTTCACGCGTACCGACGGCGCCGGCGACGAGCTCGGCGAGCTCACGCGTGGTGCGCAGCGGCCCGGATTCGCGGCGAGCCACAATCGCCTTTGCAATCTTGAAAGCAAACCGTTCTTCGCCATACGCTGCGATTACCTCCTTGATTTCATCGAGATCGGCCGTGTGCAGCCACTGCGCGGCTGTCGGGCCTTCACGGGTATCCATGCGCATGTCCAGCGGCCCTTCGCGCATGAAGGAAAAGCCGCGCGCCGCATCGTCCAACTGCGGCGAGGACACGCCCAGATCGAAAAGAATGCCGTCGATGGCGTCGATGCCGTGCGCGGCCAGCGCTTCGGCCAGGCCGCCAAAACCGCCATGCACCACCGTGACGCGGCCGTCTTCCTGCTGCAAGGCGTGCGCCACGCGGATGGCTGCGGCGTCCTTGTCGAACACGACCAGGCGCGCCTGCGCGTCCAGCGCCTGCAGCAGCCGGCGGCTGTGCCCGCCGCGCCCGAAAGTGGCATCGACGTAGACCCCGTCGCGCCGGCCCGGCACCAGCCAGGCCTGTACGGCAGCATCGGGAAGAACGGCGTGATGTTCATCGACCATGACCCGGTTCAGAAAGAAAACTGTTCCATGACTTCAGACAGGCCGCCCGCCAGGCCGGCCGCTTCGCAGCGCGCCCATTGCGCGCTGTCCCACAGCTCGAAATGGCTGGCCATGCCCAGCAGCATGGCGTCGCGCTGCAGCCCGGCCGCTTCGCGCAGCTCCGGCGCCACCAAAATGCGGCCCGCCGCATCCATTTGCACGTCTTGCGCATAGCCCAGCAACAGGCGTTGCAGGTTGCGCGCGCTCATGGGAAAGCGCGCGATCTGGGCGCGCTTGATTTCCCACTCGGAACGGGGGTAGACGAGCAGGCAGCCGTCCGGGTGACGCGTGAGCGTCAAGCGCCCTTCGTCCCCGTCCAGCAAGGCGTCGCGATGCCGGGTCGGGATGGACAACCGGCCCTTGGCATCCAGCGTGAGTGCGCTGCTCCCTTGAAACAAGCGTTTTCTCCCACAATTTTGCACTTATTCCTACTTTATCCCACTCTAAGGCAGGAGCGAAGCCGGGTCAAGCAAAATTTGCAATTTTTGCAATGGAAGCAAATACTTAGGTGAGCGGCAAGCAGGCGCAAAAAGCACCAAACCGTTGTGAAATCAAGCGATTGAAGGCCAAAGTGAAGGAAGAATGTGACAAGCCTGTAGGCCGGATCCTGTACGCCGGGCAAACCCGGCGGGTGATCATTCATCTGGGCCGGCCATTGCTGACCGGCTCTGGCCACCTACCCGCATGCTTGGACGGGCCGCCCTTTCCGGCACGAATGCCGTGCGCATGCCTATTTGGTGTTGCTCCGGGTAGAGGTTGCCGCGTTTCACCCTGCCGTAAAATACGGCAGACTCGTCTCTGTGGCCCTGTTCCTCGTCCCGTTGCCGGAACGGACGGCTGTTAGCCGCTACCCCGCCCTGTGGAGTCCGGACCTTCCTCGATGCCGCAAGGGCACCGCGATCACCCGGCTCGTCACACTATGGCATTATAAAACATCTGTCCGATTTTGTTGCATTGCACACCATGTCACACCCGCTCATCATCCTGAACCAAGTTCACCTCGCTTTCGGCCATCACGCGTTGCTCGACGGCGCCAGCCTCACCGTCCACGCCGGGGAACGCATCGGCCTGATCGGGCGCAACGGGGCGGGCAAATCCTCGCTGCTGCGCCTGATCGACGGCACCGGCCTGCCCGACGACGGCGAACTGCGCCGCGGCGGCGGTCTGCGCACCGCACGCGTGGCGCAGGAACCCGCGCTGGATGCGCAGGCCACGGTGCTGGACACCTTGTGCGGCGCCTTTGCCGCCGAGGAAGACTGGGAACGCCCGGCGCGCGCCGCCGCCCTGGTCGAAGAACTCGGCCTGCCGGGCGAGGCGCGCATCGCCGATCTCTCGGGCGGCATGCGCAAGCGCGTCGCCCTGGCGCGCGCCGTGCTCGCGCGCGCCGATCTGCTGCTGCTCGACGAGCCCACCAACCACCTGGATCTGGCCGGCATCGAATGGCTGGAAAACCTGCTGCTGCGCAGCGGCTGCGCGGCCATCGTCATCACGCACGACCGGCGCTTCCTGGACCGCGTGGCCACGCGTATCGTCGAGCTCGACCGCGGCCAACTGCACAGCTTTCCGGGCAATTACTCGGCCTGGCAGGCGCGCAAGCAGGAATGGCTCGCCGCCGAAGCCCAGCAGCAGGAAAAAGCCGACAAATTTCTCGCCCAGGAGGAGGCCTGGATTCGCAAGGGCGTGCAGGCGCGCCGCACGCGCGACGAAGGCCGGGTGCGCCGCCTCGAACGCCTGCGCCGCGAACGCGCCGCCCGGCGCGAGCGCCTGGGCAAGGTCAGCATGGCGCTGGACGAAGGACGGCGCTCCGGTCGCCTGGTGGCCGAGCTCGAAGGCGTCACGCACGGCCACGACGCGCGCATCCTCATTCGCGACCTGTCCATGACGATCCTGCGCGGCGACCGCATCGGCCTGATCGGCCCCAACGGCTGTGGCAAGACCACGCTGCTGCGCATCATCCTGGGCCAGCTCGCGCCCCAGCGCGGCACGGTACGCCTGGGCACGCACCTGAGCATCGCCTATTTCGACCAAATGCGCGCCCAGCTCGACGACGAGGCCAGCCTGGCCGACACCATCAGCCCGGGCAGCGAGTGGATAGAGATCGACGGCCAGCGCAAGCACATCATGCGCTACCTGGAAGACTTCCTGTTCGCGCCCGAGCGCGCCCGCTCGCCCGTGAAAAGCCTGTCCGGCGGCGAGCGCGCCCGCCTGCTGCTGGCACGCCTGTTTGCGCAGCCCGGCAACCTGCTCGTGCTCGACGAACCCACCAACGACCTCGACATCGAAACCCTGGAACTGCTCGAAAGCCTGCTGCAGGATTACTCCGGCACCCTGCTGCTGGTCAGCCACGACCGCGCATTCCTGGACAACGTGGTCACCCAGACCCTGGTGGCCGAAGGCGATGGCCACTGGCAGGAATACGCCGGCGGCTACGACGACTGGCTCAGCCAGCGCCCCACGCCGCAGGCCCCGGCGGCTGCGGACCCCAAACCCGCAGCAGCGACGCCGGCCGCGCCAGCCGTAGCGCGCGCGCGCCCCGCCGCCCGCCCGGCGCGCATGACGGCGTGGGAAACGCGCGAACTGGATGCCTTGCCGGCCAAAATCCAGGCGCTGGAAGCCGAACAGGCCGAACTCGCGCGCCAGCTGGCCGACCCCGAACTCTATCGCGGGCCGGCCGAACGCATCGAAACGCTGAATGCCCGGAACAGCGCGCTGGAAACGGAAATGGACGCCTTGTTTGAGCGCTGGGAAACGCTGGAAGCCAAGCGCGCCGCAGCGCCATGATAGATGCCGATTAAATCCTGTACTTGATCCCGGCGCTCTTCAATATGCTGTTAGCCGTGTGCCTTGATTTACAGTTTTTCGAAACAGATACGGTCACATGCCCTTTGGCCCATAGCTCATGCGAGCCCTTCCCATGCCTGAGAAGGGAAAAGCCGTGTTTTTTCAGAAGATCAACAAGCTGTTCGTAAAATCCATTCATGTGCTTGCGATCGCAGAGCCCAAGTCGCGGTAAATTGGCTCGAGTCGTGCCTTATCGTGCAAACTTGTCTCCATGAGCATAGCCGCGACATCATTCGCTTCGCGCAAGAGTTGATCGGTCGTGGGTGCCTCAACAACAAAACCGCGCAGGTCAGGGCTGGTCGCGACAAACACGCCGGCCTCACGATCATAGATTACCGTCACGCGAAAACTGGCTCTGCCGAATATTCTGGCAAACGTTTTCCAAAAGGGCAGTCCGACTCTATACATACGACCCTCCCCACATATTGATTGATGCGCTCCGTTCACAAGCAAGACACACGCGCATGAAACCCCTATAAGCCCGGCGCCGCCAGGCCGCTGTCTTCCAGACCGGAATCACAGGCGCCCAGGCACCAGCCCAGGGTTTGCCCGGCATCCAGCGGCACCAGCGGGCCTTGCGCCGTGGGCAGGCTGGCCGGTATGGCCAGCGGGCGACGCTGCAGGGTGATGCGCCCGGCATTGAGCGGCAGGCCATAGAAGGCCGGGCCATGCCGGCTGGCGAAGCCCTCCAGCGCATCCAGGCGGCCAACCGCGTCAAAAGCGCTGGCATACAGTTCCATGGCGTGCCAGGCGGTGTAGCAGCCGGCGCAACCGCAATCGCTTTCCTTGGCGCCGCGCAGGTGCGGCGCACTGTCGGTGCCCAGAAAGAAGCGCGGGTTGCCGCTGGTGGCGGCCGCCACCAGCGCCTGACGGTGCGCTTCGCGCTTGAGCACGGGCAAACAGTAGTAGTGCGGACGCAGCCCGCCCTGGAACAGGGCATTGCGGCTGTACAGCAGATGCTGGGCGGTGATGGTGGCCGCCACCGGCCCTTCGGCCTCGCGCACGTAATCCACCCCGTCGCGCGTGGTGAGGTGCTCGAACACCACCTTGAGCGCCGGGAAAGCCTTGCGCAGGGGCTGCATGACGCGTTCGATGAAGACCGCCTCGCGATCGAAGATGTCCACCGCCGGATCCGTCACCTCGCCGTGCACCAGCAAGGGCATGCCCAGCGCCTGCATGGCTTCGAGCGTGGCCGCGCAACGGCCGAGCAAATCCGTGACCCCGGCATCCGAGTGCGTGGTGGCCCCGGCCGGATACAGCTTGACGGCGTGGACCAGCCCGCTGTCGTGCGCCCGGCGGATCTCGTCCGGCGGCGTGTGATCCGTGAGGTATAGCGTCATGAGCGGCTTGAAGCACAGCTCGGGCCCGCCGGCCTGCGCCAGGGCCTGGAGGATGCGCTCGCGATAGGCCAGCGCCATCTGCGTCGTCACCACGGGCGGCTGCAGATTGGGCATGATGATGGCGCGGCCGAACTGGCGCGCCGTATGGCGCACCACCGCCTGCAGCATGGCCCCGTCGCGCAGGTGCAGATGCCAGTCATCCGGCTGCACGATTACCAGACTGTCAACCCCATCATTCACGAGATGCCTCCTTGGCGTATTTCATCGGGATAATATACCCCGCAAACCGGCCCGCGGCCTGTATACTGTTCACGCATCAATCCGGAACAGACCAATCAGGACAACATTTTCATAAAGGAGCCCGCCCCATGCCAAGCGCAAAAAAGACTGCGGCGCGAAAGCCCAATACCGCCTTCATGAAGCCGGTCACCCCCAGCGAAACCCTGGCCGCCGTCATCGGGCCGCAGGCCAGACCGCGCACTGAAATCACCAAGAACATCTGGGAATACATCAAGCAGCACAACCTGCAGGATGCACAGAACCGGCGCAACATCAATGCGGACGACAAGCTGCGCCCGCTGTTCGGCAAAGATCAGGTCAGCATGTTCGAGCTGACCAAACTCGTCAGCGCCCACCTGAAGTAAGATTGCCGGCCGCCACACGCGGCACGGCCATCAGGCCAGGGGCGGCTGCCCTTCCCACAAGGCCAGCCAGCCCTTGATGATGCGGTAGACCAGCCACACCAGGGCTACCGCACCCGTGATCCAGCCCACGAACACCAGGCTGGCCAGCGCGCTGAGCAGCAGCCACAGCACCGACCACCAGAAGGTCGACAACACCCAGTCCAGGTGAGCGGCATATATCGTGCCCGCCGCATCGGCCCGCTTCACATAGGCCAGCACCACCGCCGCGACGCTGGCGATGCCCAGCAGGCCCGCACTCAGCACCCCCAACGTAAACAGGCCGTACACCAGATGCGCGACGGTGCGCAGGGCCACCCCCTTGCCCGCCTGTGACGGATATTCCATTCCCTTTGCCCCTCAAGACATGTCCGCAACCGGGGCGGCGTATGGCCCCATGCAAATTATAACGAGATCGGTTCTGATTAAAGAACCGCGCACCTTGTCCGTAAATGAGCGTCATAAAGCAGTTTCATCGCCCTCGCCCACAAAAAACCGCCCATGACGCCATGATCGCGCCTCGCGCCGGGTGCATGTGCATCACCCAGGAGATATCATGCGACACCTCAAGGTCAGCACACGGCTGCTGCTCAGTTTCGGCCTCATCCTCGCCCTCATGCTGGTCATGTCCGGCATCGGCGCCTGGCAGATCATGCAGGCGCAAAAGCAGGGTGAATTCCTGCAGACGCGCCAGGAAACCACGGCGCTCATCATGCAATGGGGCCGCCAGGTCGATCTGAACGCCGCACAGACGCAGGCGCTCATCCACACCAGCGAGGGCCTGTATCGCAGCCAGCTCGAAGCCGACGTGCAGGCCTCGGCCGGGCGCATCACTGAAACGCAGGACGCCCTTGGCAAGCTGCTCTTTCTTGCCGAAGGCCGGGCCATCTACGACGAAATTCTCGCGCGCCGCAAAACCTACACCGACGTGCGCGACCGCATCCTGCAGGCGCAGGTCGCGGGCGACTTCGTGCAGGCCCAGCTCACCTACGACACGGAAATGCCGCCGGCCACCGCCGCCTACCTGGGCCAGATCGACCACTTCATCCGCTTCCAGAATAATTATGTGCAGGATCTGTTCGTGCAGAACCAGCACAACGCGCGCATCGGCCTGATGACGCTGGCCATCGCCACCGTGCTCGCCCTGATCCTGGGGCCACTGTTCGCCGGACTGATGGGCCGCAGCCTGCTGCGCCAGTTGGGCGGCGAGCCGGCCCACGCCAGCGACATCGCCCAGGAGATCGCGGCGGGCAACCTGTCCGTGGCCATCCCTCTGCGCCCCAACGATCGCACCAGCCTGATGGCGTCCATGGAAAGCATGCGCGCCAACCTTGCACGCATGGTGGGCGAGATCCGCAACGGCGCGGCCGCCATCGCCTCGGCCTCGGCGCAAATCACCACCGGCAATCTGGATTTGTCTTCGCGCACCGAGCAGCAGGCCAGCTCCCTGGCTGAAACCGCCGCCACCATGGAAGAAATCACCGCCACCGTACGCCAGAACACCGACAGCGCGCGCCAGGCCAACACCCTGGCCGACGCTGCCGCCAAAACCGCCACCGACGGCGGCGGGCTGGTAAGCGAACTCATCACCACCATGGGCGACATCAACCAGCAGTCGCAGCAGGTGGCCGACATCATCGGCGTCATCGACGGCATCGCCTTCCAGACCAACATCCTGGCGCTCAACGCCGCCGTGGAAGCGGCCCGCGCCGGCGAACAGGGGCGTGGCTTTGCCGTGGTGGCCGCGGAAGTGCGCGCCCTGGCCCAGCGCAGCGCCACCTCGGCACGCGAAATCAAGACCCTGATCGAAACCTCTGTGCTGGCCGCCGGCAAGGGCAACGAGCAGGCCGCCCGCGCGGGCACCACCATGCAGGAGATCGTCACCAGCATCCACCGCGTCACCGACATCATGAGCGAGATCACCGCGGCCAGCCAGGAACAGACGGCCGGCATCGAGCAGATCAATACGGCCGTCACGGAAATGGATGACGTCACGCGCCAGAACGCCAGCCTGGTTGAGGAATCCGCCGCCGCCGCGGCCAGCCTGCAGACGCAGGCCAACGCCCTGGACGGCATGATCGCAGCCTTTCGGCTGAATGGCGCGGACACGTCGGTCGCGGCGCCGCAAAGCCAGATCCGCATGGCGCCGCCCACCCCGGCCGTGGCTGCGCCGGCCACGCCCGCACGCCTGACCGGTAATGGCAAGGCCGGGCATCGAGAATGGTTGGAATTCTAAGGCTGCCGGGATCCGGGCCAGGCAGAAGCGGCCAGTTACAACACTAAACCTTTCAGGCTAAGGATATTCTCGCCGGGCATGTAGCACAGCCAGCTTTGTACAGATAAGGATAGTTCGAGGCTGGCAACACCGAGCTTTCAATCAGGTTATGCATGGCGATGGCTGCCTGCCCGTCATGATCGGCAATATAGCCAATGATGCTGTCGAGATCATCGAGTGCGGCTGCGCTCCAAGCGATAGGTAGCATCACGATCCATTTTTTATAGTATTGAACTACCGCCTATTTAGGCACCACGACGACAGACACTAGTCACTTTTTGTCAACTCGACACCTTAGCAGCAAGTTTTTGGCGAATTCGAGCCATCGCTTCATCATGAGGAATACGCGGGCGCGAGTCATCCCGGCTGGCTTGCACCTTCGCACGGAACCAGCGATCATAGCTGGCCGCCTGTTTTTCGGTTTCAAATTCCGAGACAATGGGTGAGAGCAGCGCACTCATGACAAAACCTCCTTATTGACAAACTTAGTGTAAAACAAAGGGGCCTGCTATAGTTCCCGATCCACGATGCTGGCTTCGCGGCGTCTGCCAGATCAAGATATTACCTCAACCGAGTATCCTCCTTTCTCACGCCCGCAACGCAATCCCTTCCCAGGACCGGACGAAGGCCTCGAAGGCGGCGGGCGAGAGCGAGCGGCTGACGTAATAGCCCTGGATGGCGTCGCAGCCGAAGCGTGACAGCACGCCCAGCTGCTGCGCCGTTTCCACGCCTTCGGCGATGGTGCGCATGCCCAGGCTTTGCGCCATGTTGATGATGGCCCGCGTAATGGCCTGATCGTCCGCATTCATGTGGAGGTCACGCACGAAGGACTGGTCGATCTTGATGGTGTTGATCATGAAGCGCTTCAGGCTGCTCAGCGAAGAGTAGCCGGTGCCGAAATCATCGATGGAAATGCGGATGCGGCGCCGGCTCAGCTCGCCGATCTGGCGCGCGGCCAGCACGGGGTTGCGCATGGCGATGGCTTCGGTCAGCTCCAGCTCGAGCAGTTCGGGCGGCACGCCCGTCTCGTCCAGCAGGCGCGCGACCAGCTCGGGCAGGTCCGCCCGTTCGAACTGGCCGGCGGAGATGTTCACGGCCACGCACAGCGGCGCCAGACCGGCGTCCATCCAGCGGCGGCGCTGCTCCAGCGCGGTGCGCAGCACCCATTCCTCGATGGTGGGCAGAATGCCGTTGCTTTCCGCGATGGGGATGAATTCCGAGGGCACGACGTAGCCCCATTGTTCCGAGCGCCAGCGCAGCAGGGCTTCCGCCCCCGTGACCCGCTCGCCCTCGAAAGAGACCTGGGGCTGGTATTCCAGGTACAGCTCGCCCTTGCTCAGCGCCGATTTGAGCGCGTTGCCCAGCGCCAGGGTGCGGCTGGCGTGTTCGTGCATTTCGGGCTGGTAGAAGCGCACGCCGCCGCGCCCGTCCGCCTTGGCGCGGTACATGGCGGTCTCGCCGCGCTGCAACAGGGTTTCGGCCTGGTCGGCATCGGCCGGATACAGGGCGACGCCGATGGATGCGCTCACCGACAGGGTCTGGCCCGCCAGCTCCAGCGGCTCGGACAGCGCGCCGAGCAGCTCTTGTGCGATGGTGGCCGCCGCCGCGTGGTCGCGCCCGGGCAGCAGCACGACGAAATCATCGCCCGACAGGCGCGAGAGCACGTCCTGCATGCCCAGGCCGGCGCGCAGGCGCAGGCTCATTTCCAGCAGCAGCAGGTCGCCCGTGCTGTGTCCCAGCGCGTCGTTGACCTGCTTGAAGTGATCCAGGTCGACCCACAGCAGCGCCATCTGGTTGACGTGGCGCACCAGATAGGCGAAGTGGCGGTGCAGCTGGTTGCGGTTGGGCAGCCCGGTCAGCTGGTCATAATTGGCGAGCTGGTGGATGCGCTCGGCGCTTTGCTTGCGCTCGGTGATGTCTTCCCGGATGGCCAGGTAATGGCTCACGTTGCCCATCTCGTCGTGCACGGGGTAGACGAGCACGGATTCCGTGTACTCTTCGCCGTTCTTGCGCACGCTGATGACTTCGCCGCTCCAGGGCGCGCCGCGCGCCAGCACCTCGCGCACGTTGTCGTCCAGCGCCGGGCTGTTCTTACCTGAATACAGGAAGCGCGGATGGCGCCCCAGCACTTCCTGCGCCATGTAGCCGCTGCTGCGGCAAAAACTCTGGTTGACGTACTCGATGCGCATGCGCGCGTCCATGATGAGGATGGCGGCCGTGCTCTGCTCGACCGCCATGGCCCATTTGCGCAGGGCCTGCTGCGACTGGCGCCGCTCGGTCACGTCGCGCGAGATCACCGTATAGCCCTCGCTTGTCGTCGCACCGGCCGGGCGGTGCAGCACCGAGAGCTCGAACCACTGCGTCATGCCGGCCAGGGTTTCCAGCGCGATGATGCGCCCGCGCGACAGGCCGCGCTCGCGCGCCTCGTCCAGCGCCTGACGGGCGATGCGCGCCTGGGCGATGGGCATGGCCTGCTCCAGGCTGCGGCCCAGCAATTGCTCGACCGGCGCGGACAGTTCCTGCGGCCGGCTGGCGTGTACCTGCCGATAACGCCCCTGGGCGTCGAGCTCGAAGACCAGGTCGGGCATGGCTTCCAGCGTGGCCTTGAGCCGCGCCTGCGAGGCGCGCAGCAGCCCATAGGGGCGCGCCACCATTTCGGCGAACACCGCGCGGTACAGAAAGGCGAACGCCGCCACCTTGTAGACATGGCCGGCCAGGTTGGTCAGATCCACCACCTCGACATAGAGGGTGAAGAAATACTCGCTTTGCGCCAGCAGGGCGGTGGCCACGAAAAAGCCGCTGGCATCGAAGCTGCGCGGCTGGCGCAGGTGGTGCCAGAAGCCCACCGCCGCGAGGATGTAAAGGGCCATCAGCCCGTACTCGTAGGCGATCTTGAGGGTGGTCAGGCCCGCGCCGTGCACGAAGGTCGCGGGTAAATGGGACGCCTGCGTGAAGATGAGCGCGTGCAGCGCCACCAGCAGCACGGCCAGGCCGAGCAGCACGGCGGCAAAGGACAGGCGGCCGCGCCGCGCGCGCCAGGGCAGCCAGGCCAGCGCCAGCAGCGAGCTGACGCCCAGCGTGCGCGCGGCGAGCCAGAACCAGATGCCTTTTTCAACATCGCCCGGGGTGAAATAATCCGGCATGCCGGCGTAGGACATGAGGTGGGAAAAATCCAGCACCGCCACGCCCAGGAAGGCACAGGCCAGCCACATCAGGCCGCGCGGCAAGCCCTGGCGGCGTGAACTCCAGACCACCGCGAAGATGAGGCCGGCAATGACCACGGCCAGGGTTTCCAGCGCGGTATGCAAGGCCAGCGGAAAGCCGCCCACGCCTTGCGCCGAGAGCGCCGGCAACACCAGACGCAACGCGAGCAGCACGCACAGCGCACCGCCCGCGACCCAGAGCGCGTGACGCGCCTGCGGCAGATGGCTAGCGTGGATCCGGCTCATGTCTGTTGTGCGCGCCTGCTGTGATCATTTGTTTTCCGGCTGCTTAATGTGATCGATTGTAAGCACAAACCGTCAGGTTTTCCAGCCCGCATTATTGAGCGGAACATAAAATCAAAACATGGATTCAGAAACCTCGGAAACGCAAAAGGTGGCCAACCGGACAAACGGCTGGCCACCCGGACGGAACAGGGGGAATGCTGCCCGCCCACCGCAATCGAACGTTAACGCAGCAGCGACAGCACCGTCTGCGGGATCTGGTTGGCCTGGGCCAGCACCGAGGTCCCCGCCTGCTGGAGGATTTGCGCCCGGGTCATGTTGGACACTTCCACCGCGTAGTCGGCGTCTTCGATGCGCGAACGCGCGGCCGACAGGTTGTTGATGGTGTTGTTCAGGTTGGCGACCGTGGACTCGAAGCGGTTCTGGATGGCACCCAGGTGGCTGCGCAGGTCATCCACTTTTTGCAGGGCGGCGTCCAGCGCGGCCAGGGGGTTGGCCGTCGCGGGCGTCCCCACTTCGAAGGCATCGCCGCGCGTGACCGTACCGCCGGCGCTGATGTCCGCCGCATAATAGGTTGCCGCGCTGCCCGTCCCGCTGACGATGACGTAGGCGGGGTCATCCTCGCCCGTGCCGGTGTAGGCATAGACGTTTTCACTGGCGGAAATCGTGATGCTGGCCCCCGGCAGCGTGGATACGGCCACCGCGCCCGCGGGCATGGTCGTGGAAGCCAGCGTGCCCAGGGTGGCCGTGCCGCCAACGGAAATGGCCACGCTATACCAGCCGTTGACGCTGTCGCTCGCGCCGGTGACTTCAGCATAGTAGCTGGTGCCGCCCGCACTGGCGTGCAGCCCCCCGACCGCGCCCGTGGTGGTGACCGTCAGGTCGACCGAGCCGGCACCGACGGCGGGGACGTCAACGGCTACTGTCGTTGCCGGCGCAATATTTGCCGGCGCATTTGTGGAAGCCACACCCGTGAGCTCAGCAGTGGCCGTGCCGCCCAGAGAGGCCGTTACCGTCACCGCATACCAGCCATTTCCGGTAGTGCCACCGGTAACTTCGGCATAGTAGGTGCCACCCGTGCTAACTTGCAGGGCGCCAATAGCCGCGCTGCCGCCCAACGCAACGCTGCCATTGGTTACCGTCGGTGCTGTCGCCGTCGACGCGACCGTGTTCAGGGCGCCCGCGTCGAAGCTCGCGCTTTGAGCTGTACCCAGGGTGGCCGTGCCGTTGCCAGAAATCGTCACGCCGTACCAGCCATTGACCGTCGAGCCTGCGCCTGTGACTTCAGCGTAATAACTGCCGCCGCCGCTGGTCATCAGGTCGCCGATGGCGCCTGTGGAGGTGCGATCGAGATCCACAACACCCGCAGCTACCGTGGGCGCGGGCACGGCTTCACCCGCAACGGACGTCAAGGCCCCGCCGTCGATGTCGACCAGTTCGGGATCGAAAGTGTTCGCCATGCCGGCCACGCTGAAGCCGTTCAGGCCCAGCACCATGGAGTCGATACGCTCCAGATTGATGGTGATCTGCTCGCCGTCGTTGGCGCCCACCTGGATGGTGAGCGCGCCGCCGTCTTCGCCCAGAACATACTTGCGGTTGAACTGCGTTTCGGCCGAGATGCGGTCGATCTCGCTCATGCGCTCGTCGATTTCCTTCTGGATGGAACGCAGGTCGGAACCCGAGTTCGAGCCGTTCAGGGCCTGCACGACCTGTTCGCGGATGCGCTGCAGGTTTTCATTCACTTCGTTGAGCGACCCTTCCGTGGTCTGGGCGATGGAAATGCCGTCGTTGGCATTGCGCGCCGCCTGCGTCAGGCCGCGGATGTTGGCCGTGAAGCGGTTGGCGATGGCCTGGCCTGCGGCGTCGTCCTTGGCACTGTTGATGCGCATGCCCGAGGACAGGCGCGCGATGGCCGAGCCCAGCGCGCTTTGCGATCGGTACAGATTGTTCTGGGACACCAGGGCCAGAAAGTTGGTATTGATGACAGACATGGATTGCTCCTTGTTTGACGATGAAATGGCGAGCACCGGGACTCGCCCGCTTGGCCAGAAAGGCTTGCGTCTGGCCGGGCCCGACCGTTCACAAACGAGCCGCACACACCACCGGCCCTTTCTGCACAGCCTGGTTAACGTCGCCCCCGCGCCGCTCTTTAGCCCCCGTGCCGGGCAAATCGCGCGAGTGCCGCGGCAACACGCGGCAAATCCCGCGTTTGCGCGGCCCGATTCGCGGTACGCTTGCAGGCTGGACCCTTATCGTCTGCCCCGCGCAGCCCCACAGGAGAACCGCATGGCACGCGCTACCGCCCCCACGCCGCCCCCGGCCCGGCCCACCCTGCCCGGCGCCGCCGCCGCCGGTCGCCTGCTCGCCGAAGGCCGGCTGGAAGAGGCCGAACGCGATCTGGCGCAGCTGCGTACGCGCTGGCCCGGCAACGTCCAGGTACTGACCCTGCACGGCGACGCGCTGTTTCGCCTCGAGCGCGTGGACGAGGCGCTCGCCGCCTACGAGCTGGCCTGGGCCACCGGCGCGCACGGCGCCACGCTGGTGCTGAACCTGGCCGCCTGCCTCACGCGCAGCAACCGGGCCGAAGAAGCGCTGCAAAAACTGGACGGGCTGCTGCAGCGCGAACCGCGCCACGCCGGCGCCCTGCGCGCCCGCGGCGATGCCTGGCGCCACCTGCGCCGGCCCGCCAAGGCGCTGGACGCCTACCGCGCGGCGCTGGCGCTGCAGCCGGGCGATGCCCAGCTCTACCAGGCCCTGGCCCACCTCGATCACTTCACGGCCGACAGCCCCGCCTTCGCCGTGCTGCGCGCGCGCGCCGAGGATCCGGCCCTGCGTCCCACGGAAAAGGCGCGCGTGCTCGCCACCCTGGGCAAGGCCTGGATGGACGTGGGCGAAGACGACCAGGCCTTCGCGTGCTATGCGCAGGCCAACGCCCTCATGCACGCCCACCTGCCGCCCATCCGCGCCGAGCTCGAGCGCCTGCTGGGCTTCACGCGCCAGCACTTCACGCGCCCGCTGTTCGACGCGCTCTCGCCCCACGGCGTGCAGACGCGCCCGCAAATCATCATCGCCGGCATGTCGCGCTCGGGCAAAAGCCTGGTCGAATCGTTGTTTCGCGGCGTGGCCGGTGTGCAGCTGGCGGGCGAGGAGCTGGTGCTCAGCCAGCACCGCGAAGCCGTGCAGGCCCCGGTCGGGGAGCGCATGGATGCCTGGCTGGCCGCGCTCACACCGGCGCAGGTGGCGCAGGACGCGCGGGCCTACCTCGAGCGCCTGGACCCGGGCGAGAACATCAAGATCACTACCGTGCCGGGCGACCTCTGGAACCTGGGCCTGGTGGGCCTGTGGACGCCGCAGGTGCCCATCATCTTCTGCGTGCGCGACGTGCTCGACCTGGGCGTGACGGGCTTTTTCCAGCAATACCAGTTTCCCGAAGGCTACCGCTACAGCTACGACCAGCACCAGCTCGGGCGCCAGATCGCCATCTACGAAAAAGTCATGGAGCACTGGGCCCAGGTGCTGCCCAACCCCATCTACCTGGTCGATTACGAGGCCCTGGTGCAAGACCCCGGGCAAGTCATGAACAATCTGCTGGGCGAGCTGGGCCTGCGGCGCGACACGCCCTGGGCCGACATCATCGCCGAAAACGCCCACCTGGCCGAGCGCCTGGGCCCGGTGGAATCGGTGGACGCCCCCATGCCCGTGACCGGGCGCTTCGTGGGCATCGGCCGGCGCTTCCAGAAGCACCTGGAGCCCATGATGCAGGGCTATCGCCGCATCGTCGAGGCCTTCCCGCGCCGCGAGCCCCCGTCGGCCCTGCACCACCCCCTGCCCGAGGTGCTCTACGACGGCGACGCCGCCGTGCTGCCCAGCGAATCCACGCCTTTCGACTGGCAGCTGGCCGGGCGCATCACCGCGCTCGACAACGGCGCCCACCTGCAGCGTAGCGGCGCGCTCGACCGCCTGCTGGCGCTGGACACTTTCGCCGTCGTCAGCTTCGACCCGGCCGGCGATGCGCCCGCGCCGCACGCCGCGGCGCGCACCGCGCAGCTGCAGACCGTGCCGCGCACCGTGCTGGGCAGCGGCGCGCCCGCCAGCCTGCAGGTCTGCCTGGATGCGCGCTACAACAGCACGCTGGAACCGCTGCCGGCCGAACAGCTCGGGGCGCGCCGCGCCCAGGATTGCCTGGTGCTCACCCGCCTGCCGATCCGCAGCGTGGCGCTGGACCAGATCGAGCGGCTCGATACGCTCGACTGGCTGCTGCTGGATGCGCACCACGACAGCATGGCCATTCTCGAACACGGCGAGCGCGCGCTGGCGCGCACCCTGCTCATCCACGCCGGCGTGCTGTTCCAGCCCACTTACGCGCGCCAGCCCAACCTGGCCGAGCTGTGCCACTGGGCCGCGCATCACGGCTTTCTTTTCTACCGCCTCGTCGACGCCGACCACGCGCAGCACATGGCGCCGCGCAAAGACCTGGTACGCCAGCCGCCTGGCACGCAACTGCGCCACGCGGGCGCGCTGTTCGTGCGCGATCCGGCGCAACTGGACGACACGCAGCGCCTGCGCCTGGCCTTCCTGCTCGATACCGTCTACGACATCCACGACCTGAGCGCCGACCTGCTCGGCGCCATCGGCCCGCAGCTGGGCGAGAACTACCTGCGCGCGCGCGGCTATTTCGACCGCCCGCGCAGCGGCCCGCCCGCCACCGAGTTGCGCGCGCTGCACGCCCTGCTGGCCCAGGGGCAGGCCGGCAGCACCCACACCCGCGCGCTGCGCGACTGGGCGCGCGCCTGGCCGCAGGAACCGCGCATCCAGGCCCTGCTGGCCGAGCGCAGCGCCTGGCTGGGTGCGGGCGGGCAGGCGATCACGCACATCAACCAGGCCATCGCGGGCGATCCGGCCGACGCCGACTTGCGCCGCCGCGCGATCGACCTCCTTTTGCTGGGCGGCCTGTGGTGGGAAGCCCGGGCGGCGCAGCAGGCGCTCGCGGCGCACCGGCCCGAGGATGCGGCCACGCAGGCGCTGGGCGCGCGCGTACTGGCCGCGCAGCCCGAGCCCGAGGCCGACGCGGTACGGGCCGCCTTGCAGGCGCTGGACGATCTGCCGCCGGACAACGCCACCGACGCCCAGGCGCACCGCCTGTCCGTACGCGCGCGCCTGCAGACCCACCTGGGCCACGCGACGGCCGCGCGCGCCGATCACGACGCCGCCCTGGCGGCCCTGTCCAGCGCAGAGGGCCCCGCACGCGCCCAGCTGTTGCTCGATCTGGCCGAAACCTTGCACGCCCAGGGCGCCGTGGCGCAAGGCTGCGAAACGCTCTGGCAGGCCTGCCTCACGCGCCCGTTCTCGCCCATCGCGCAGCGCGCGCGCCACCGCCTGGCGCTGCGCCTGCCGCACAGCCCCGACGCCCGCCACGCCGCGCTCGCGCCGCTGCACGCCACGCTGCGCGCCCTGCACGCCGAATACCGCAAAAAAGGCGACAAGGCGCCCGCGCGCGACTTCGGCCTGCCAGCGCAAGGGCTGGAATCCCTCATGCTGGTGGGCCAGCGCCCGAGCCTGCAGCGCCTGCAGGCCTATGGCCTGCACGAATGGCTGCCCGCCGAAGCGCAGGCACTGGACCTGAACTGCGATCACGGCTACCTGCTCATCGGCCTGGCCGAACGCCTGTCCCTGGGGCTGGGCCTGGGCAGCAGCGCCGGACGCATCGCCGCAGGTACAGCCGTGGCGGCGCATCTGGGGCTGTCGCACATCACGCTGCGCAGCACGCCGTTCGAGCAGTTCGGGCAGACGCAGGCTTTCGATCTCATCCTCGCGGCCGGCGCCCACCACGACAGCAAGCTCGCGCTGCCCGAGCTGGGTGCGCGCCTGCACCGGCTGTGCCGGCCCGGCGCCATCGTGCTGCTGGAAAGCCGGGGCACGCGCAGCGACACCAGCATCGAACCCGGCTTCGCGCACAAGGCGCAGACCCTCGCCGACGCCGGCTTCACCGTGGTACGCTCGGGCACGCTGTGCGACGATGGCCTGAACCTGCGCGAATTCCGCTTGCTGCAGCGCAACGCGTGATCCGGGGACGCGCGGGATCGGCGCGCACGGCTCAGAGCACGCTGTGTGCGGACAGCTCGTCGGGCCGGTCGGGCCAGCCCTGGGCGACCAGGTGCGCGCGGATGCGCGCGATGGCCTGCGAGCGCAGCTGCGACACCCGCCCTTCGGTCACCCCCAGCACCACCGCGATTTCCTTCTGGTTCAGATCCTGCTCGAACTGCAGGGACAGCAGCAGGCGCTCGCGCTCGGGCAGCGCGGCGATGGCCTGCACCACGGCGGCGCGCAACGCCTGCAGCATCAGGCCCGCGGCGGGATCGGCCCCGCCCTGCGCGCCCTGCGGCTGCAAGAAATCCAGCACGTCGACATTGCCGCCCTGGGCGCGCGCCAGATCTTCATAGTGCAACACCTGCACGCCATGGGCCTGCTCCAGCAGCTGCTGGTAGTCGGCCAGGGGCAGCCCCAGCTGCTGCGCGATTTCGGATTCCATGGGTGCGCGCCCCAGGGTTTGTTCCAGCTGCGCGATGGCCTGCTCGATGCTGCGCGCCTTGCTGCGCACCGTGCGCGGCAGCCAGTCCTGCGCGCGCAACTCGTCCAGCATGGCCCCCCGGATGCGCGTGGTGGCATAGGTTTCGAACTGCGCGTCGGGCGTCTGCTGGTAGCGGCGCAAGGCGTCCAGCAGGCCCAGCAGGCCGGCCTGGACGAGGTCGTCCAGCTCGACATTGGCCGGCAGGCGGGCGGCCATCTGCAAGGCCAGGCGGCGCACCAGCGGCAGATAGGCCGCAACGGTGTCATCTTCAGACAGGGGCATGGCGAAAGCGGATCCTGCGCAAGCGGGAAAGGCAAGCCATTATTGTGCCCCGGATCAAAACCGTCAAAGGCCGGAAATAGCCCCCGCATGGCGCACTGTTCCCTTCACCCCACAGCCTAAAGTATCGACTACCATGGCCGTAATCCGGGACAAGATCGGGAATCCGCGTCCGGCAAGCTGTCGCCGCAGCGCATTCCTGCCTGCCAACCCGTTCAGGAAGCGTCGCCATGGTACACGCCGTCACTGCCGTCACACCGCCGCAGGGTTCCGAGGTCATGCAGGCCGAACTGCCGCGCAGCCTGGCCCGGCCCGCCCTGCCGGTGGCGCCGGCCGCTGCCGGCAGCGAAACCGCCGGGGGTGGCAGCTCGGCTGACACGGCCGCGCAGGGCAGCGCCGCCCTGGACGACATGCTGGACCAGATCAATCAGAGCATGCAGGCCTGGTCCACGGGCATGCGTTTCGACCTGGATGAAGACGCCCAGCGGGTGGTGGTTTCCATCGTTGAACAAGGCAGCGGCAAGGTGCTGCGCACCATCCCCAGCGATGCGGTGTTGCGCGTTGCCCGCATGATTACCCGGCTGCAGGGCGCAGTAGTGAACACACAGGCTTGAATTTACGGCATAATTGTGATTCAAACGTATAAAAGAAGGTAAGGGCAATGGCCATCACATCCATCGGGGTCGGTTCCGGTCTGCCGCTCGATCAGTTGCTGACCGATCTGCGTCAAAGCGAAAGCGGCCGCCTCACCCAGATCCAGTCGCGCCAGACGCAGGCCGAAACACGCCTTTCCGCCTACGGCACGCTCAAGAGCGCGCTGGAAAACCTCAACACGGCTGCGGCCGCGCTGGGCAAGGCGGATACGTTCGGCGCGCTCAGCGCCACGGTGCGTGGCGACGCCATCAGCGCCAGCGCCAAGGCACCCGCCATCGCGGGCGAATACAGCATCCGGGTCGATCGCCTGGCCACCAGCCAAACGCTCATCACGCAGGGCGCGGCCAGCCGCGACACGGCCATCGGCAGCGGCGGGCAAATCCGCTTCAGCTTCGTGGACGGCAGCCGCGAATCCGTCTCGCTCGACCTGAGCGGGGGCGACACGTCCCTGTCGGGCATCGCCCGTGCCATCAACAGCGACACTGACCGGCTGGGCCTGCGCGCCACGCTCATCAACGACGGCACCGATGGCCAGCCGCACCGCCTGCTGCTCACCAGCACCGAAACCGGCACCCAGGCCGCCGTCAGCGCCATCGCGGTCAGCGGCAATGCCGAACTGGCCGGCGTGCTCAATTTCCAGCAGGGCGCGCAAACGCAGTCCATCATCGAAGACGCGGCCCAGAACGCGCGCATCTTCATCAACCAGATCGAGATCAGCAGCCAGCGCAACACCATCACGGGGGCCATCGACGGCGTCACGCTCACGCTCAACGCCACTAGCGAAGAAACCAATACGCTGCGCATCCAGGCCAACAGCGGCGTCACGACCAAGGCGGTAGAAAAGTTCGTCGACGCCTACAACACCCTGCAGAACAGCATCCGCTCGCTCACGCGTTTCGATCTCGACAAGCAGCAGGGCAGCACGCTCACGGGCGACGGCCTGGCGCGCCGCCTGCAAACGGAAGTGCGCAGCGCGCTCAACGTGCTGGCGCCGGAAGGCACGCTGCGCGCCCTCTCGCAGCTGGGCATCACCAGCCAGGCGGGCGACGGCACGCTGTCCTTCGATGCATCCGTGCTGCAAAAAGCGCTGCAAGATCAGCCGGATGATGTCAGGGCCCTGCTGGCGGGCGAAAACGGCCTGGCCGCGCGCATCAACCGCGTGAACGACACCTTCAACCGCTCCAGCGGCCTGTTCAGCATCGCCACCGACGGCATCACGCGCAGCCTGTCGGATCTCAAGCGCCAGTATGAAATCACGTCCCAGCGCATCGATACCGAGATCGACAACTACCGGCGCCAGTTCACCGCACTCGATTCGCTGGTCATGCAGATGAATTCCATGAGCGACTACCTCACCCAGCAGCTCTCCATGATCAACGACATCGGAAAAGACGCAAAATGAGCCTTCCCGCAAGCCCCATGGTCGCACGGCGGCGCATGGCCCAGGCCTACGCCAGCATCGGGCTGGAAACCCAGGTCATGTCGGCCAGCCCCGAGCGCCTGATCACCCTGCTGCTCCAGGGCGCGCTGGCCGCCATCGCCAAGGCCCGCCTGCACCTGAAGCAGGGCGACATCGCCCATCGCGGCATGGCCATTTCCAAGGCCATCGAGATCGTGGATTCCGGCCTCAAAGCCAGTCTGGATCACGAACAGGGCGATGCGGTGGCCGAACATCTGCTGGCCAGCTACGACCTGGTTCTGCAGCACCTGCTGCAGGCCAACCTGCGGGGCGATGAGGCCCATCTGGACACCGCCCACACCATGCTGAACAATATTCTGGATGCCTGGCGCAGCGCCGCCGACGCCCCTGCGCCACCCTCGGGCGCGCAGCCCGACTGAAGTCCGCAATGGGTACCACCATGGCCGAGACCACCCCCGACACCCTGTGCCACTACCAGACCATCGTCGATATCACCGAGCACATGCTGGCTTATGCACGGGCCGCGCAGTGGGATCAGGTCACGGCACTGGCGCGCGAATACCGGCAGGCGGTGCAGAATCTGCACAATGCCGCGCCCCTGTCGCGCGAAGAGCTGGCCTCGCGGCGCGAGCTCATGCTCATCATCCTTGAAAACGATGCCAGCCTGCGCCGGCTCATCACGCCCGAGCTCGAGCGCATCGGGCGCACCGTCGGCAATCTGCACCGCCAACGCAACGTTCTGCAAGCGTATTTCGCACCCGTGGGCTAAGCCATGGCCGGGCCATCCCTGGGCAGCCTGCTGATCCAGCGACTGGACGCGGCCCTGGGCATCGCCCTGTCGCGCCAGGGGCAGATCGTCCAGCGCAGCGGCCCCGAGGCCGTCTACCCGCCGGGCCAGCCACAGGAACTGCACACCGATCCCGATGCTTTGCCCGATCCGCGTGCGCGCGCCGGACAAAAAGGCGCGCGCGGCGCGGGCGGCACGCCCGCAGCGCCCGACCGCCCCCTGCCCCCGTCCGCCACCGGCCCGCACACCGTGCGCCTACCTTCGGCCACCATCACCCTGGGGCCCGTGGCCCGCATCATCCTGGATCTGGTCGCCAACCAGCCCGGACCGGCGCCGGCGCTCACGGCGCGCACGCCCCTGCTGTCCACCCCGCCGCCGGCGGCCCAGCCACCATCCGTGCAGACGCTGCTCCCCGGCCACCTGGCGCAACAGCTGGCGCGCCGCCTGCAGCACAGCGGCCTGTTTTACGAATCCCACCTGAAGACCCTCGGCGAAGGGCGGCTGGAAGCGTCGGCGCTGCGACGCGAACCCCAGGCCTTGCTGAACGCGTCCGCACGCCCCGCGCCGGCCACCCCCGCCACCCCCACCGCCGGCATCCACCCGGCCAGCCACACGCTCATCCACCAGCAGCTCGACGCCCTGGCCGACCAGGCCGTACACTGGCGCGGCGAGCTCTGGCCGGGCGCACCCCTGGAATGGCGCATCGAGCGGCGCCGGGAAGACACACACGACCCATCCGCGCACGCGCAGGAAACGGATGGGGCGAACTGGGCCTCGCACCTGCGCCTGCACCTGCCCCGGCTGGGCGTCATCGATGCCGACCTGCGCCTGGACGCCATCCAGCTGCAGATCGCGCTCAGCGCGGACGCGCAGCGCGTGGCCACGCTGCAGGCCCAGACGCCCCGCCTGCGCGAGCGCCTGCTGGCGGCCGGTCTGCCGCTGTCCAGCCTGTCCATCGAGGCCACCGAGGAGCCCGCGCATGACGCCACCGCCCGCTGACGCCGACGCGGGCCACCGCCCGTCCGCCGTGGCCTTGCGCTACGACGAGAAAACCCCCGCCCCGCGCGTGGTGGCCAAGGGCTATGGCAATCTGGCCGAAACCATCATCGAGACGGCGCGCGCCCACGGGCTCTACGTCCACGAATCGCCGGAACTGGTCAGTCTGCTGATGCAGCTGGATCTGGACGCGCAGATACCGCCCGAACTCTACAAGGCCATCGCCGAACTGCTGGCCTGGCTGTACCAGCTGGAAGGGCGCGCCGATCAGACGGGCATGCTGGCAATTTCTTGATACGCGGCCACGAGGCGGTTGCGCACCTGCAGCGTGGCCTGGAACGCCATATTGGCTTTTTGCAGTTCTATCATGACATCGGGCAGGCTGACGCCGGGCTCGCCCGCCTGAAAGGCACGCGCCTGGGCTGCCGCGGCGTTCTGGGCGTCGGACACGCGTTGCAGGCTGCGCCCCAGCTCGGCGGCAAAGCTTTTGTGCGCCACGCCCTGCGGCGCGCCGGTCTCGGGCGTAAGCGCCGACGCCGCCCGCGCCACTTCGCGCATCTGCGTCAATACGCTTTCAATTCCGTCCAATGAAGAGGGCGCCATGCCATGCTCCAGGATTTTTCCCGCAATGATCTCAGGCCATCATACCCCCGTGCCCCGGCGCCAGTGGCCGCATCAATGCCCGAAAACGGCGCTTCTTCCGCGTTTGAAACGCGGTGCGCCCCTCCGATAATGGGCGGGCACGTCGACGGATTGCCGTCGGCGCGTTCCTGTTGTCTGACGCAGCCAAGGTCAAGATGATGCATCCTCGCCCTCCCGCAGGCCCGGAGCCGCGATGAGTCCGGCGTCCGCGCTGGCCGCGCGCGTTCCCTTACTGAGCAAGGCCACGGCCTGGCCCCGCAACGTCCAGCTGGGCGTGGTGGCCACCGCCATCGCCCTGCTGGCGCTCGTTTTCCTGTGGGCGCGCAGCCCCGATTACCGCACGCTGTTCTCCAATCTGTCCGACCGCGACGGCGGCGCCATCGTCACCGCGCTCACGCAGATGAACGTGCCCTACCAGCTGTCCGACAGCGGCAACGCCATCCTCGTGCCGTCGCGCCAGGTACACGAAGTGCGGCTGCGCCTGGCCGAACAAGGCCTGCCCCAGCACGGCGACACCGGCTTCGAGCTGCTCGACAAGACGCGCTTCGGCGTGAGCCAGTTCACGGAACAGGTGAATTACCAACGCGCCCTGGAAGGCGAGCTGCGCCTCTCGGTGGAAGCCCTGCACGCGGTGCAGAGTGCGCGCGTACACCTGGCCCTGCCGCGCGAATCGCTCTTCATCCGCGAGCGCCAGGCGCCCACGGCCTCGGTGCTGGTGAGCCTGTATCCGGGCCGCAGCCTGAGCGAAGGCCAGATCACCGCCATCACCTGGCTGGTATCGGCCAGCGTGCCCCAGCTCACGGCAGACAAGGTCTCGGTGGTAGACCAGAACGGGCGCCTGCTCACCGGCCCGGACACGCCGGAAGGCAGCCTGATGAATCGCAACCAGCTCATCGCCGATGTGGAGCAGCGCACGACCCAGCGCATCCTGGCCGTGCTCGCGCCGCTGGTGGGCAGCGGCAATGTGCGCGTGCAAGTCAGCGCCGACATGGATTTTTCACAACGCGAGCAAACGTCGGAAACCTATACCCCCAACCAGAGTCCGGGGCGCGCCGCCGTGCGCAGCCAGCAGGTGCGCGGCACGCAGGCCGAAGCACTCACGGGGCCATCGGGCGTGCCCGGCGCCCTGTCCAACGAGGTGCCGGCGCCGCCCCAGGCCCCGATTGAAGGCGCGCCCGAAGCCGGCGACGGCGGCGCCGCGCCGGGGGCACCGGCGGCGCCACCCACCACCGCGCTGGCCACCACCGGCGCACCCGGCAGCGAAAACTATCGCGACGCCACCATCAATTACGAAGTGGACCGCAACATCCGCCATGTGAAAGAGGCCGTGGGCCGCGTGCAGCGCCTCTCGGCCGCCATCGCCGTCAACACGCGCGACAAGGACGGCACGCCCGAACCCCTGAGCGCGGACGAACTCGCCGGCCTGGAAGCGCTGGCACGCCAGGCCATGGGCTTCGATGCGCAGCGCGGCGACACGCTCAGCCTGGTGAACCAGCCCTTCACCCAGCCCGCGCCCACGGCCACGCCGGTCTGGCAGAACCCGGTCTACCTCGACCTGGGGCTGCAGGCCATCCGCTACCTCGTCTTCGCCCTGCTGGCGTTGCTGCTGTGGCGCAACCTGCTACAGCCCATCCTGCGCCACCAGGTGCAGGCCCTGAACACGCGCCTGGCGCGCCAGCGGCCGCGTCCGGTCGAAGATCCGGCCGTCGCGGCGCGACGTCGGGCCACCGAGCTGAACCGGCACGAAGAGAATCTGCGCGCCGCCCAAACCATGGCCACGGAAGATCCACGCGCCGTGGCCCTGGTGGTGCGTTCCTGGATGGGGAAAGATGAGCGCCGATGACAAGAACCTGGAACGCTGCGCCATCCTCATGCTCTCGCTGGGCGAGGATGCCGCCGCCGAGGTGTTCAAGTACCTCTCGGCGCGCGAAGTGCAGCGCATCGGCAGCGCCATGGCGGAGCTGCAGCAGATCACCCGCGCGCGCGTGGACGAAGTGCTGGAAGAGTTCCGCCAGGAGGCCGATCAGTTCATGGCGGTCACGCTCAGCTCGGACGATTACATCCGCTCCGTACTCATCAAGGCGCTGGGCAGCGACCGCGCTGCGGGCCTGATCGAGGACATCCTCGAAACGTCCGAGGGCAGCAGCGGCATCGATGCCCTGAACTGGCTCGACGTGGGCAGCGTCACCGAGCTGATCCAGGCCGAGCATCCGCAGATCATCGCCACCATCCTGGTGCACCTGGACCGGGCGCAGGCCTCGGGCGTGTTGGAGCTGCTGCACGAACGCGTGCGCAACGACGTGCTGCTGCGCATCGCCACCTTCGGCGGCGTGCAGCCGGCCGCGCTGCAGGAACTCACCGAAGTGCTCAACGGCGTGCTCTCGGGCCAGGGCGCCAAGCGCAGCAAGATGGGTGGTGTGCGCGCGGCGGCGGAAATCATCAATACCATGAGCGCCAGCGCCGAAGAAGAAGTCGTCAAGGCGCTGAGCGCGGTGGACAGCGACCTGACGGATCGCATCATCGATGAAATGTTCGTCTTCGAGAACCTGGCGGATATCGACGACACCGCGGTCCAGGTCATCCTGCGGGAAATCGATTTCAACGTGCTCAGCATCGCCCTGAAGGGCGTATCCGAAAACCTGCTGCAGAAGTTCACGCGCAACATGTCCAAGCGCGCCAGCGACATGCTGCTGGAAGAACTGGCGGCACAAGGCCCGATCCGCATGTCGCGCGTGGACGAAGAGCAGCGCAACATCCTGCAGGTCGCCCGTACGCTGGCCGAAAACGGCACCATCACCCTCTCGCGCGGAGATGAAGAATATGTCTGACACACGAGAAGCCGCCCTGCCCTGGGCGCGCTGGGAACCCCTGCCCCTGGTCACGTCCGGCTTCGGCGGTCCCCAGCGCGAAGACGCGGGCGCGGTGGCGGCCTCATCCGCGGCCGTGACCGCGCTGCGGGAAACGCTGGACGCCGAACGCGAAGCCGCCTTCGCCCAAGCCAGCGAACGCGGCTACGAAGCGGGCTTTCGCACCGGGCTGGCCGAAGGACGCAGGCAAGGCCACGAAAAAGGCCTGGAACAAGGCCTGGCCGAAGGGTTGAAAAAAGGCAAGTCCGACAGCGCCGCGCAGGCCAAGCGGCTGGCGCGCCTGGCGGACGCCTGCGCGCAGGCCGTCGACACCTTCGAGCAGGACATGGGCCAGGCCATCCTCGATCTGGCCGTCCACATCGCCGAGCACGTACTGCACGATACCCTGGCGCAGCGCCCGGAAACGCTGCACGCCTTGTTGGCCGAGGTGCTGCGCCTGGACGGCCTGGGCGACGCCGGCGGCCTGCAGCTGCTCGTCCATCCGCAAGACAAGGCGCTGGCGCAGGAATTTCTGGCGCAGGAAGCGCAGGCCGGGCGCTGGCAGCTCATCGCCGACGAGCGTCTGACGCCCGGCGGCTGCCGTGTGCGCAGCGCCCTGGGTGATATCGACGCCACCCTGGAAAACCGCTGGCGCCAGGCGCTCGCCAGCCTGGGGAAATAAGGCAATGGCCACGGCGCGCGCTCCCCTGCTGCCGGATGCACCGGCGCGCTGGCGCGCCCTGCTGGCGCAGGCGGCGCAGCGCGTGGATGCCGCTGCGGGCTGGACGCAAAGCGGGCGCATCACGCGCGCCACCGGCCTGACCCTGGAAGCCACCGGCCTGAGCCTGGCCGTGGGCGCCGTATGCCAGGTCGCCGTGAGCGGCCATCCCAAGGGCTGGGCCGAGGCCGAGGTCGTCGGCTTTCATGGCGACGTCCTCTACCTCATGCCGCTGGAAGACACGACGGGCCTGCGCCCGGGCGCGCAGGTGCGCGTGCAGGACGCCGCGTGCGCGCCCGGACTGGCGCTGCCCCGCCACGAAGACGACGCCCCGCCCGGCCTGCAGCCCGCCGCGCGCCAGCTGCCCATGGGCGCCAGCCTGCTGGGGCGCGTGGTCGACGCCGCCGGCCGGCCGCTGGACGGGCAGGGACCGCTGGCCGCCGCCCCCATGGCCACCCTGAGCGCAGCCACGCTCAACCCCATGACGCGCGCGCCGGTCGAACACGTGCTCGACGTGGGCGTGCGCGCCATCAATGGCCTGCTCAGCGTGGGGCGCGGGCAGCGCATGGGGCTGTTCGCCGGCTCGGGCGTGGGCAAGAGCGTGCTGCTGGGCATGATGGCGCGTTATACCCGCGCCGAGGTCATCGTCGTCGGTCTGATCGGCGAACGCAGCCGCGAAGTCAAGGAATTCATCGAGCACAACCTCGGGCCCGAGGGCCTGGCGCGCGCCGTCGTCGTGGCCGCGCCCGCCGACGTGTCCCCTCTGCTGCGCCTGCAAGGCGCGGTCTACGCCACGCGGCTGGCGGAGCATTTCCGCGACGAGGGCCGCCACGTGCTGCTCATCATGGATTCGCTCACGCGCTACGCCATGGCCCAGCGCGAAATCGCCCTGGCCATCGGCGAGCCCCCGGCCACCAAGGGCTACCCGCCTTCGGTGTTCGCCAAGCTGCCCGCCCTGGTCGAGCGCGCGGGCAACGGCGCGGCCACCGACGGTGCGCAAGCCGGCTCCATCACGGCCTTCTACACCGTGCTCACCGAAGGCGACGACCAGCAGGACCCCATCGCCGATTCGGCGCGCGCCATCCTGGACGGCCACATCGTGCTCTCGCGCGCGCTGGCCGACCGGGGCCACTACCCCGCCATCGACATCGAAGCCTCCATCTCGCGCGTCATGCACAACATCCTGGATCCGAAAGACCTGGCGCGCGTGCACCGCTTCAAGCAAACGCTGTCCACCTATCAGCGCAATCATGACCTGATCGCCGTGGGCGCCTACGTACCCGGCTCGGATCCGGCCATCGACGCCGCGATCCAGCAATACCCGGCGCTGGAAGCCTACCTGCGCCAGGGCATGACCGAGCGCGTGGACTTCGAGGCGGCGCAGGCCGGTCTGGACGCCCTGTTCGCGCGCAAGGCCGTGTCGACCGGCAACCGGGTTGAAACGCCGTGAGCAAGGCCCGCCACGCCGCGCTGGTCACCTTGATCGGCCTCACGCGCCAGCGCGAGGACGCCGCCCTGGGCGCCCTGGGCGAGGCCATCGCCCAAGGCCACGCCGCGCAGAAACAGCTCGATCTGTTGCAGGAATACCGCCAGGATTATCAGCAGCGCCTGCACACTTTGAGCGAAAATGGCATGACCGGGTCGAACTATCGCAATTTCACCCGTTTTCTTGCCACATTGGACGAGGCCATCGTGCAGCAAACTAGGCTTGTGAACGCACGCCAGGATCATATTGCCTCCAGCAGCGCCCAATGGCAGACGGCGCGCCAGAAGCACCACGCGGCAAAAACCGTGAAGCAGCGCCGCGACGCCGCCTGGCAGGCGCAGGAAAACCGGCGTGAGCAACGCCTGACGGACGAACTGGCCAGCCGCAGCCACCAGCGCACTCTTTCCAGACGGGGGCAAGCATGACGACCCAAGCATCCTCCAGCCTTGTTCTGCCCGGCTTGAGCGCCTCAACGGATACCGCTCGCGCGAATGCCGTCCGCGGCAAGCGCGCGGCGCGCCACGACAGCGGCGCGAACGAGGCGCCCGAGGCCTTTGCGGGCACCCTGCTCGCCGCGCTCGACGTGCAGCAGTGGCCCCAGGGGCTGGCGCGTCGCGGCGGGCGAAGCGGCGCAACCGAGCCCGCCCCGACCCAGGCCAGGACAGCCGGGCACACCGCGCGCGCGGCGCGAAAAAACCACCCACCTGGCGTCGAGCCGGCCGACAGCACCCCTGCGCGCACACCGCGCACCGACCCGTCCTCGCGAAGCGCACCCACGGCCGCATTCACCCCGGCCATGGCGTCTGCCGCGCACGATGCGCACACCACCCTCGCGCGCCCCGCCGCCCCATCGCCGACGGCCGATCTGGCCACGGCACCCCGCGTGGCCGACACGGCATCAACGCCGAACATCGGCGCCGCAGCGCCGGCGGACAGCACCGCAGCCCCCGGCCCCGCCCCCGTGGCAGCCCTTGCCGGCGATGCGACCTCGGCACGCGCCGCCATCGCAGACGCCGACACGCCATCTGCGGTCGCAACGGCAGCGCCGGCAACGAACGCCACCGCGACGCCGCCGGCGAGCGCCGCGACACACCTGGCGGGCGCAGCGGCCATACCACAGACCGTGCCGACAGATCCCTCGACAAAGCTCGCAGCGGCGCAACTCCCGGCACGCACAGATGCGCCCCGGACACCGGACGGGCCCGATGCGCGCAGCGCACGCACGACGCGGTCGACACCGGCCCCTACGGGCGCCAAGCCCGCCCCGACCACCGCGGCACCGACGAGCAGTGCCGCGGCGCCCGCACCCATGAACAGCACCAGCACGGCCACTCCGGCGGCGCCCGCCGCGCAGGCGGACAGCCTGCCGCCCTCCGGCGCCGCGCACGCGCGCCCCGTCATCGCCTGGATCGCCACGCCGGTCACCGACCCGGACTGGGGCCAGGCTTTCAGCCGCCACCTGGTCGCGCTGGCCGGGCGCAGCGCCACGGCCGGTCCCATGGCCGCCCAGTTCCACGTCGATCCGCCCGAACTGGGGCCGGTGCGCGTCAGTCTCACGCTCGAAGACGGCGTCGTCCATGCCGTCTTCACCTCGCCCCACGCCAGCGTACGCCAGACCGTGGAACAGGCCCTGCCGCAGCTGCGCCAGAGCCTGGAACAAGGCGGCCTGGCGCTGGGCGACGCGCAGGTAGGCCAGGATTCCGGCCAGCCCCGGGACGGCCCCTGGCCTTCCGAATGGGCGCAAGCGCGCCCGGGCGGCGCTGCGGCCGCGGCCCCGCGCGGCAGCGACGACCGCCTGAGCGATACCCCTGCCGCGCCGCCGGCCGCGGCCCCGACCACACGCGAGGGTGGCATCGATCTCTATGCCTGATACCGATACCGCGACCGCAGTCACGCCAACGCCCGATGGCGGCGGTTTCCTGCGCCTGCTGAAGACGCTGTTCGCCAGCCTGATCCTGATCGCCATCGGCGTGCTCGCCACGCTGGCGCTGCAGGGCGAGCTGTCGCTGCCTTTCCTGTCGTCCGCCGCGCCCACGGCCAGCGCGCCTGCGAAAGCGCCGCCGGCCGAACCCATCTTCGTGCCGCTGGAGCCCTTCACCGTCACGCTGCGCGACCAGAACGCCAGCGTCGCCCTCTACGTCGGCATCACGCTCAAGGTGGCCGACGAAGCCTCGCGCACGCTGCTGCGCACCTACATGCCGGAAGTCCGTGACCGCGTGCTGCGCACGCTGGCGCGCCAGCCCACGGCCGACATCCAGGCGGCCGACGGCAGCGCCCTGCTCGCCACGCAGATCGTCACCGCGCTGAACCAGGCTTTCGACACCGAAACCGCGCCGCCCCAGGTCACGCAGGTTCTGTTCACGGCCTATGTCGTCCAATGAGCTACCAGCACGCCCTCACCCAGGATGAAGTCGACGCCCTGATCGCCGGCGTCACCGGTCATGCCGACGAGCGCGGGCGCGACGCCGGCGCCGCCGGACGCATCCAGCCCTACGACCTGAGCTCGCCCGATCGTGTCGTGCGCCACCGCATGCAGACGCTGGAGCTCATCAACGAACGCTTCGCGCGGCGCCTGCGCTCGGCGCTGTTCAATTTCATGCGGCGCAACGCCGACATCACCGTCGCCACCATCCGCGTGCAGAAGTATTCGGATTTCGAGCGCAACCTGCCCGTGCCCAGCAACCTGAACATGGTGGCCATGAAGCCGCTGCGCGGCGCCGCGCTGTTCACCTTCGACCCCAACCTGGTCTTTCTCATCATCGACACGCTGTTCGGCGGTCACGGCCGCTACACCACGCGCGTCGAAGGGCGGGACTTCACCCTGACCGAGCAGCGCATCATCCGGCGCCTGCTCAATCTCACGCTGGACGCCTACGGCCAGGGCTGGAAGCAGGTCTACCCGATCGAGTTCGAATACATCCGCTCCGAGATGCACACCAAGTTCGCGCGCATCAGCAGCGGCAACGAAATCGTCGTCGTCTCCAGCTTCCACATCGAACTGGGATCGGTGGGCGGGCGGCTCAGCATCTGCCTGCCCTACTCCATGCTGGAGCCCATCCGCGACCTGCTCATCCGGCCGCTCAGCGACGCCGCCTCCGACCCCATCGACCAGCGCTGGACGCACCAGCTCTCGCGCCAGGTCTATGGCGCCGAGGTGGCGCTCTCGGCCGAACTGGCCTGCATCAACATCTCGCTGGCGCAGATGATGCAGCTGGGCAAGGGCGACATCCTGCCCCTGAATATCGAACCCGTCATCACCGCCAGCGTGGGCGATGTGCCCGTCATGCGCTGCACCTATGGCAGCAGCGCGCAAGGACGCTACGCGCTGCGCGTGGATACTCTGCTGACCCAGGATGAATACGAACTGATCAAGGCAGTCAATGCCAGGACACCATGACCGACGCCCCTGAAGACGACAAGACCCCGGACGACCCGCCCGCCGCCGACCTGGATGCGGACTGGAGTGCGGCGCTCGAAGAACAGTTTGCCGCCAACAACGCGCAAACCTCGCCGGACGACCCGTCCCCGCCCGCAGCGGGCGGGGATGCCGTGAGCGCCACGCCGGCGCTGTTCCCGCCGCTGACAGGCGCGGGCGAGGCGGTCGCCAACGATATCGGCATGATCATGGACATCCCGGTGCAGCTCTCGGTCGAGCTGGGGCGCACGCGCCTGACGATCAAGAACCTGCTGCAGCTGGGCCAGGGTTCCGTGGTCGAGCTCGATGGCCTGGCGGGCGAGCCCATGGACATCTATGTCAACGGTTATCTGATCGCCCAGGGCGAGGTGGTCGTGGTGGACGAACGCTACGGCATCCGCATCACCGACATCATCACGCCTTCGGACCGCATCAACCGGCTCAACAACCGCCGCTGAGCACCATGACGGAAGCGGCCATCCTGCGCGTCCTGGCCAGTCTCGTCCTCATCGTCCTGCTGATCCTGGCGCTGGCGTGGATGGCGCGTCGGCGCGGCTGGCTGCAGGGCCGCGCGCAAACGCCGGTGCGCGTGCTGGGCAGCACCCGCGTAGGCGTGCGCGCCCACATCCTCATCGTGGAAATGGAAGGGCAGCGCCTGGTGCTGGGCGTCACGCCCGCGCAGATCAACCACCTCGCCACCTTATCCGCGCCCCCGCGGGCGGCGGCGACAGACCACAGCGCCGCGCCGCAGCCGGACCCGCCCACGGATTTCCGCAGCGCCCTGCGCCGCCACCTGTGCTGGCTGCCCGGCGCGCTGGCACTGGGTCTGCTGCTGGCGCTGCCCGAAACCGGCTGGGCGCAGGCCACCCTGCCCGCGCTGTCGGCCAGCGCCCCCGGACCGGACGGCAGCCAGACCTGGTCGCTCAGCGTGCAGACGCTCACGCTGCTCACCGCGCTGTCCTTCCTGCCGGCCATGGTTCTGACCATGACGGGCTTCACGCGCATCATCATCGTGCTGGGTCTGCTGCGCAACGCCATGGGCACGGGCGCCTCGCCCCCCAATTCGATTCTCATCGGCCTGGCCTTGTTTCTGACGTGGTTCGCCATGTCGCCCGTGTTCGATCAGGTCTACGACCTGGCCTGGAAGCCGCTCAGCGACGGCAGCATCGGCTGGCAGGACGCGGTACAGCTGGGGCTGGGCCCCATGCGCGAATTCATGCTGCAGCAGACGCGCGAAACGGATTTGAGCCTGTTCACCCACCTGGCCGGCCTGTCCGAGTTCGAGACGCCCCAGGACGTGCCGCTGCATATCTTATTACCGTCCTTCGTCACCAGCGAGCTGAAGACCGCCTTCCAGATCGGCTTCACCATCTTCATTCCTTTTCTGATCATCGATCTGGTGGTGGCCAGCATCCTGATGTCGCTGGGGATGATGATGGTGCCGCCGGTGACCATCTCGCTGCCGTTCAAGCTCATGCTGTTCGTGCTGGCCGACGGCTGGCACCTGCTGCTCGGCGCGCTGGCGCGCAGCTTCTCGCCCTGATCCCCCGGAGAGACCGTCATGACCCCCGACACCGTCATGTCCCTGACCTACACCGCCATGAAGCTCGCCCTGAGCATGGCCGGCCCCGTCCTGCTCATCACGCTTGCGGTGGGCCTCATCATCAGCGTGTTCCAGGCCGCCACCCAGGTGAACGAAATGACGCTGTCCTTCATCCCCAAGCTGCTCACGGTCAGCCTGAGCCTGGTGCTGCTGGGCCCCTGGCTGATCCAGAACATGGTGAACTTCATGCAAAGCCTGTTCGAGCAGATCCCCGGCCTCATCGGCTGAGGCGCCGGCAAGGCCATGATTGCCCTGGAGCCGGGTACGATCATCCAGTGGCTCTACGCCTTCATGTGGCCCTTCATCCGGCTGCTGGCGCTGTTCGCCGTGGCGCCGGTGCTGGGCGAGTCGTCCATTCCCATGCGCATGAAGGTGGCCAGCGCCGCCGTGATCGCCCTGCTGGTGGCGCCGACCCTGGGCGCAATGACGCCGTTCCCGGACGCCTGGCCCCTGAACCTGCTGCGCATCCTGCGCGAAATCGCCATCGGCACGGGCATCGGCCTGACCATGCGCATCGCCTTCGCCGCCGTCACGACGGCAGGCGAGTTCATCGGCCTGCAGATGGGCCTGTCCTTCGCCTCTTTCTTCGACCCGGCCACCGGCGCCAACACGGCGGTGCTCTCGCGCATCATGAACGTGATGGCCATGCTGCTGTTCGTCACGCTGGACGGCCACCTCGTGCTGCTGGGCAGCCTGATGGAGAGTTTCCGCATTTTGCCCGTGAATACCGCCTTGAGCGCCGACGTCTCGGCCTGGACGGTGATTTTCGCGTGGAGCGGTGAAATCATGGCCTCGGGCATGCTGCTGGCGCTGCCGCTCATCATCATCCTGCTCACCATCAGCCTGTCCATGGGCATTCTGAACCGCACGGCGCAGCAGCTGTCGGTCTTTGCCGTAGGCTTTCCCATCAGCCTGTTCACCGGCCTGCTCCTGCTGACCATCGTGCTGCCCCAGACCGCGCCTTTCCTGTCCAGCCTGTTCGACGGCAGCTACCGCAACATCGAACGCTTGCTGCGCGCCCTGGCCGCAAGCGGCTGAACCCGACGTGCTGCGGCGGCGTGGGGGCCGCGCTCAGGGCACTGGCGGCAGCGCGTAAGCGGGCGGCACGTTCAGGCTGTTGACGACGTGGCTGAAATGGCCGTCGCGATCGAAGGCCAGCCAGAGTTCCTGGTGAAAATACAGGGCATCGGGCACGTAGGACGCCTGGGTGGCCCAGCGCGCCGTGCGCGACCCGTCCGCGTCGCGATACACCGCGACGGGCGCGGCCTGCAACCAGCGCGTAGCTTGCTCCAGCGTGGTTTCGCCCGCCACGAAATGGCGCAGACCGGCCGAATCGAACGCCCGCCCCGACATCGTGCAGGCCGCCATCAGGGCGAGCAGCGCGACGCCGAGCGCGCGGCGCAAACCCCGCATCAACCGCCCCCGCCCATGCTGAACAGGCTGGTGCCCTGGATCTTGCGAAACGCCTGGGCCGCAGCCTCGAAGGCGGTCTTGCGCAGCTCCAGCTGGGTCACGGCGGTGTAGTAGTCCAGATCTTCCAGCTGCGAGAGGTGCTGACGGTAACCCAGCTGGCGCAGCTGGCCGTTGTCGTCGAGCGCGTCGATCTCGTTCATGCGCGCGCCCACGGACGCGCGTACCGTCAGCACCGTATCGTAATTGACGTCGATGCGCTGCATGGCCGTGGACAGCACATTGCGCAGCGCGGCCTGGGCGACCACGTCCGATTGCTGCGGCTGGCCCAACGCTTCGATGAGCGCATCCAGCGTCTCGAACACGTTGACATCCTGCGTCGCTGCGGATGCGACGCCGAAATGATCGTCGGCGGCGGGCGCGCCGGACAGGTGCACGCCCAGGCCGAACGGCAGGCTGATGCGGTTCTCCTGATCCGGTACGAAATCTTGTGCCTGCGTCCAGTCGGCCATGCCGGGAAAGTCCGCCGGGTCGAGCAACGTCCCGGGCGCGCCCTGCGAGACGTCGAACACGCTCACGGTGAACTGCGTGCTGCTGGTGAATTCGAGATCATAGCGATAATCGGCCGACGCCAGCGCCGCATCCTGAATGCCGGGCGCGCCGATCACGCCGGTGCCCGTGTTGGCCAGGGCCGTATCGAAATCCGTCCCCGCAAAGCTGAGCAGGCGCTGCACGCCGGTGGAGGCGCGCGTGAGCAGCGCGCTGCCCACATCCGCGGCCGACAGGCGGCGCGTCTGGTCCACCTGGATGTTGCGCGCGGCCTCGTCGCCCAGATAAGCGCCTGTCGTGACGTCGAACGGCTGGGTCGTGCCCAGCGAGCCGGAGAACAGGTACTGCCCGTTGCCATCGGTGGCGTTGGCCAGCCCCATCAGGGTGCTGCGCGCATGGCCGAGCGCGTTGGCCAGGGTGTTGCGGTCGGCGTCCGACAGGGCGCCGTTGCCCACCTGCACGAGCTGGGTCTTGATGTCCTGCAATTGCAAGGTGATGGCCGTGAGCGTGTCTTCTTCCATGCCCAGGTTGCGCCGTGCGACCTCGCGGTTTTCCGCGTAGCGCAGCGTCAGACTTTGCGACTGGGCGATGTTGATGGACTGCGCCGCGGCCAGCGGATCGTCGGCCGGCGTGACCATGCGCTGGCCGCTGCCGATCTGCTGGAACAGGTGCATGAGATCGGCCTGCTGGGCGTTGATGGCCTTGAGGCCGGTCTGGAAGAATTGACTGGAACTGATGCGCATGCGGTGTGCCCCCGAAATATCGCGATGAGGACGATCCGGCTCAGGATCGCAGGCTCAGCAAAGTGTCGAACAGAGAAGATGCCACGTCGATCATGCGCGCGGCGGCGCGGTACTGATCCTGGAACTGGTTGAGCATGATGTATTCCTCGTCCAGATTGACGCCGGAGACGCGCTGCTGCGCCGCCAGGGTCTGGTCTACCAGGCTATCCTGGGCGCGCGCCGACGCCTGATTCTGCTGCGCCAGCACGCCCACGCGGTTGACGATCTGGGAAAACGCCTCGTTCAGGCTGAAGGCATCGCCGCCCAGCAGCTTGGCCGTCTGCAAGGCGGCCATGTCCAGCATGTTGTCGCCGTTGGCGCGCCCCAGCCCGGGTGCCGCAGCGGCAATCGCGGCCGGGTCTTGCAGAGTCAGGCTCAGCTCGCCCGCGGCGCGGCGCGTGGGCTGAATCATCCAGGCATCGCCCGCCTGTGCGTTGGCGGGCAGCGTGAAAGCCAGGCCGTCATGCTGGGGATCGGCCGGATCCAGCACCTGTGCGACGCCGTCGGGCAAACGCACCAGGCTGAAGTCCGTGCCGTCGAATGTGAGGCGGTAGTCCTGGGCGGTCAGGCCATTGGCGTCCACGATGGCCACCGCCAGGGCGTCCGTGCCCGCGTCATTGTCCGGGCCCGGCAGAATGCGCGGCTCGCCCAGGCCGAAGAATTCGCCACCGGGCTGGCCGGCCAGGTCATGGCCGTCGGCGTGCGCGGCATTCATGGTCTGCGCCAGCCCCACGGCAAGACGGCCCAGCGCGTTCTGCACGGTGTCGAGCACCTCGCGCCGGTAGGCCAGCAGGCCGCCCAGCTGCCCGCCCATGAGGCTGTGCTCGTCCATCTCGATGGCCCGCGTGGTGCCCGCGGCCGACTGCACCGTATAGGCCACGACCAGGCGCGACGGATCTTCCGCCGAACTGACGGCCTGCAGCGGGTAGGCGCGGTCGCCCCCCAGCAGGACCTGGCCGTTGCCCAGGGTGAGGTTGAAGCGGCCGTCCTGCTCGAAGACGTTGACATCGACCAGCTGCGCCAGCTCGGAAAACACCTGGTCGCGCTGGTCCAGCAGATCATTGGGCACGTGACCGCCGCTGGTGGCGTTGGCCAGCGTGATCTGCTGGTTCAGGTTCTGGATGCGCCCGACCATGCTGTTGATCTGCGTCACCACGGTGGTGATCTGGGTGTTCAGATTGCTGCGCTGATTTTCCAGGAAGCGGTCGGCATCGTTGATCTGCGTCACCAGACTGCCGGCCCGCCCCAGCAGCTCCTGGCGCGCGGCCGCGTCGGCCGGGGCCGACGCCACGGCCTGCAGGCCGTCGAAGAACTGCTGCAGCGCGGGGCTGATGCCCGTGGTGCGATCGGCAAACAGGTTGGCGACCTGCCCGATTTCCGCGCCGTAAGCCTGCAGCGACGCCTGGCCCGAGCGCGCCGAGACCAGCTGGCCGAACAAAAAGCCGTCGTAGGCGCGCGAGACCGTGACCACCTCGACCCCGCGGCCGATGAAGCCGGCGCGATCCTTCACGCCGCCGGCCGACTGCACCTGGACCAGCTGACGGTTGTAGCCGTCGGTATCGGCGTTGTTGATGTTGTGCCCGACCGTCTGCAAGCGATGCTGCGCGGCGAGCAGGGCGGTCAGACCGAGGTTGGCGAGATTCATGGGCAATCCTTCTAGGCGCTGCCTGTATTAACGGCCCGGTTGCGGCAAGCTTTAAACCCCCACCATGCCGCTCAGGCCTTTTGCGGCTCGAAGTAGGCCATGATGGCGATCAGCTTGTCGGCATAGCCCGGATCGGTCGCATAGCCGGCCGCCTGAATGCGCCGCGCCGCATCCTGAGGCGAGGCGGCGTCCAGCACCGCGCGGTAGCGGCGGTTGCCGGTGATCAGGCGAGCGTAGTCGGCAAAGGATTCGGCGTAGGAGTCATAGGCGCGAAACGGCTGTTCGAGCTTGCGCGCCTCGCCATCGGTGTATTCCGTCGTGAGCACGTTCACGACCGCGCCTTCCCAGTTTCCCGTCGCCTTGATGCCGAACAGGTTGTGGCTGCTGCGCCCGTCCTCGTGCAGGATCTCGCGCCGGCCCCAGCCCGATTCCAGCGCGGCCTGGCTCAGGATCAGCGATGCCGGCAGCCCGCTCTGCTCGGCCGCATACTGCGCCGCCGCCCCCATGCGGTCCACGAAGGTGCGCACATGGGCCGGCGCGTCCAGCGTCGCCGCGGCCCGTGCGGCGTCAGCCGGCGCCAGCGCTGCGGCGCCCGGCGTACCCTCGCGCGCGCTACGGATCTGCTCGAGCAAGGCCTGCGCCAGGCCCACGCCCGGATCGGCCATGTCCAGGGCGCGCTGATCGTCCTGCATGCCCTGCACCAGGCGCATGGCCTGGGAGTCGAACAGGCCGCCTTCCTGTGTGGACGTCTGGCGCGCCTGCTTGAGCAGCTGCGCGAGCAGCAGCGCCTCGAACTGCTGCGCGACTTCGCGGTCGCGCGCCTGCGCCGGCCCGCGATTGCGGCGTACCTGATCCTGAAGACGGTCCAGATGGCCGAAATCCAGGCTGGACAGCGATTCCTGCGCCGGACGGGGAATGAAATGCACGGTGTTCAGGCTCATGTCGTGCTCCGCTCAGATGATTTCCAGGTCGGCGCGCAAGGCCCCCGCGCTCTTGAGATTCTGCAGGATGGCAAGCAAGTCCTGCGGCGTGGCGCCCAGCGCATTCAGCGCACGCACCACGTCGGCCAGGTTGGCCGTGGTCTCGATGCGCTGCAGGCTGCCGGACGCGCTGCGCATCTCGATCTGACTGCTGTCCGTCGTGACCGTGCGCCCGCCCGCGAAGGGCGTATCGGGCTGGTCGACATCCACCTGGCGGCTGATGACCACCGACAGATTGCCGTAGGCCACGGCCGCTTCCTCGATGCGCACCATGCGGTTCATCACCACCGAGCCGTTGCGCGCATTCACTACCACGCGCGCCCGCGCGGGCGGCAGACGCACTTCCAGGTTTTCCACCTGGGACAGGAAACGGGCCTGGGCCGAGGCATCGCGCGGCGCGCGCAGCTCCACCACGCGGGCGTTGCTGGCGCTGGCCGTCCCCGCACCCAGATGCTGGTTGATGGCGGCCACCACCGCCTGCGCCGAGCCGAAATCGTCGCTGTTCAGCTCCAGCGTGATGCGCCCGTCGCGCACGAAGGCCGTGGGCACGGTGCGCTCCACCGTCGCGCCGTTAGAGATGATGCCGCCGTTGAGCTGGTTCACCTGCACGCTGGAACCGCCCGCCTGCGCGCCCGCGCCACCCACGAGCAGGTTGCCCTGGGCGATGGCATAGATCTGCGCATCCGCCCCCTTGAGCGGCGTCATCAGCAGCGTGCCCCCGCGCAGGCTCTTGGCGTTGCCCATGGACGACACCACCACGTCCAGCGTCTGGCCCGGCTGGGCAAACGCGGGCAGCTGGGCCGTGACCATGACGGCCGCCACGTTCTTGAGCTGCATGTTGGTGCCCTGGGGCACGGTGACGCCCAGTTGCGCCAGCATGTTGGTGAGGCTTTGCTGGGTAAAGGGCGACTGGCGCACCTGATCGCCGCTGCCGTCCAGGCCCACCACCAGGCCGTAGCCGATCAGCTGATTGCTGCGCACGCCCTGAAAGCTGCCCAGATCCTTGATCCGCTCGGCGTGGGCCGGCGCCGCCCCCAGGACGAGCGCCCCTGCCACCAGAATCGCACCCCATGACCATTGCCTGCGCATGAACCCCTCCTGCTAGAAAGGCGACAAGTTGAGGAAAATGCGCTGCATCCAGCCCATGGTCTGTACTTCATCCATGGTGCCTTTGCTGCGAAACTCGATGCGGGCATCCGCGACCTGCGTGGACAGCACGGTATTGGCGCCCGTCACGGCGCGCGGATCGACGACGCCCGAGAAGCGGATGTGCTCGCTGCCGCGGTTGATGGCGATCTCCTTGTCACCCGCGATCTGCAGGTTGCCGTTGGGCAGCACGCCCACCACCGTCGTCGTCAGCGAGCCCGAGAACATGTTGTCGGCGCGCGAGCCGCCCCCGCCCTTGGAGGCATTGCCGCCGCTGACATCGAAGTTCTGCTTCATGCCCAGATCCTTGGGCAGGAAGGCCGGCGCCAGATCGAAGCCCAGCGAGGCGCTGGAGCTGCGGTCGGTCGTGGTCTGCACGTTCTTGGCGGCGTTGGTCTTTTCCTGGATGATGACGGTGACGATATCGCCGACATGGCGCGGGCGCCGGTCTTCGAACAAGGGGTAGTGACCCTGGGCCGTGGCCTGGTAGATGGCGCCGTTGGGCACGGCCAGCGGCATCACCTTCTCGGCCGGCGGCGCGCTCAGCGGGCCCGTGACCACCGGCTCGGGCGGCACCAGGGCGCAGCCCGACAGTACCGTGAGCATGACCACCAGCGCGGCAGGCAGGCGCGACGCCATTCCCGTCCCCTAGAGCTGCGCCAGACGGGCCAGCATCTGATCCGAGGTCTGCACCGCCTTGCTGTTCATCTCGTAGGCGCGCTGCGTGGTGATCATGTTGACCAGTTCCTCGGCCACGTTCACGTTCGACGTTTCCACGTAGTGCTGCAGCACCAGGCCGGCGCCGTCCAGGCCGGGCTGGGCGAAATTGGCCGGGCCCGAGGCGTCGGTTTCGATGAACAGGTTTTCACCCATGCTTTGCAGGCCGGCCGGATTCACGAAGGTGGCCAGCTCGAACTGGCCCGCCTCGGTGCTGATGCCCGGCGCCCCCGGCTGGGTGACGGAAATCGTGCCGTCGCGCGTGACCGTGATGCTCAGGGCGTTGTCGGGGATGTTCACGGGCGGCTGCAGCGGGTAGCCGCCCGCCGTGACCAGCTGGCCGTCCTGGTCCACCTGCAGGCTGCCATCGCGCGTGTAAGCCAGCGTGCCGTCGGGCAGCTCGACCTGGAAAAAGCCCCGGCCCTGGATCGCGATGTCCAGCGCATTGCCGGTTTCGCGCAGGTTGCCCTGGGTGTGTACGCGCTCGGTGGCGACGGTGCGCACGCCGGTGCCGATCTGCAGGCCGGTGGGCAGCTGGTTGGCCGCCCCCACCTGGGCGCCGGCCTGGCGCAGGTTCTGGTACATCAGGTCTTCGAAGATCGCGCGGCCGCGCTTGAACGCGGTGGTATTCACGTTGGCCAGGTTGTTGGATATCACATCCATATTGGTCTGCTGCGATTCCAGACCGGTCTTGGCAATCCAGAGCGAACGTATCATCATCGTCTCCCGCTGCGCCGCAAGGCGTCAGACATCATCCATTCATGGACAGGATGCTGTTGGCGCGCTCGGCGTTGGTGCCGGCATCCTGTATCAGTTTCATCTGCATTTCGAACTGGCGCGCGTTGGCGATCAGCCCCACCATGGCCTGGGCCGGATTCACGTTGCTTTTCTCCAGGAAGCCCGCGACCACGCGCACGCCCTCGTCCATGACGGCGGGCTGGCCATCGGCCCGGCGGAACAGGCCGTCCGCGCCGCGCACCAGCGCGTCCGGCGGCGGATTCACCAGCTTGAGCCGGCCCACCACCTGGATGTCGCGCGGATTGTCGCCCGCCCCCAGCGCCGTGAGGGTGCCGTCATCGGCGATCGTGACGCTGCCGCGCTCGGGAATGGCAATGGGCGCATCGTCTTCGGAAAGCACGGCGAGGCCGCGCGCATCGACCAGGTCGCCGAGCGCATTCGTGGTCAGATCCCCCGCGCGCGTGAGCGCCTGGCCTTGCGCCGTCCGCACCACCAGCCAGCCCGGGCCGCGCACGGCCACATCCAGGGCGCGCCCGGTTTCCGCCAGCGTCCCCTGCTCCAGCAGGGAAGCGCTGGTCACGGCCACCGCCGCCACGCGCGTGGGCAGCTCGCCCGCCGCCGGGCGCAAGGGCACGGCACGGGCGGCGCTGAGCTCGGCGCGAAAACCCGTGGTGGCGACGTTGGCCAGGTTGTTGCTGATGACGGCCTGCTGCTCCAGCGTGCGCGCCGCGCCCGTCATCGCGGTGTAGATCAGGTGATCCATGACGCCGCGGCCTAGCGCATGGTGATCAGCGTTTGCAAGATCTGATCCTGGGTCTTGATGGTCTGCGCATTGGCCTGGTAGGTGCGCTGCGCGACGATCATGTTGACCAGCTCTTCACCCATATCGACGTTGGATTCCTCGACCGCCTGACCCATGAGCGCCGCCAGGCCATTGGTGCCCGGCTGGCCCAGGATGGGCTGACCCGAGGCGGAGGTTTCTATCCAGGCATTGCCGCCCACGGGCTGCAGGCCCTGCATGTTCTTGAAGTGCGCCAGCACCACGGTGCCGATGGCGCGCGCCTCGCCGTTGGTGTAGTGCGCCATGAGCGTGCCGTCGGGCGAGGCGCTCATGCTGGCGTATTCGCCGGTGGGATAGCCGTTCTGGGAAAATGAAGGCGAGTACGGCCCGCCGAACTGGGTCGAGCCCGCGTAATCGATGTCGATTTCCAGGTCTTCCGCGGGCGAATCCGCCGCGCCCATGTTGGTGATGTTCAGGGTCACGAGCAAGGGCGGGTCCAGGCGGCCGGCGGGATCGAAGGTCATGGGCGTGGCCGTGCCGATCGCCGTGCCGTCCAGATAATAATAGACGTCCCACTCGCTCTGGGCACCCGTGGCGGGGCGCTTGACGAAGTACTGCATGAGCTGGTGGGGATTGCCGAGCGAATCGAAGACGTCGATGGGCTGGGCGTGCGTGAACGAGCGGCTGTTGTCCGGATCGAAGGGCAGCACGGTATTATCGATGGGATCGGCATTGGCGTTGAAGTTGGCCGCCAGGTCGATTTTCGTGGTCGCGCTAGGATCGATGTTGCCCACCGGGATCTGCAATGCGCCCGCCGTCGCGCCACCCGGGCCGTAGCCGGTCAGGCGCTGCCCCTGGGCATTGACGATGTAGTTGTCCTTGTCGACGTGGAACTCGCCGTTGCGCGTGTAGAGCACATTGCCGCTCGGGTCGGTGACGCGAAACAAGCCTTTCTCGCCGTCCAGCGCCATGTCGAACTGGTTGCCGGTGTCGCGCAGCGAGCCCGAGGTGAAGCGCTGGTTCACGCTGGCCATCTGCACGCCCAGGCCCACGCGCGAACTGGCGTAGACATCGGCGAACGAGGCGTTGGACGCCTTGAAACCCACCGTGCTCGAGTTGGCGATGTTGTTGCCGATGATGTCCAGCGACTTTGAGGCCGCGCTCAGACCGCTGAGCCCTTGATTGAATGCCATGTCACACCTCTGATTACATGATTTTCCGGATATCCTGCACCGAGTGCTGGCCGCCCAGCCCCAGATCCACACGCAGGCCGCCCGCCGACTGATCGACGCTGGAGACCTGCCCCCAGGCCAGCATTTCCGCCGGCACGGGATTGCCTTCGGCATCCCGGGCATTGACTTGGGCGGTATAGGCGCCATCCGTCATGGGCAGGCCGCCGTTATCGCGCCCGTCCCACTGGACGGACAGCACACCGGGCGGCTGGGCGCCCATGTCCAGCTTGCGCACCGGCTGGCCGGCCGCATCGAAAATCGTCACTTCCAGCTGCGCCGCCGGCCCGATCACGTCTACGCCCAGGGGCGTGGCCTGCTTCTGGCCGGCATCGCCCGGCGCGCTGCCCAGCAGCACCTTGCTGCCCGGCACCAGCACGCTCTTGCCGATCAGGCCCGCCGCCTGCATGGACTGCGAGACGTCCAGCTGCCCCGACAGGGCCAGCAGGGTATTGTTGAGCTGATTGATGCCATTGACCGTGGACAGCTGCGCGATCTGCGAAGTGACCTCGGCGTTGTCCATGGGGTTGAGCGGATCCTGGTTGCGCAGCTGGGTGATCAGCAGGCTCAGGAAGCGATCCTGGGTATCGGCCATGAGCCGGTTGGTGCTGGCCGAGGCGGCGGCCAGCGCGGCGGCCTGGTCGGTGGTGGGGCTGACGGTGGTCACGGGTTTCTCTCCTGCGGGCCTCATTGCCCGATGGTCAGGGTACGGGCCATCAGGGTCTTGGCCGTATTGATGACTTCGACATTGGCCTGGTAAGCGCGCGAGGCCGAAATCATGTTCACGGTTTCGGCCACGATGTCGACGTTGGGCAGGGCCACATAACCCTGTGCGTCGGCCATGGGATGGCCGGGCTGGTATTGCATGCGCGGCGGCGCCGTGCTTTCGACCACGCCGGTGACGCGCACGCCGCCGATGTCGCCACCGCCCGACTGGCCGGCGACCGGCGTCATCTGGAACACCGGCTGGCGCGCGCGGTAGACCTGGCCATCGGGCCCGGCCACGCTTTGCGCGTTGGCCAGATTGCTGGCCGTCACGTTGAGCCGCTGCGCCTGGGCCACCAGGGCGGAACCGGCAATCTGGAACACACTGGTACCCGACATCTCGCCTCCTATTGCTGCAGGGCGGCCATGACCGCCTTCACGCGTCCGGACAGGAAGGTCAGCTCGGCCTGGTAGCGCAGGCTGTTGTCCATGAACTGCACCCGCTCGACATCCATGTCGACGGTATTGCCGTCGAGCCGCGCCTGCGTGGGCCGGCGATACAGCAGAGCTGGTTCAAGCGCCGCGCCGCCGTCGGCGCTGCGCAGATGCTGCGGGGCCGTGCGCCGCAGCGCGAGCGTGCGCGGACTGTCCTGCGCGACGACGGCCTGCTGCAGCATCGCGCGAAAATTGGTGTCGCGCGCCTTGTAGCCCGGCGTATCCGCATTCGCAATATTGGAGGCCAGCACCTCCTGACGCTGCTCGCGAATGCTCAGCGCCCGCTGATGGAACTGAAATTCCTGCGAAATCCTGTCGATCATCGGTCTGCCCGTCCCCTCGCCGCCTCTGCCATGTGTGCCATCATAGGATCGTGCGGGCAAGGGCAAAGAAGGAAACAGTGCGCGGATTCCGGCTCAATTCCCGCGCCAGCGGCAAGGCCGCCCGCCTAAAATTGGCGGCATGCGAATCGTATCCGCCCTTCTCCTGCCCATCCTGCTCGCCTGCGTGGCATCGGCGACAGCGCTGCCGCCTGCGACGGCGAACAGCGCCACGCAGGACGCCCTGATCGCACGCGTGGAAGCCTTTCTCTACGAGCAGGCCGAGGGCTATCCGGGCAGCGTCGAAGTCACGGTCGACGCCAGCGAACGCCTCGATGACGCCCCGTGCAGCGAGCCGCAGATCACGCTGGCCAGCGGCCAGCGGCTGCGCGCGCGCCTGAGCGTGAGCCTGCGCTGCCCCGCACCCGCGCCCTGGAGCGCCACGGTTCAGGCCACGCTGGCGATTCGCGGCTTTTTCTACGTCGCCAGCCGCGACCTGGCGCCGGGCCACACGGTCAGCCTGAACGACCTGATCCCGCGCGAGGCGGACATTCTCACGCTGGCGCGTGGCATCGTGGTGGATCCCAGCCAACTGGTGGATCACATCACGACCCAGCGCATTCCCGCGGGCACGCCCCTGAAAGCGCGCGCGCTGCGCAGCCCTTTCTCGGTGCAGCGCGGCCAGATCGTGCGTATCGAAGTGCTCGGCCAAGGCTTCATGGTCACCAGCGACGGGCGCAGCCTGCAGGACGGCGGGCCCGGCGAGCAGATCCGCATCCGCACAGAATCCGGACGCGTCATTTCGGCGACGGTGATCAATGCCACGACGGTACGCATCCTGCTCTAGCCGGCGCGGTAGGCAGCCCCGCCCGGATACGCTAAACTTCCTGCCAGCATGGCCGTAGAGGCTTCAAGGCCGCAGTCGTGGCGCCCGCATGCCGGAGTCCATACCGTGAAAATCAATTCCAGTCCCCTGAAGAACCTGCCCCCGGCCATCGGCAAGCGCGTGACGGCCGATGCGCCCGCGCCCAGCGGCACCGGCGCGGGCGGCGGCAATCACCCCGTCAGCCTGAGCGCTACCGGGCGCACGCTGGCGCAGCTGGAAAGCAGCGCGGGCGACATCAATACGGTCCGCGTGAGTGAAATCCGCGATGCGCTGGCCGCCGGCACGCTGAAAATCAATCCGGAAGCCATTGCCGACGGCCTGCTGGACAGCGCGCGCGAACTGCTGGGCCCGTCGCGATGACGGCCGCGCTGCAGGCCGCGCTGCAGGCGGAAACCGGCGCGCTGGAACGCTTTGCCAGCCTGCTGCAAGACGAAGCGCTCGTGCTGCAGCAAGGGGCCGACCCGTTCGCCCTGGGCCGGCTGGCGCAAGACAAAATGGCCTGCGCCACGCAGCTGCAGCAGGCGGCTGGGCTGCGCAACCAGGCGCTCATCGAACAAGGTTTCGAGCCCGATCAGCCCGGCCTGCGGGCCTGCGCGCAACGCCATGCGGCGCTGGCCGGCACCATCGACGCCTTGCTGCAGGCCTGCCAGGCCGCGCGGCAGAAAAATCTCGAACACGGCCACATCATTCACACCCTGATGCAGTACAACCAGAGCGCGCTCGACACCCTGCGCCACCTGGTGGGCGACAGCAGCCTCTACGATGCGCGCGGCCGCATGCGCGGCGGCCCTGGCCGACCGCAGGGCGCGCGGGGCATCACGCACATTCGCACGTTCAGCTAAGTACCTCAGCCCGCCGGCGCCCCTATCGTGCGCACAATGCGCAAGACCTTTTCCTGCGGCAACTCGGCCTGTGACAGGATGCCCATTTGCGGGAAATGATGGCGCAGAAAGCGCGCCAGCACGGGGCGCAGCACCGGCGTCACCACCAGCACAGCCGGGTCGCCCTGCTGCTCCAGCGCGGCGATGGCCTGCTCGGTCTGCGCGAGCAGGTTCTCGGCCAGGCCGGGTTCCAGCACCCCGGTGGTGGTGAGCGCCTGCGTGAGCACGCGTTCCAGCGCAGCGTCGAGCGCCATCACACGCAACGCCGTCGCGTCCCCGAACCACTGCTGCACCAGCGCGCGGCCCAGGCCGATGCGCACGCCGGCCAGCAAGGCATCCACATCCGCCTCGCGCGCTTCCCCCTGGCCGGGGCCGGCATGATCGGCAAAAGTCTCTAGGATGGCGCGCACATCGCGCACGGGTACGGCTTCGGTCAACAGCCCCTGCAAGACCTTGTGAAACACCGTCAGGCTGTAGACCTTGGGAATCAGATCGTCGACCAGGCCCGGCAGCGCGCGCCCCATGCGCTCGAGCAGCTGCTGCGCTTCCTGGCGACCGAACAGGTCGGCCCCATGCTGATGCATGAGATGGTTCAGGTGAGTGGCGATGACGGTGGCGGCATCGACCACGGTATAGCCCGCCACCTGGGCCTGCTCGCGCAATTCCACGTCGATCCACACGGCCGGCAGCCCAAAGGCCGGATCCTCGGTGCGCGGGCCGGGTAATTCCATGGTCACGCCACCGGGGTCGATGGCCAGCCAGCGGCCGGGCCAGGCCGTGCCTTCCCCCACGCTCGCGCCCGAAAGCAGAATGCGGTAATCATTCGGCTTGAGCTCCAGGTTGTCGCGAATATGCACCACCGGCGGCAAGTAGCCCACATCCTGGGCAAACTTCTTGCGCAGGCTGCGGATGCGGTGCAGCAGCACGCCTTCCTGGCTGTGATCCACCAGCGGAATCAGGCGATAACCCACTTCCAGACCGAGCGGATCGATGGCTTGCACGTCGTCCCAGCTGGCCTCGGCCGCCGCCTGTTCCGCCGCGTCCACAGCCTGCTGCGGGGCCTGCGCCGCCTGTGCGCGCGCGCTACTCTGGCGCCGCAGCACGGCCCAGCCCAACCCGATCAGCGCCAGCGCCAGCATCAGAAAGGCGATATGCGGCATGCCCGGGATCAGACCCATGGCGCCCAGAATGGCGCCGGTGATGAACATGGTGTTGGGATTGGCGAACAGCTGGCTGATCATCTGCTGGCCGACGTCCTGATCGGTAGCCACGCGCGAGACCACGACGCCCGCCGCGGTGGAGATGACGAGCGCCGGAATCTGGGCCACCAGCCCGTCGCCAATCGTTAACAATGTATATACATGCCCGGCCTCGGCGAGATCCAGGCCATGCTGCGCCATGCCGATGGCCAGCCCGCCGATGATGTTGATCACCATGATGAGCAGCGCCGCCACGGCGTCGCCGCGCACGAACTTGCTCGCCCCGTCCATGGCGCCGTAGAACTCCGCCTCCTGCGCCACTTCGGTGCGCCGCTGGCGCGCCTCGTCCTCGCCGATGAGGCCGGCATTCAGATCGGCGTCGATGGCCATCTGCTTGCCCGGCATGGCATCCAGGGTAAAGCGCGCGCCCACCTCGGCGATGCGGCCCGCGCCCTTGGTGATGACGATGAAATTGATGATGATCAGGATGATGAAGACGACGATGCCGACGGCGAAATTGCCGCCCACCAAGAAATGGCCGAAGGCTTCGATGACGCGGCCGGCCGCGTGCGAGCCCTGGTGTCCGTGCATGAGCACCACGCGCGTCGAGGCGACGTTCAGCGCCAGGCGCAGCAAGGTGGCGAACAGCAGCACCGACGGAAAGGCGGCGAAGTCCAGCGGCTTGCGCGTGAACATGGCCACCAGCAGAATCATCACCGCCAGCGCGATGTTGAAGGTGAACAGCAGATCCAAGACGAAGGGCGGCAGGGGCAGGATCATCATGGCCATGACCATGAGGATGAGCACCGGCCCCGTCATCAGCCGCGCCGTGGCGGCCGAGTTGTCGCGCAGCAGCATCAGCAAGGCGTTCATGCGGCCCCCGTCGCATCAACCCCGCGCTGCTGGGGATCGAACGCGGCCGGCACATCGAGCGCGCGCGGCGGCGTGGGCCGCGGCCCCGCACCGGACGCGGCCCGGCGCAGCTGGTAGACCCAGGCCAGCACTTCGGCCACGGCGGCATACAGGGCGGCCGGGATTTCCTGCTCGAGCGACACGTGGCGGTATAGCGCGCGCGCCAGGGGCGGCGCCGCCAGCACGGGTACGCGGTGCACGCGTGCCAGCTCGCGAATGCGTTGCGCGAGCAAGTCCCGGCCTTTGGCCACCACGCGGGGCGCCCCCTGCCCCTGCGCGTCGTAGCGCAGCGCGACCGCAAAGTGCGATGGGTTGGTGATCACCACGTCCGCCGTGGGCACGGCCGTCATCATGCGCCGCCGCGCCATGCTGCGCTGCTGCTGGCGGATGCGCGCCTTGACGTGCGGATCCCCCTCGCTTTCCTTGTGCTCCTGCTTGAGATCCTGGCGCGACATGCGCAACTTTTTGTGGTGGCTGTAGACCTGCCAGGGTGCATCGATGAGCACGATCAGCAGCAGGGCCATCACGATAAGGCCGCAGCACAGCGCCACCAGCCGCATGCCCTCCACCAGCGCGGACTGCGGCTGGTCGAACATCAGGGCCAGCATGGCGTCCTGATAGTGGCGCAACACGAGCACGGCGACGGTGCCCACGCACACCACCTTGCCCAGCGTCTTGAGCAATTCGACCATGGTCTGCGCGGAGAACATGCGCTTGACCCCCTTGATGGGGTCGAGGCGCTCGCCCTTGAACGCCAGCGCCTTGGCGGAAAACAGCAGCCCGCCCAGACTGATGGACGCCAGGATGGCCACCACCACCAGCGCGCCGAACAGCGGCAAGAGGCTGCGCAAGGCCTGCCCCGCAGTGGCGAGCGCGATGTCCACCATACGCTGGGCGTCGCGGCCCACCTGCGGGTCGAACCCCATGCTGGCGCGCACGCCGCCGCTCAAGTCCTGGAACAAGGCACCGCCCAGGAGCCACAGCATGGCAACGCCCGTGGCCAGCAAGAGAAACGTGTTCAGTTCGCGCGAGCGGGTGACCTGGCCTTCCTCGCGCGCCTTTTCCAGGCGGCGCGGCGTTGCCGGTTCGGTCTTGTCGAGGTCGTCATCTTCCATGGGCTCGGATCCCGCAATCGCGCGGCCAGTACGGCCGACCCTGCGGATTCTAGCGCTGGCGCACGCCCGCCGAAGGGACGAGCAGTGCCGATAATGACGGCCTATTCCCGGTGAGCCCGCCTAAAACCCGAGGCTGGACAGCAAATCATCGACCTGGTCCTGGTTCGCCACCACCTCCGACGCGGCGGCCTGCGGATTGACCTGCGGACCGTTGAGCAGGCTTTCAGCGGATTCGCGGTGCTCCTGCGGCACGTTGTCGATCAGCACCTGCACCAGCTCGGTTTCGATGGCGGAAATGACGCCCAGCATTTTCATGATGACCTGGCCGGTCAGATCCTGGAAATCCTGCGCCATGATGATGTCCATGAGGGTTTCCAGCGCCGTGCCCGCCTCGCGCGGCACGTCGGCCAGAAAGGCGCGCGTATCGTCCACCAACGCGCGCGCCTGCGCCAGCTCGGCCGGCGCTTCGAACCAGGCGTCCCAGCGCGCGCCCAGCGCCTGTGCGGCATCGCGCAGCGCCTCCTGCCGGGGCTGCATCTGCTCTGCCGCATTCAGCACGCGGTTGGCCGCCTGCTCCGTCATGCGCGCCACGTAGTGCAGGCGATCACGCGCATCCGGTATGGCGTGCGCCGCTTCCTTGATGGCCTGATCCAGGCCCAGTTCGCGCATGCTGTCCCTGAGCATACGCGTCAGGTGTGCGATGCGCAGCAGCAAGTCGGGTGAAGCCATGCTCAGGTTCGCTTCGACGGGGGTGGTGTACTCGTCCATGTCATCTCCCTCAGGAACGCTGTTGCTCGAAGATTTTCTTGAGCTTTTCTTCGAGCGTGGCAGCCGTGAAGGGCTTGACCACGTAACCATTGGCGCCGGCACGCGCGGCGGCGATGATATTTTCCTTCTTGGCCTCGGCCGTGACCATCAGAACCGGCAAGGCGGAAAGATCGGCATCGGCACGGATGGTCTGGAGCAGTGTCAGCCCGTCCATATTGGGCATGTTCCAGTCGGATACGACCAGGTTGAAGTCGCTGTTGCGCAGTTTTTCCAGCGCCATCAGCCCATCGTCCGCCTCGTCGACATTGTCAAACCCGAGGTCTTTGAGCAGATTGCGCACGATGCGCCGCATCGTCGGGAAATCATCGACGACCAGTATTTTCATTGGTTTACTCACCTCTTGCCAACCTCCAGAACACAAGCTGCCGATCCCTTCACCGGCAAGTCAGACACGATGGCCGTACGAGCCGGCTTTCTTCAGGATGGTTTCACTCATTTCCGCCAGCGGCACCGCCTGCTCGGCCGCACCAATGAGCAGGGCTTCGCGCGGCATGCCGAACACGACGCAGCTGGCCTCGTCCTGCGCCAGCGTAATGGCGCCCGCCTGGCGCATGGCCAACATACCCTGGGCGCCATCCTTGCCCATACCCGTCAGCATCACCCCGACGGCGTTGCGTCCGGCCACGCGGGCGGCCGAATGAAACAAGACATCAACAGAGGGCCGATGACGGTTCACCGGCTCGGAGTCTTCCAGCCGCACGACATAGTTGGCTCCCGAGCGCGCAAGCGCCATATGGGTGAAACTGCCGGGCGCCAGGTAGACATTGCCCGGCAGCACGCGCTGACCGTCTTCGGCCTCCCAGACCTTGAGCGCGCACAGAGCGTCCAGCCGCTGCACGAAGGAGCGCGTGAAACCGGCCGGCATGTGCTGCGTGATCATGATCGCCGGGCTGTTGGCCGGCAACGGCTCGAGCACGCGCCGGATGGCTTCGGTGCCCCCGGTGGACGCACCGATCAGGATGATTTTCTCGGTGCTGATGAACGGACTGGCCAGCCGGCGCGGCGGCGCCACCGGCGCCGTGCTGCGCCGCTGCACGCGCGCGCTGGCGGCGGCGCGAATCTTGTCGGCGATCTCGTGCGCGTATTCCATCAGGCCGCCGCGCAGGCCCACGCGCGGCTTGGTGACGAAATCCACCGCGCCCAGCTCGAGCGCGCGCAGCGTCACTTCCGAGTTGCGCTCGGTCAGCGAGGACACCATAACCACGGGCATGGGCCGCAAGCGCATCAGGCGTTCAAGAAAATCCAGCCCGTCCATGTGCGGCATCTCGACGTCCAGCGTGAGCACGTCCGGATTGTGGCGCTTGATCAGCTCGCGCGCGACGAGCGGATCGGGCGCCACCGCCACCACCGTCATGTCGGGCTGGCCGTTGATGATTTCCGTCATCAGATTGCGCACCAGCGCGGAATCATCGACGCAAAGGACGCGAATCGGCGTCATGCCCTGGCCCTCGCCATCACGCCGGGCGCGAATTCATAGACGGTTTGCCCGAGCAGGCGAAACGCGCTGGTGAGATAGGTCAGGTTCTCGGAATGGCCGGCAATCAGCAGGCCGCCGGGTTTCATGACCCGGGCCATGCGCTCCAGGATGCTGGATTGCGCCTGCTTGTCGAAATAAATCAACGTATTGCGGCAGAAAATCACATCGAATGGCCCATCATCCAGCGGCCAACTGGGCGAAAGCAGGTTCAAGGAGGTGAAGCTCACCCCCTCGCGCAGGCTGTCCTTGATGCGCACCATGCCCGAGCGCGCACCCACGCCGCGATGGAAATACTTCTTGAGCAGGGGCTCGGGAATGCTGCGCGCGCGGTCCATCGTGTAGATGCCGCTGCGGGCGTGCGCCAGGACGTCGGTATCGATGTCGGTAGCCAGCAGCTGCATCGAGGCGATCGCATTGGGCAGGCTTTCGCGCAGGGACATGGCGATGGACCACGCCTCTTCGCCGGTGGAACAGGCCGCCGACCAGATTGCCAACGGCCGGGCGCGTTTCGCCACGAAGGTCTTGAGCACCTCGAAATGATGGGGCTCGCGGAAAAACGCGGTGTGGTTGATAGTAAAGGCATTGATGAAGATCTGCCAGACCGGGGCCTCGGCGTTCATGGCCAGAAGGTCCAGGTAGGCCGACACCGAGGCCATGCCGGCGTCGCGCGCCTGCATGCCCAGGTGGCGCTCGGCCATTTCCCGCTTGTGCGCGCCCAGCATGATGCCGGTGCGCTGCTGCAGCAAGCGCGCGGCCCGGTCGAAATCTCCCGCGGCCAGCGGCGGCAACAGGGGCTGGGCAAAGATGGAGCTGGCGACCGTCATGGAAACTCCGCCGACGCGGCGGCAGCCCGCAGCTGCTGTTGCTCGCGCGCGGAAACATCGATGATATCGGCGGCACCCAGGCGAAACACGGCGACGGCCGCGCTCAGCCGGCTGGCCCGCTCGCTCAGGGAACCGGCGGCCGTGACCGCCTGCTGCACGAGCACGGTGTTCTGCCGCACGACGCCGTCCATGTCGGCCACCGCCTGGTTGATCTGCCCCACCCCGGCCGCTTGCTCGCGCGAGGCCGCCGAAATTTCCGCCATGATGGCGTTCACGCGCGCAATGGCCGCCACGACGTCGCGCATGATGTCGCCCGCTTCGCGGGCGCGCTGCGCCGCCTGCCCGGTACGCGTCACGGAGGTGTCGATGAGCTGCTTGATCTCGCGCGCCGCCTGAGCGCTGCGCTGCGCCAGCGAGCGCACTTCGCCGGCCACCACGGCAAAGCCGCGTCCCTGCGCACCCGCGCGCGCCGCCTCGACCGCCGCGTTCAAGGCCAGGATGTTGGTCTGGAAGGCGATGCCGTCGATGAGCGACACCATCTCGGCCATCTGCCGCGAGCTGCCGGTGATTTCCTGCATGATGTCGATCACGGCCGACACCGCCGCGCCGCCCTGGGTGGTGACCGCGCTGGCGCCGCTGGCCTGGGCCTCGGCCTCGGCCGCGTTGTCCGTCGTCTGACGCACCGTGCTGTCGAGCTGTTCGGTGCTGGCCGCCGTCTGTTGCAAGGAAGCGGCCTGCTGCAGGGTGCGCGCATTCAGGTCATCGTGGCCCCGATGCAGCGCATCGGCATGCGCGGAGATTTCCCCCGCGCTGTCGCGCACTTCGGACACGATGCGCGTGAGCCCCTCGTGCATGCGGCGCATCGCGGCGTAGAGCTGACCGATCTCGTTGTCGCGCGCAAGCGCAACACGCTGGGTCAGATCCCCGGCTGCGATGCGGTCGAAGTAGTCGCCCGCACGGCGCAGGGGGCGTAGCACGGTGTAGCCCAGGAACTGATAGGCCAGCACGCAGACCAGCAAGGCCAGCACCATGGCGGCGCCCACGAGCGCCATGACCAGGCGCAGATGGGCTTTCTCGCCCTGATCCAGCGCCGCCAGGCGTGCGTGCTGATCCGACCGCAAACGCTCGAACGTCGCGAGAAACTCGGCCTCCAGCGGGCCGACAACCGTCGCCAGCGCCTGGCTGACCGCGGGCGCGCCCTGCGCCAGCGCGGCCAGGAGCGGTCGGGCGCCGTCCTTGAGCAGCACCGCGAAACGGGCCTGCACCGCGCCGTAGCGCTGTGCAGCATCCGCCAGACCGGCCTGGCGGCGCTGAAATTCGGCGAACTGCGCCTCGCTGTGCGCAAGCAGCGCCTGAATGCGGGCCTGCGTCGCGGGCGTCGCGTCATCATCGAGCAGGGCCTGGGCCAAATCCGCCCTGAAACGCTGGTAGGCCAGTAATGCGGCTTCCAGGCGCGCCTGCGCGCCCTGATGCAGGGCTACCTGCTCCAGCGTCTGGTTGCTCAGGCGCAGAGAACCCACGCCCAGCGCAGCCCCGGCCACGAGCATGAAAAAGAACAGCCCCAAAATCAGCACCATACTGGTCTTGATTTTGAGGTTTGCAAACAGACTTCCCAATCGGCGCATGCCCCTACCCCGTTCAGGCCACGGCCCGCTCGACCAATTCCATTTCGTCGCTGGTCATGAGCTTTTCGATGTCGACCAGGATCAGCATGCGCTCGTCTATCGTGCCGATTCCGGTGAGATACTCTGCCGAAAACGCGCTGCCGAAGCTGGGCGCCTCGCTGATCTGGCCGGGCTGCAGCACCAAGACATCGGAGACGCCGTCGACCACGACCCCGACGACGCGCGCATCCAGGTTGAGGATGACGACGACGGTCTCGTGACCGTACTCGACCTTCTCTTGATTGAACTTGATGCGCAGATCGACGATGGGCACGATGATGCCGCGCAAGTTGGTGACGCCCTTGATGAACGGCGGGACGTTGGCGATGCGGGTCAGGCTTTGCGCGTCGTAGCCGCGGATTTCCTGCACCTTCAGGATATCGATGCCGTACTCCTGTTCGGCCAGCGTGAAGATCAGGTATTCCTGTCCTGCGCCATCGGCTTTTTCCTGTCTGGATACCGAAGTTTTCTGCATGAGCGACTCCAATGAGGTTAACTGGCCTGGACCACGCCCGCAGCAGCCTGCAGGCCCTGGCCATGGGTCAGACGCGTGAGGGCAAAGACATCGATGATCAGGGCCACGCTGCCGTCGCCCATGATGGTTGCGGCGGATATGCCCGGCACCTTGCGATAGTTTGCCTCGAGATTTTTCACCACCACCTGATGCTGCCCGACCAGGTGGTCGACCATCAGGGCGAAGCGGATGTCTTCCGTCTTGAGGATGACGACGATGGCCTGGGTGGGATCGGCCTGCGCCGAGGCCACGCCGAAAATGTCATGCAGGGCGAGCAGGGGCAGGTATTCGCCGCGCACATGCAGCACGCTTTCGGATTCGGAAATGCGCTTGATCTGATCCGGCAGGGGCTGCATGGATTCCATGACGTGGCTAAGGGGCAGGATGAAGGTTTCCGCGCCCACCTGCACCGACATGCCGTCCAGGATGGCCAGGGTGAGCGGCAGCACGATACGCGTGACCGTACCCTTGCCCGCCGTGGAAGACAGCTGGATGTGCCCGCCCATGGCGAGGATGTTGCGCCGCACGACGTCCATGCCCACGCCACGCCCCGAAATGGCGGTGACCGTCTGCGCCGTGGAGAACCCGGGCGCGAAGATGAGCTGCCAGAGTTCATCGTCGGGCGTGGACGCATTCACGGGGAAGCCCTGTTGCATCGCCTTGGCCAGGATGCGTTCGCGGTTCAGGCCGGCGCCGTCGTCGGCGACCTGGATGACGATGTGGCCGCCGCTATGTTCGGCCGACAGCGTCAGCACGCCCTCGGCGGGCTTGCCGGCGCGCACCCGGTCTTCGGGGCTTTCGATGCCGTGATCGATGCTGTTGCGCACCAGGTGCGTGAGGGGATCGATGATGCGCTCGATCAGGCTCTTGTCGAGTTCGGTGGCCTGCCCCTGCGTGACCAGACGGATCTGCTTGCCCATGGCGTTGGCGCTTTCGCGCACCACGCGCGGGAAGCGGCTGAACACGTAGTCCATGGGCATCATGCGGATGGACATCACGGCTTCCTGCAATTCCCGCGCGTTGCGCTCGAGGTGCTCGACGCTGTGCAGCAGCCGGTCGTGCTGGACGGGATCCATGCCGGCCACGGTCTGCACCAGCATGGCCTGGGTGATGACCAGCTCGCCCACCAGGTTGATAATCTGGTCCACTTTCTCGACGCCGACCCGGAGCGTGTTGCTGCTGGCGCCATTACGTGATTTTGTGCGCGCGTCTTCCGAGGCCGGCGCGGCCGGCGCGGCCGGCTCAACTGGCTCAACTGGCTCAACTGGCTCAACTGGCTCAGCGGGCTCGGCTGGCTCTGCGCACGGCGCCTGCGCTTGCGGCACCGTATCGGGCGTGAGGGTGATCTGCTTGTCGTCGACGACGAAGGCGCATACGGCCCGGATATCGTCCATGGCGACGGCCGTATCCAGCCAGAGGACGAGGTGATCGTCGCCGGACTCGCGCGCGACGATCTCGCCCATGATGGCCATTTCCGCCTCGATGGCGGTGCGGTCGTCCGCCGCGATGGCGTCGAGCCGGATGCACAGCACCCGGGATGAAGTGGCGTCGGAAACGCCGGCCGCAGGCACGGCGGCCGGCGGCGAAGGTTCGGCCGTTGCGGCGGGCACCGGTGCCGCAGGCACCTCAGCCGACGCGGCTGCGCCGGCACCCGTTATTTGCTGGAGCGCGAGTTCGCGCAGCTGGCGGCAAATGCGTTCGTAGGCCGCGCCGTCCACCGAAAGCCCGTCACGATAGGCGCCCACTTGATCGTTCAGCACGTCTTTGGCATCCAGAAAGAGATCGACCATTTCCTTGCGCAGCGGCAGCTCGCCGTTGCGAACGACATCGAGAATGTTCTCCAGCAAGTGCGTGGTGTCGGTCAGCTCGGGAAAGCAACCAAAGGTCCCGGCGCCGCCCTTGATCGAGTGGGCGGCGCGGAAAATGCCGTTGAGATGGTCCGGATCCGGCGCATCCACATCGAGCGCCAGCAGCAGCTGCTCCATTTCCAGCAGCAGCTCTTCGGCCTCGTCGAAGAACATGGCATAAAACTGGCTGAGATCCACCCCTGAGCTCATGATGATCCTTGGCTATCCTGCATGCGCAAAACCGGTCGCCCGGCGCGTGACTGCTCGTCGATCCGGCGTTCTGCGCGCTGGTTCAGCACCACTATGCTGATACGCCGATTTACGGCCGCATCCGGATGATCTTTAATCAGGCTGACGGTGGAGGACAGACCGAGCACCTGCTTGATCTTGCCTTCATCCAGGCCACCGGCCACCAGTTCACGCCGCGCCGCATTGGCCCGGTCGGCTGACAGCTCCCAGTTGCTGTACTCGCGCTCGCCTTTGGCGTATTGCGTGGCGTCGGTGTGACCGGCCAGCGTGATGCGGTTGGGCAGGCGGTTGAACATGGGCGCGAGCGCGCGCAAGACGATGGACAGGTCTTCCTGGATGCGCGCATTGCCCAGTTCGAACATGGGGCGGTTCTGCCGGTCGACGATCTGCACCTGCAGGCCGTCGGGCGTCATGTCGAGCAGCAGCTGGGGCCGGTATTCCTTCAGCACGGGGTCGGACTCGATGAGGCTGTCGAGGTCGGACTTGAGCGACTCCAGGCGTCGTTCGTCGCGGATCTCGCCAGCGCTGCGCACGTCTCCCGTAGAACCCACCGGATGCGGCACGATGGAGAAGGCGCCGCCGGGAATGAGGGAGCTGGCCGGCTCCGGCAGCAGCGACGAGCCGCCTTCCGGGATGAGGTTCTCGTTCGAATCCGTCGACGGCCCGCCGCCGCGCACGGCATCCATGAGCGGCATGCGGAAGTAATCGGCAACGGTCTTGAGCTCTTCGCGCGGGATCAGGCTCAGCAGCCACATGACCAGGAAGAAGGCCATCATGGCGGTCATGTAATCGGCGTAGGCAATCTTCCAGCTGCCGCCGTGGCGATGGTTTTCCGTGGCCGACTTGCGGCGCCGCAAGACCACGCGCTGCGACTGCGAGGCCCGCCGGCCGGTGCGCGACGCCATGCACGCTACTCCATGCCACGCGACTGCGCGCGCGTGGCACGAACGTGTTCTTCGAGCTCCATGAAGCTGGGCCGGTTGTAGGAGTACAGGACCTTGCGCCCGAACTCCACGGCCAGCTGGGGCGGATAGGCGTTCATGCTGGCCAGCAGGGTGACCTTGATGCACTCGAGCACCTTGACCGAGGCTGTGGCCCGGCGCCCGATGGCCCAGCCCAGCGGCGCCACGAAACCGTAGGCCAGCAACACGCCCAGAAAAGTGCCCACCATGGCCTTGGAGATCAGGTCGGCGAGCACGGCCGGCGGCTGATCCACCGAGGCCAGCGCCTTGATGACGCCCAGCACGGCGGCCACGATGCCGAAGGCCGGCAGGGCATCAGCCACGGCGTGCAGGGCATCCGCCGGGACGTTGCGCTCGTGCAGCACCGTTTCGATCTCCTGGTCCATCAGGGTCTCGACCTCGAACGCGCTCATGTTGCCGCTGATCATGAGGCGGAAATAATCCGTCATGAACTCGAGGATCATGGGATTGCCCATGATGCGCGGATACGCGGCGAAGATCTCGCTTTCGGCGGGTGCTTCGATATCGCCTTCTATGGTCATGAGCCCGTCGCGGCGTGCCTTGTTCAGCAGCACGTACAGCAGGCCCATGACTTCCATGTACAAGGCCTTGTCGTAGGGACTGCGGCGAAAGATGGCGGGAATGGCCTGCAGCAGCGAGGCAATCGACTTGCCATTGTTGGAGGCGACATAGGCACCCAGGGCCGCGCCGCCGATGAGCAGGAACTCGAAAGGCTGGTACAGGGCGCCGAAGTGGCCACCCAGCGCCAGGTAGCTGCCGAACACGGATACGAGGACGACGATGAAACCGATGACAATCAGCACGCCATCACCCCTTCGTGTGTGCGCCGCCGCGCCGCGCGGTGCCGGCAGCCGGCGCCCGTCGCTTTCCCGCGCGCGGCGGCGGCTTGCAGATGGGGCAGACGAAATCCGCTGCCGGCTCGTAGGCATGGCTCAGGAACTGGCCCCCGCACTGCCGGCACGGCGAGAGCTGCACCATCTGGCTGTCGAAGAAACGCAACAGCGTCCAGGCGCGCGTGAAGCTGAGCACGGGCTCGCTCAGGGGAGACTCCGGCGCCATGGTCTCGCAGTGTTCCAGGTACAGGCGGTAGGCATCGATGAGCGCGCGCAAACCCTGCGATGACGTCTGGGTGACCAGGAAGCGGTAGAAGCTATAGAACAGCGTGGCGTGAATGTTGGGCGTCCAGGTCATGAACCAGTCGACCGAGTACGGCAACATACCCTTGGGCGGCGAGCGCCTGCGGATCTCGCGGTACAGGCGGGCGAGACGATCGTAGCTCAGGGAGGTCTCGGCCTGCAGGACCTGGAGACGCGCCCCGAGGTGGATCATCTCGGAAGCGACAAGGATGTCGTCCGCCTCCCGCGCAATGCTTTTACTGCTCATGCCGATATTTCCGCGCATAGCCTCAGGATGCCGCGCCAAGCGCCACGGGCCGTTCGCCCTCGTCTGCCCCCAGCCCAGTCTCCTGCACGGCCCGTTGCAGCAGCAGGATCGTGGTGTGCGCCTGCTGCATGATGCCGCCCATCACGTCGCGCGACAAACAGCTCAGGATATCGAAATCGTTCAGATTGAAGCCGCAAATGAGGGTATTGACACCGGACAGCCGCACCATCTGCGCCGGTGACAATTGCAGGATCAGGGTAGCCACATCTTCGTCCAGGCCAAGACGCGCCATGCCCTTGGCCTGATCCTCGCGCAGCATGCGCTGCGCGAGCATGAGATACGAAAGATTGACTTCTTGAATATCACGTAGCATTTCTGTTTCCAAGTCTTGCATGGGCACTCCACGACATGGCGCGCGTGGGCCGCGAGGCCCTCAGGCCGTTGCGCTTTCGGGCAATAATTCGGGCAAGGCGCGCACCTCCATGACACGGATGTCCTGGTCCTGGACATCCTGCTGCCGGGCCTGCGTGACGAACACGTCGACTGCCGCGGTCAATGCGTCCGCCTGGCTGCTCAGGGCGCCCACGGATGCCGCCGCCTGCTGCACCAGGGCGGCATTCTGCTGAGTGACCGCGTCCATCTGCGCGATGGCGCGGTTGATTTCCCCGATGCCGGTAGCCTGCTCTTCGGACGCCGAGGCGATGTCGCGCATGAGCTGCGTCATGCGATCGACCGCCTGCAAGAGTTCGGCCATGGTGTTTCCGGCACGTTCCACTTCCTGCACGCCGGCGCCCACCTGGCTGACCGACGCTTCTATCAAAGCCTTGATTTCACCTGCAGCGGTGGCGCTGCGCTGCGCCAGCGCGCGCACTTCCGCCGCAACCACGGCAAAGCCGCGCCCTTCGTCGCCGGCGCGGGCCGCCTCGACCGCAGCATTCAGGGCCAGGATATTGGTCTGGAAGGCGATACCCTCGATGACCTGCACGATCTCGCCGATCTGGCCCGAGCTGCTGGAAATGTTCTGCATGGTCGAGACGACGGCGTTCACGGCCTGCTCGCCCCGGCGCGCGACCTGCGCGAACTCGCCGGCCATGGCATCGGCCTGGCGCGAATGATCGGTATTCTGGCGCACGGTGGCGGAAATCTCTTCCATGCTGGCGGCGGTTTCCTGCAGCGATGCGGCCTGCTCTTGCGTGCGGCTGGAGAGATCAGTGTTGCCGGCGAGCAGATCGCCGATGGCCGTGCGCAGCCGCGCGACCGTGTCGCGCACGCTGCCGATGGTTTTTGCGAGCCCCACCTGCGTCAGGGCCAGGTTGGAAAACAGCGCGTGCACTTCGTTGCGGCTGCGTGCGGGCACGGCGGGCATGCGCGAGGTCAGGTTGCCCTTGCCCAGTTGATCGAGCACGGTGACGACCTGGTTGAGCGGGCGCAGCGTGCGCCGCACCGCCAGCCAGATCAGCAACGCAATCACCACGATGCCAGCCAGCATGACGGCCACCTGAACCAGGAGCAGCTGTTGGCTGTCATGCATGAAGGCCGCGAAATCGCCCGCACCGAACAACGCCCAGCCCCAGCCTGGCATATGCAACCAGCCCACCAGGCTTTGTGCGCCCTGCTGCGTGGGCGGCAGGCGTCCGAAGCCCTGTTCATGGCCAGCGGCCAGCGCGGCCAGCAGCTGGAAACGCTCTGAATCCAGCCCCGCGAGCAGCTGACCGCCGTCCAGCGCGGGCGTCCAGCCACCCGTGGCGTCGACCTGGGCGATGCCCACGGCACCATGCTGCGCCAGGCGCATCTCGCGCACGACGTTCAGGAGATTGTCCACTTCAGCGGCGACGCTGACGCGCACCGAGAAGCCGCCGTAGACTGCGCCGCGTTCGTCGCGCAGCGGCAGGATGCTCATGGCGTACCAGCGCTGATTGCGCTGCACCAGCCCGCTATAGGCTTCACCCGTATCGAGAGTGCGGGCAAGCAAGTCATCCGGCGGCACGACGCTGTCCAGCATCAGCGCGCCCTGCGGGTCGCGCAGCAGCGTGGCGATGCGCACCCATTGTTCGTTCGCGCGCACCATGACCGCCGCTTCGGCACCGGTCTTTTCCTTGAGGCTTTCCAGCGAGGACGTATTGGCATTCACCATGCTCCCGTCCACTTCCAGAATGGGGACATCCAGGCCCGCATCGCTGGTGATAGTGTCACCACTGGGAACGGGAATGCCGCCCAGTTCGCTTTCCAGCACCGGCAGCACGCTTTCCGCCTGTGCACGCGCGTTCTCCAGCACCAGCTTGAACGATTGCGCCGCCAGGCCCAATGATGCATTGAATTCGCGCTGCACCGTGCGCTGGGCTGCGTCGCGCCCCTGCACGAAAAGCATCAGCGCGATGGCGAGCATGACGACGCCGGTGGCGCAGACGGCCAGCAGCAGCAGGCGATTGGCCAGCGACAGGCGCCCGAGCCACCCATGACGCCCCTGCGTGGGTGCCACCCCGTCCGATGAAGTGTTTGCCTCTAAGGGATGTTTTACACCCGTTGTCCGAAAATGAGCCATTGGTTTATTCTTTTGAAAACCCCTCCGCAACAAGTATACACAGGGATTCACAAAAAGTCAGCCTTCGGCTTCACGATTCATACAAGCTTGCGTCAAATCAACATATTAAAGGGGTCAATGTCGACACAAATAATAATAATCATTCTTGTTCGAGCAGCCGCCGCTGCGGCACAAGCGTTCAAAGCATTGTTTTAGAACCGATAAAATATTTGAACTTTGAACTGCTGTCGCCCAAAGCAAAACACCCCGCAGGGCCAGGCCTTGCGGGGTGTTTTGGGAATGGGTTGCCTGACGATGACCTACTTTCACAGACGCGCAGTCCACTATCATCGGCGCGAAGGCGTTTCACGATCCTGTTCGGGAAGGGAAGGGG
>JACDJB010000143.1_pt1 | contig 99419 bp, 93 predicted proteins | sample 7454121 | NCBI WGS metagenome assembly JACDJB01 (sample SAMN14253290, study PRJNA609438) | sludge metagenome | isolation source: sludge after 25d culture with pyrite | collected 2018-12-20 | reverse complement strand
GTCCCACCTGATCCCATCCCGAACTCAGAAGTGAAACGCGCATGCGCCGATGGTAGTGTGGCTTGTCCATGCAAGAGTAGGTCACCGCCAGGGGCTTTATCCAAGAAGGCCTCCCCTCCCGGGGAGGCCTTCGTCTTTGGGGCGAGGGACGTTCGCGGCTTGCGCCGCGGGAATCACCTCACCGGACACGGTTCGCACCCGCCCTCAAAGTCCCTTTGCCGCCTGCGCCACCGCGCGGAACAGCGCACGCCCCTTGTTCATCGTTTCCTCCCACTCGGCGGCCGGATCGGAATCGTAGACGATGCCGGCGCCGGCCTGCACGTGCAGGCGGCCGTCCTGAATCACTGCGGTGCGGATCGCGATCGCGGTGTCCGCATCACCCCACCAACCGATCCAGCCGATCGCGCCGGCGTAGATATTGCGCTTGTGCGGCTCCAGTTCCTGGATGATCTCCAGCGCACGAATCTTCGGCGCACCGGAAAGCGTACCGGCAGGGAACGTTGCCTTGAGCACGTCCATGTAGCTCAAGCCAGGCTTGGCTGTGCCCTGCACCTGCGAGACGATGTGCATCACGTGCGAGTAGCGCTCGATTGCGAACGAGTCGCTGACCTCCACGCTGCCGTTCTCGCTGATCCGGCCGATGTCGTTGCGGCCCAGGTCGATCAGCATCACGTGCTCGGCGCGTTCTTTGGGGTCGGCCAGCAATTCGGCCTCCAGCGCGCGGTCCTCCTCGTCGGTGGTGCCGCGCCTGCGCGTGCCTGCCAGCGGGCGTACCACGACCTTGCCGTCCTTCAATCGCGCCAGGATTTCGGGCGACGACCCCACGATCTGGGTCTTGCCGAGATCGACGAAATACATGTATGGCGACGGATTCAATGCGCGCAGGGCGCGGTACACATCCACCGGCCGCGCATGGAATGCCACGCTGAGCCGCTGCGAGGGTACCACCTGGAAAATGTCGCCGGCGCGGATGTACTCCTTGGCCTGTTCGACCATCGCCTCGAATTCTTCCCTGGTGAAGGATGAAGTGAAATCGTCTTCGTCCAGCGCCACCGACCGCGCCAGTTGCGGATAGGAGGCGCCCCCCTGGCGCAAGCGGTAGACCAGGGCGTCAAGTCGACGTTGCGCCTGCGCATACGCCTGCGGTTGCGCAGGATCGGCATGCACGATCAGGTACAGCCGACCCTTCAGGTTGTCGAATACCGCAACCTCTTCGGCCAGCATCAGCAGTACGTCGGGGGTGCCCAGTTCGTCGGTGCGATCCCACTGCGCCAGGCGCGGCTCGATGTAGCCGATCGTCTCGAAACCGAAGTAGCCGACCAGCCCACCGCTGAACGCAGGCAACTGCGGCAAGCGTGGCACGTCGTATTGCGCGCGCAGCTTTTCAATCTCGGCCAGCGGATCGTCGAGGTGGCGCCGTTCGGTCAGCTCGCCGGCATCCTCCACCTCCAGCTCGTGCCCGCGCAGGCGGTATACACGCTTCGCCGGCAGGCCGATGATCGAATAACGCCCCCAGGTGGCACCGCCCTCGACCGATTCGAACAGGAAGGTATATGGACCGTCGGCCAGCTTCAGGTATACCGACAATGGCGTGTCGAGGTCGGAAAACACCTCGCGCATCAGCGGGATGCGCGTATGGCCTTTGGCAACCAGCGCGTCGAATTCGTCTCGGGAGATCACGTTAGCGTTCCGGGTGGCCGAACGGTAAAGTGGCCATTGTAGGCGAAGCCCGAACCGGCCAGTTGGTGTGCGCTTGATACGTTGCCCGTAGCGGTCTACCCTCGGCGGTCAGGTAACAGGGGACTACTTGTGGATCAGCACTGCGTCGTAGTATGCGGCCTGCGGGCCGGGGCGTCGGACGATAGTTCCGCGTGGCGTCCCATGGCCACCGCGCTGAAGCTTGACCAGACCGAATTCACGCGGCGCGTGGTCGCCGCATTGCCGCGGATCGTGCGGCGGGAGCTCGACCGGGCCACTGCCGAACGCATTGCACGGGCGCTCCAGGCGATGCATGTCGATGCACGCGTCCTGCCCGACGACCCTCAACTGGTGTACATCGATCGGGCCGGAGCAACCCGCGGACCACTGCCGTACTCCTCGTTGGGCGACTTCATCCGCCCTGGCGAATCGTACCGGTTGCGCGGCAGCACGACATGGCTGTCATGGCCGGCAGAGTTGGAACCGGAGTCGGCCCCGGAATCGGCCCCGACATTCATGCCCGCCGCCGGTGCCGAAGAGCCCGAAGACGAGGCTGCTGAGCCCGTGCTGGCCGACGAGCCGGACGACGTCTCGCTGGTCACGGCGCCTTCGGACCTCGCTGATGAGATCGGCACGGCCACCTCGAACGAGCTGCCAGGAGCGACCGTCGCGACTGCCGAGGACGCGCCGCCCCATGCCTTCCCGCCGCCGTTGCCGGGTGCGGCGGCCTCGTCGCCCCCATCACCGACTGCGGCCTTCCAGGACGCATCGTCATCGGCCACGCCGGATCCTGAGGCCACTACCCGGGCGGCGGATGACGCACTGATCGACCCGCCTGACCAATCACCCGCCGTAAACGATCCCGACCTTGCCGTAGCGGATGGTGCGGAGCCCGCCGATACCATGCCGCCGCGTCGCTCGGGCGTCGGTCGCCTGATCGTGCTGCTGGTATTGGCCGGTGCCGTGTATTGGGCGTACAGCCACTGGACGGCAGGCCGCTCGACTGGTGTCCCCGCGTCCGCCAGCACACCGACGAAGACCGTCACCGTCTTCGTCCGGAAACCGATTGCACCCGCCCCATCGACGTCTGCCCATGCCGTTGTGTCCGTTCCGGCGGCGTCACCGGCGGTGGCGAGCTCGGCACCGGCGCCAGCGGGCAGCGTCGCCATTCCGGCAGCAGCCGCGCCAGCGAACACGCCGGCCACGGCGGCACCGGCGGCTGTTCCACCGGCAACATCCCTCAGTGCATCGCCCGCTGCGTCCGCCTCGGTTGCACCGGCATCGGCCTCTTCGGTACCGGCCACGCCAACCGCGGCCAGCCCGGTCCGAACGCCAACGGCAGAACCGCACTGAGCAGATGCAGGCGATGGTGCCCGCATGCCCCATCCTGCAGCTGGCGGGCAACCACCACTGATGTCGATCGGCCGCGATCGATGCGGCGGCAGACCGTCCGTGACGCCGGCTGGCGGGTCCAGGCTGTTCCGGATACGTGATGACGTCGTTTCAGCCGCCGAGTCGCTGGCGCGGCATGCCGTACAAGGTGAGCCGGAACGCCACGCCGCTGCCATCGTCGAGGTTGCGCGCGCTGACGCTGCCGCCGTGACGCTCGGCCACCAGCCGCACCACGTACAACCCCAGCCCCAGATGCGGAGCGTCGCCGGGCGTGGATTTGTCGCGCAGGCTGACCAGGGAATCGAACAAGCGACCCTGCATCGCCGCAGGCAGCAAGGGACCCTGGTTCGCCAGCTCGATCTCGGCGCCGCCCTCGATCGAGCGCAGGCCAAGACGCAGCCAGCCCCGTTCGGGGGTGAACGAGAGCGCGTTGTCGAGCAGCTTGTCCAGCGCCTGGGCAATCAACTCGGGCGCGCCATGCAGCGACAGCGGCGTTGGCGGCAACTGGCATTCCAGCCGACGGGTGCCGATCAACGGACGATAGGCATCGGCACAACCACCTACCACCTCGCGCAGGTCGACGTCCTCCGGTTCGGCCGCCTCGATCGAACGCTCCATCCGGCTTGATTCGCTCATCGCACGCACCAGCGTACCCAGCCGTGCGGCGCCGTCACGCGCACGCGCCAGGTAGGGCCTGGCCTGGTCCGGAAGTGCCGCGTGTTCCTGCAAGGCATGCTCGAGGTTGTCCAGCGACGACTTGACGATTGCCAATGGCGTGTTGAGTTCGTGCGACAGCTTGGACGCCAGCGTGCGCAGGTAGTCGGTGTAACCGCCGACCACCACGAACAACTGCTCAAAGCTGCGCGCGAGGTCGCCGATCTCATCCGGCGCGCCGGTCATCGGAAAGCGACTCGCGCCAAGCTGGCCGTCCAGACGTCCATCGTGGAGCTGCGCACGTTCGACCGCATTGCGCAGCCGTGCCAGGCGCAGGCTGAGCCGGGTGGCGAATGCCAGCAAGATGCCACCAGCCACCAGCAACACGCCGAAGCTGGTCAGCAGCAAACCGAACAGGGCACGGTTGGCCAGCAAGGGCACGCTGCGGCTGGCCTGTTCGAGCAACAGCACCCCCTCGAGCTTGCCGGTGTGCTCGATCGGCACCGCGGTGGCCAGCACCACGCTGCCGCGCTCCTCGCCCCGGCGCCACACGCTGACCGCCTTGCCGGCACGAGCCTGTTCCACTTCCGCCGTGTCCAGCCGCGGCACCTCCTGTGCCCACGGGTTGGCGTCCTCCAGCCGGGTTGCCAGCAGCGAGCGATATACCAGCGAGGCAAACCAGCCCGGCTGGCCGTCGACGCCGCGCGCATTGTCGAGTCGGCCGCTGCGTGCCAGCAACCAGCCTGTGGGCGAGAGCACGCGCGCCTGCACCTGGTCGGGCACGAGCTGGGCCAGCTCGTGCGACAGCGCGGCGGAATAGCGACGTAGCGGCCGGGTCTCGGAGGCCAGGCGGTCGCCACCGGTGCTGGCGTCGTACGCGCCCATGCCCAGCATGCGCAACTCCAGGTCTGGCGGCAACCGCAGCTCGACCTGGTAGCCGCTGCCATCCTCCTGCCAACTCGCGTTGATTTGATCCGGCAGGCCGGCAACGGCCGGGTCGAGCGGCCGTGCATTCACCGGCCCGGGCGCCGCACTGGCCAGCAGATAACGCTGCTGGCCGGCGGCGTTGCCCAAGGTCAGAATCAAATGATCGGCGGACAACGCGTTCGCGTCGGCCGCATCGGCACGAGTGCGGTGGGCGATGGCCACCCGGGCATGCAGATAGAGGCCGTTGTCGTCCGCCGCCAGCAGCAGTTGCCCGCGACGCGGAAAGGGTTGGCGCCAAGGCGTCAGTGGCGCCCAGTCGCCGCCGTAACCATCTACGGTGATCGGTCCCGGCGTCTGTTGCACGTACCAGCTCGGACCGTCATCAGCCGGTGGCAATGCATGGGTCACAAGCAGGCTGCGTGCCACCACTTGCGCCGAAGCCTGCAGCGCTTGCGCCTGGCCGCTGCGCAGCAAGGACTCCATCTGCCGCACGTTGAACCAGCCGGCAACCGGCAGCGCCAGCGTGCACAGTGCCACCAGCAGCAGCTTCCGGCGCAGCGTCATGCGGCCACCCGGACCGAATCAGTCGGTATGCGCTGGCGGGCCGCCTGCCGTCCGGCGGCCAGGTTCGGCAGCTTGCGCGGCCACGCGTCGAGCAGCATCACCCGCTGCGGCGTGCCGCGCCACTCACCCTGATACGGCAGTGCTTTCACTCCGATCGCGCGCGCAGAGTTGCCGCCGCACGCGGCCGGCCGGCCGGCCGGCGTATCCCCCGCAATCGCCCAACACGGCGTATCACCGTCACGGCTTCCACCGGTAGCCCACACCGTGCACCGTCTCGATGGCGTCGAACTCCGGTGCGACCATGATGAACTTCTTGCGGATGCGCTTGATGTGCGAGGTGATGGTGGCGTCGTCCACCACCAGTTCGGCTTCGCGCATCAGCTGGTCGCGGTTCTTCACGTGGCCGGGGAAGCGGATCAGTGTGTGCACCATCCAGAACTCGGTGACGGTGAGCGGTACTTCCCGGCCGTCCCAGGTGATCCGCATGCGCTCGGATTCCAGCTTCAGCGGGCCATGTTCGATCACGGTCTCGCTGGACGCCGGCGCCTTCAGCGACTCGATCCGGCGGAACAGCGCCGCAATCCGCGCGGCCAACTGGTGCAGGCTGGTGTCCTTGCTGAGATAGTCGTCCGCGCCCAGGCGAAGCCCGGAAATCACGTCAAAATCAGAATCGCGTGCCGTGAGGAAAATCAGCGGCAAGGTGGCCGACTTCGCACGCAGCTCGCGGCACAGGTCGAACCCGCCTTCGGGTTCATCGCCCAACCCGATGTCGATGATCACCAGCTCCGGCAGCTTCATTGCGAACGCGCTGGAGGCCTCCTGGCGCGAACCATAGCCGCGCGCATCGTAGCCGAAGCGATTCAGTGCCTCGACGTAGTTGGCGCGGATCAACGGTTCGTCTTCGACGATGGCAATACTGCGGCCCATGGTGTACTCCTTGGTGGATGGTTGCAGCGTGCTATGCACGCCGCGCCGGCGCAAGTCGTCCAGCGCCACTGCCCGCATTCCGCCACAAGCCGGCGGTGAATCGCCCGTGTTGCGCCGCCGTTTGCACTGCGGCCGGCGGTTTGATGGAACCCGAGCACTCCGATTGCCGTGGAAAGTGCCCACATGCGCGGCGCGAAGGGAATCGCGCCACGCGTGGGCCAGGAAGCGCCTGATCCGCGATGGCGACCGCCGTAATCCCGTCCCGCCCGACATGGTGGTTCGTTTCCCCTCGCTTGCGAGGGGATTTTTTTGGGCGTCGCCGGCGCCGGTCGGTGCACTGCGCTGTGTGGTCAGGCGCGACAATGAGCCTGAACGCCGCTGTAGTTGGATCATGGGCAAACGCGGGAACCAATGTCGGTTGACCCGGTCAAAGCCGGTGATTGGTGATCGTTCCCCTTAGCCGTGGAACGTGCCGATGCGGAGGTTTGCTCTCCCTCCGGAACGTTCGCATCGGCGCTCGCCAATCCAAGGTGTTTCCTCACGTCTTCCTGACGTTTATCCCGACGCTGTGGTGAGCCGCGTCGGGATTTTTTGGGTGTGGTGGATTGTTACTTTTGTGCTTCGCTGACCGCCTTGCGCATGGCGGTGATCTCGACCCGATAGTCGTCGGCGTGGAAAATCGCCGAGCCGGCGACGAAGGTATCGGCGCCGGCAGCCGCGATCGCGCCGATGTTCTGTGCGGTGACACCACCGTCCACTTCCAGTCGGATCGGGCGGCCGCTGGCTTCGATCCGTGCGCGCGCCTGGCGCAACTTGTCCAACGTGCCGGGGATGAATTTCTGCCCGCCGAAACCGGGGTTCACCGACATGATCAGGATCAGGTCCAGCTTGTCCATCACGTAATCGAGATGATCCAGTGGCGTAGCCGGGTTGAACACCAGCCCGGCCTGGCAGCCGGATTCCTTGATCAGCCCGAGCGTGCGATCGATGTGCTCGCTGGCCTCCGGATGGAAGCTGATCATGCTGGCGCCGGCCTTGGCGAAGTCCGGCACGATGCGGTCCACCGGCTTGATCATCAGGTGCACGTCGATCGGCGCGGTAATGCCGTAATCGCGCAGTGATTTGAGCACCATCGGGCCGATTGTGAGATTCGGCACATAGTGGTTGTCCATCACGTCGAAATGCACCCAGTCGGCACCGGCGGCCAGTGCCGCGGCGGTGTCTTCACCCAGGCGCGCGAAATCCGCGGCGAGGATGGACGGGGCGATGATCGGGGTTTGCTTGGACATGATGAGGCCGGGAATCGGGAGTCGGGACCATTATGAAGCCTCGCATCGCCAATGGCACGCCGCCGCTTCCACCACTTCCGATGCCCCAATCCCGACCTACTTGAAGCCGCGCGATTCCTTGATCCGGTCATACGCCGCGTTGATCTCGCTGGCGCGCGACTCGGCGCGCTTGCGCATGTCTTCGGGCAGATCGCCGAGGCGGTCGGGGTGGTGTTCGGAAATCAGCTTGCGATAGGCGCGCTTGATCGCGCGCTCGTCGGCATTGCGGTCGATGCCAAGCACGGCGTAGGGATCCGGCCCCTGGGGCGAGCGCTGTGGCGGCACGTAGCCGGTGCCGGTGTTCCAGCCACGGCCATAGCCGCGCTGGCCTGCACCGGCGTTCCATGCATAGCCCTTCATCGCCATCAACGCCATCAGCTCCATGTCGCTGATCCGCAGCGCGAAGGCGAGCTGGCGCAGGATCGACATTTTCTCGGGGCCGGGATTGCCTTCGGCCAGCACCGTCTCGATCACCACGTCGAGCACCGGGAAGGCGTGATCGCGGCGCATGCCGACCCAGTTGCGCAGTTCGGCGATGGTGCGGGTGACGTCGAACTCCGGTTGCTTGCCGGCGTTGAAGCTGGTCACGGCCTGCCTGCGCTGCTCGGCGGTAAGGCCCATCCGCGTCATCAACCGCTCGGCCACCGCGATCTCGGCCTCCGACACCCGACCGTCGGACTTGGCCACCGCGCCGAGCAGGGTGAACAGCGGTCCGACGAAACCGCCTGCTTCAGGCGTGGTCCGGCGGCGCTGGCTGTAGCGCAGGTTGTCGAAGATGAAGCCGATCACGCCGCCGACGATGGCGCCCGCCGCATGCCCGATCAGCAGCCCGAAAATCGCGAACCAGATCGTGTAGGTGAAACTCATGGATTCACCTGCGGCGGTTGCGCGCTGTACCAGCGTGCCAGCGCATCGAGCTCGGTGTCGCTGAGCGGTCCGATCGCGGCGCGCATCACCGGCACGTTGCGGCGACCATCGCGGTATTGCTTCAGTACATCGCGCAGGTAGTCCAGCCGCTGCCCGGCCAGGTTCGGCACGCCCGGCATGTGGGCCTGCCCGGTTTCACCATGGCAGGCCGCGCACAGGCCCAGGCGGCTCGGCTTGGCCGGGGTCTGGGCAAAGCTGGGCAAGGCGGCCAGGCAGAGCGCGGCAATCAGAAATATGCGCATCGACGACAAATGGGGCTAAAGGTTGCCAATTCTAGCAGCGCACCCGGAATCTCCGGCGCCACGTTTCCGGCGCCACGGCGCCAACCGCTAGAATAGACCTTCCTGCCTCGTGGAGCCCGCCGCCTTGCCCACCGTCCTGCCGCAATCGAACCTGCCCGGTCTTGAGCTGATCCACCGCGGCAAGGTGCGCGATGTTTACGCGTTGTCCGACGATCGGTTGCTGATGGTTGCCACGGATCGGCTGTCCGCCTTCGACGTGGTGATGCCCAATCCGATTCCCGGCAAGGGTGAAATGCTGACGCAGATGTCCAACTTCTGGTTCGGCAAGACGGCACACCTGGTACCGAACCATCTGCTCGACGTGCCGTTGGCCGAGGTACTGCCGGCCGGCACGGATCTCAAACTTTATGAGAAGCGGGCGGTGGTGACGCGGCGCTTGACGCCGGTGCCGGTGGAGGCCATCGTCCGCGGCTACCTGATCGGCTCGGGCTGGAAGGATTACCTGGCCAGCGGGACGCTGTGCGGCATCCAGTTGCCGGCTGGCTTGAAGCAGGCACAGCAATTGCCCGCGCCGATCTTCACGCCGTCGACCAAGGCCGCCGTGGGCGACCATGACCAGAACGTCAGTTTCGATGTCGTCGTCGATGCGGTCGGCAGCGAACTGGCCCATCAGGTGCGCGACGCCTCCGTGGCGATCTACCAGTGGGCTGCCGCCTATGCGGCCGAACGCGGCATCATCATCGCCGACACCAAGTTCGAGTTCGGCACGGACGAGCACGGCAAGCTGTACGTGATGGACGAGATGCTGACCCCGGACTCCTCGCGCTTCTGGCCCGCCGACGAATACCGCACCGGCATCAGCCCACCCAGCTACGACAAGCAGTTCGTGCGCGACTGGCTGGAGACGCAAGACTGGAACAAGACCGCCCCCGGCCCGGTGATCCCCGACGAGATCATTGCGCGCACGGCTGCCAAGTATGCTGAGGCGCTGCACAAGCTCACCGGCCTCCGACTCGACTGAGGCTTCCACAGGACGAATGCTGATGCGCACCATGCAGGACTGGATCGACAGCTACAGCGCCGATCACTGCAACCCGATCAACCAGGTCTTCCACGGGGTGTGCGTGCCACTGATCGTGTGGTCGGTGATCGCGCTGCTGTGGGCAGTGCCGGTACCGTTTTCCGTGTTGCGTCCCGGTTCGTGGGCGGTGCTGGCGATGGTGCTGGCGTTCTACTGGTACTGGCCACGTTCGCACCGGCTGGCGCTCGGCCTGTTGATCGTATTTGCCGCACTCGGTCTGCTCACCAACTTCCTGTACGGGCGACTCGGCGCCGTGCGGCTGTGCTATCTCGCGACCCCCGTGTTCGTGCTCGCCTGGGTCGGCCAGTTCATCGGACACAGGGTCGAGGGACGCAAACCCAGCTTTCTCACCGACCCGTCCTACCTGCTGGTCGGCCCGGCGTGGCTGATGTCCAAACTGTTTCGCAAACTGGGGTTCAAGCAAGTCATATGACCACCGTGCTTACCGTCATCAGCACCCTGTTGTGGTGGGTGCTGTACAGCAGCATGGCTGCGTTGTTGTTCGCCTTGGTCGGCTGGTCCGTGCTGCGCTGGGTCGAGCGCTGCCCGGTGGTGTTCAACCGCATCTATTTCGCCTGCCTGCTGTGGAGCTTGCTCGGCATGGCGCTGATCGTCGGTGTCGCTGCCTCGGAGGGCCGTCTCCACCCTCCCTACGTGACCTTGCTGAGCTCGCGCCTGCTGCGCGTGACCCTGGTGGTGAATATGCTGGTTGGCGTCGCTCTGCTGTGGCGGCTGGTACCACGCATCGACGCTCGCCGTATCCGCCTCGGCAGTGCCTGCATGGCGGTGGCAGTGATCATGGCAATCAGCTTCGGCGTGGCCACCGCGCTGGCGTGAAAGTGGCACGAAGCGCCGCGTGGTGGGGACCCGGGTGAAGGGTGCAGTCGCCATATTGCGCTCCCGGGAGCGCGGATACAGTTTGCTCAGTCCAAACTCCCTTTCCCCAGCCGGTCTCGGCCGCAAGGGATTTCCTGAGGGTCGCCGACGGGAGAGGCGTCCTGGCCGGCGTACTTCGACGCCCATCAGGGTGATCAATGGAAATCGCGCGAACGACTGTCCAGCGAGCCCAGCCAAGCGCTGATGTCGGTGAGCCGCCGGGCGATCAGGTGGCTGACCCCGTCGACGCGTTCCCACTGTCCTTCCACGCCGAGCAGGCGCGCTTCCAGATACGCGCGTCGCTGCCGCTCGGCCACATCTTTCCAGACCACCACGTTGATGAATCCGTGCTCGTCTTCGATGGTGATGAAGGTGGTGCCGCTGGCGGTCTGCGGACGCTGGCGCTGGGTGACCAGGCCGGCCGTGCGCACCCGGCTCTGGTGCGGCTGGCTGTGCAGGCTGCGTGAATCGGTGAAGCGCGCCGCGCGCAAGCGGGAACGGATCAGCTTGAGCGGATGCGGGCCCAGGCTGAGGCCGGTACGCGCATAGTCGGACTGCAGATTTTCCCCGACCGACGGTGCGGGCACCATGACGGAATCCTCGGCCGGACTGGCGCGCCCGAACAACGGCAGTTGCGACTCGACCCCGGCCACCGCCCACTTCGCCCGATGGCGATGCCCGGCCAGCCCGCGCAAGGCGCCCGCCTCGGCCAGCAGCTCCTGCTGGCGCCGATCGATGCCGGTGCGCGTGCACAGGTCCACCACGTCGGTGAAGGCGCGATCCGCGCGCGCCGCCGAAAGCCGTTCGGCCACGTCCCGGCGCATGCCGCGCACCTGCCGCAAGCCCAGCCGGAGCGCCGGCTGAGCGCGGCCACGCGCGTCATCCTCCAGCGTGCAGTCCCAGTCGCTGTGGCGTACGTCCACCGGGTGCACCGCGATGCCGTGGCGCTGCGCATCCTGCACGATCTGGCTGGGCCCGTAGAAACCCATCGGCTGGGCGTTGAGCAGCGCGCAGGCAAACGCCGCCGGCTCGTGGCATTTCAGCCAGCAACTGGCGTAGACGATGCCGGCGAAGCTGGCCGCGTGACTCTCGGGAAAACCGTAGCTGCCGAAGCCCTTGATCTGCTCGAACAGCCGCGCCGCGAACTCGGCGGTGTAGCCGCGCTCGAGCATGCCGCGCATGATCCGCTCGCGATGATGCTCCATGCCGCCGTGGCGCTTCCACGCCGCCATCGCACGGCGCAACTGGTCGGCCTCGCCCGCGCTGTAGCCGGCCGCCACGATCGCCAATTTCATCACCTGCTCCTGGAACAGCGGCACGCCCAGGGTGCGTTCGAACACCGCTTTCAGATCCTCCGACGGGTAGTCCACCGGCTCCTCGCCACGACGCCGACGCAGGTAGGGATGCACCATGTCGCCCTGGATCGGTCCGGGCCGCACGATCGCCACCTGGATCACCAGGTCGTAGAAATTAGCCGGCCGGTGTCGCGGCAGCATCGCCATCTGCGCCCGGCTCTCGATCTGGAACACGCCGAGGGTGTCGGCGCGCTGGATCATGCGATAAGTCTCGGCATCTTCCGCCGGCAGCGTCGCCATCGAGTAGTCCTGGCCGCGATGGGCGCGCAACAGGCCCAGGCAACGACGCACGCAGCTCAACATGCCCAGCGCCAGGCAATCGACCTTGAGCAGGCGCATCGTGTCCAGGTCGTCCTTGTCCCACTGGATGATGGTGCGCTCGGGCATCGCCGCGTTCTCCACCGGCACCAGCTCGCTCAGCGGCGCGTCGCTGATCACGAAACCGCCCACGTGCTGCGACAGATGCCGCGGCAGGTCGAGCAGTTCGGCGGTCAGCCTGGTCACCCGGCGCAGCACCGCGCTGTGCGGATCGAAGCCGTGCTCGCGCAGGCGCTCATCCAGGCTCGTCTCGCCATCCCACCACGCAAAGATGGCGCTCAACTGTTCCGCCTGGTCCGACGGCAGGCCCAACGTCTTGGCCACGTCGCGCACCGCGCTCTTGCCGCGATAGCAGATCACCGTGGCCGCCAGCGCCGCGCGTTCGCGGCCATATTTGCGGTAGATGTACTGGATCACCTCCTCGCGCCGCTCGTGCTCGAAATCCACGTCGATGTCGGGCGGCTCGTTGCGCTCCTTGCTGATGAAACGCTCGACCAGCAGGTTCATCCGCGCCGGGTCGACCTCGGTGATGCCAAGCGCGAAACACACGGCGGAATTGGCGGCCGAACCGCGACCCTGGCAGAGAATCTGCCGGCTGCGCGCGAAGCGCACGATGTCGTGCACGGTCAAAAAGTACGATTCGTACCTCAGCTCCCCGATCAGCGCCAGCTCGTGTTCGATCTGCGCGCGCACTTTTCCCGGCGCGCCATCGGGCCAGCGCCAGCGCACGCCTTGTTCGGTGAGCTCACGCAACCAGCTGCCCGCGCTGTGCCCCGCCGGCACCAGTTCGGCCGGGTAGCGGTAACGCAGCTCGTCCAGGCTGAACCGGCAGCGTTCGGCGATCGCCACGCTCTCGCGCAACAAGGCTGCGGGATAGATCGCCGCCAGCGCCTCGCGCCGGCGCAGGTGACGCTCGCCATTGCGGAAGATCAGCGCGCCGGCATCGGCCAGCGGCACGCGATGGCGGATCGCGGTCAGCGTGTTCTGCAGGGCCAGCCGTCGGCGCACATGCATGTGCACGTCGCCGGCAGCGACCAGCGGCAAGTGCAGTTGTTGCGCCAGCGATTCGAGTTCGCGCAGGCGTTGCGCATCGTCGGGGCCATGGTGCAGCTCCACCGCCAGCCATGCCCGCTGGCCGAAGGTGGCGCGCATCCAGCGGCCGTGGTCGATGTCCGCCACCCGCCCGGGCAACCACAACGCAAACGTACCCGGCACGCCATCCGCCAGGTTGGCGCAGGCCAGTCGATACGTGCCCTTGGCCGAAGCACGGCGACCGCGGGTGATCAGTTCACACAAGGCGGTATAGCCGGCCTTGGTCTCGCACAGCAGCACCAGCTTGGGTCCGTCGTCGAGCTGGAACTCGGCACCCACGATCAGCTTCACGCCGGTGGCGCGCGAGGCTTCCAGCGCGCGCACGATGCCGGCCAGCGAGCATTCGTCGGTGATCGCCAGCGCGTTGTAACCACAAGACTTCGCCCGCTCGAACAACTCGCGTGCACTGGACGCGCCGCGTCCGAACGAGAACGCCGACAGGCAATGCAGCTCGGCATAGGCGTTCACGCAAACCACCCATGCAGCATCCAGCCATCCCGCTCGCCCGGCGCGCAGAACGCCCACGCGCGCTGGCCCTGCGCGGTCTCGACCAGGTAGTAGTCGCGGCATACCTCGTCGCCATCCCACCAGCCGGTTTCCAGCCGTTCCGGCCCGGCCAGGATGCGCGGCGCCAAACCGCGCAGCGGAATCGGCCGCGGCAGCAGCCAGGTCGGTCGCGGATGGGGCTCGCAGGCGCCATCGTCGCGACTGGCGATAATCTGCGCCCGCTCGGGACGCGGATCGCTGGTACTGCCTAGTTGATACACCGCATGATCGCCCAACCGCGCTCGCAGGCGCTCGCGCAACTGCTCGATCGGCAACGCGTTGGCGGGGCGCTCGTCGAACAGGTCGCGTCCGGCCGGCACGAAGGCGGGCAGGTCGCGCGCGATCAGCCGCAAGACCAGTACCGGCTCAGGCAACCGCACCTGCTCCAGTCGCCCGCGTGCCACCTCGAACAGCATGCCGGCATCGCGTTCGGGCGCCAGCAGGCCGACCGGTACGTCGGTGTTGCCCTGGCGATGTTCCAGTCGCAGCGTGAAGCGTTGCACGCCACCGTCGCGACCGGTCAGCCAGGCGGCCAGATCCGCGGTCATGCGGCGCAGCGGAAAGACCAGCGCGGAGAGATTCTCCACCTCCTGCAGCAATTCGATGCGCAGGTCGAAACGGTCCGGCGGCCGAAAGCTGTCCAGCCCGGCCGGCGCCTCGCCGGTCAGGCGATCCAGCGCCAGCAGCAGCTGCGCGCCGAAGCGCCGGCGCAAGCCGTCGTGCGGCATCTGCAGCAACTGGCCGAGCGTACGGATACCCATGCCGGGAAGTGCCTCGCTGGCGTCCGCCGGCAAGCGACTCTGCGACAGCGGCACGCGTTGCAAGGCATGTCCCAATGCTTCGGGCGTCAGCACCGCCTGGCCGTCGGCGACACCGGCCAGCACGTAGGCGGCATGCGCGGTGGGCGCGGCGCTGATGCGGTGACGAAAACCCAGTGCGCCGAACTCCTCGCGCAACAGGTTTTCCAGTCGCGGCCAGGGGCCGAACAAGCCCATGCTGCGGCTGACTTCCAGCACGATCGCATGCGGCAGCAGGCACACTTCGGCGCTGTAGCGATAGGCCACCGCGGCCAGGAACTGCTGCCAGCGCAGCACGGATTCCGGCTCGTACGGCAAGACATCGAAACGCGCCAGCAAGGCCTGCGCCGCACTCAATCGCTGACCGATGCGCAGACCGGCCTCACGCGCGGCGGCGTTCGCCGCCACGATGCTGCGCGCGTTGGCCGCACCGTCCACCAGCACCAGCGGGCCGGCCGTGGGCCGCCGGCGGAGGACTCCGTCCAGCGCCAGTTGCGGCAGCAATACACAGGCCCAAAGCATCGTCGCGTACCATCAATGCAGCGCGACAGACGGCAACGGCACCGGTTGCGCCGGCACCACGCCACCGCGGCATTTGCGCACCCACACCCGCGCCTGCGGCGCCGCCTCCAGCTCCAGCCGCAGCGCCGCCGGCGAGGCATTGCCCAGATGCCGCCGGTCGCGGAACACGAACGCCAGCGCGCGTCCGCTGTCGGCCGCCACCTGCAGCCGGCGCAGCGCACGGTCGTCGGCCTGTCGCGGCCACGCCAGCACCGCCGCGCAACTGCCCGAGCGCAGGCATTGCTCCATCGCCCACAACACATCGCGCTCGGCCGCGGTGACGATCTCGACCCGACGCATGTCCACCCCATGCTGGCGCCAGCCGGCCACGCACGGCGCATACGGCGGCGTCACCAGCACCAACGGCCGTGCACCGTGGCTGAGCCGGGCCAGCGTGGGCAGCACCAGTTGCAGTTCGCCGACGCCATCCAGCGGCAACAGGATTTCCGACAACGCGGCAGCCGGCCAGCCGCCGCTGGGCAACACCGCATCCAGCGCCGCCCAGCCGGTCGGCTGCTCGCCCGAGGATGCCGGCGCGGCACGACCACGCCAGACCTGGCGCGCGTCCAGCAACGACGACAACGGCACGGCCGCGCTCATCAGCTGCCCCTCAACAGGCCCGCGAACAGGCCTTCGATGGCGAAATCCTCGGTGGGGTCGGGGTCGATCGGCTGGTAACCGGGGCTGTTCGGCAGCAACCGGATCACCTTGTCCTGCCAATACAGTCGCTTGATCGTGAAGCGGTCACCCTCGACCCGCGCCGCCACCACCTGGCCATGCCGCGCCACCGGCGTGGCGTGCACGCCGACCAGATCCTGGTCGAGGATGCCCTCGTCGCGCATCGAGTCGCCGACCACCCGCACCAGGTAATCCGGGCGCAGGCGGAACAGCCAGCGCGACACCCGCAGCGTGCGCTCGATCCGCGATTCGGAGAACAGCGGCTCACCGGCGGCGATCCGGCCCACCAGCGGCAGCTCCATGGTGTCCGCATCCAGTGCATCAGCCGAATCCACCAGCCGGATCCCGCGCGAGCGGTTCGGCTCGATCACCAGTCGCCCCTTGGCCTCCAGCGAACGCACGTGTTTCAGCACCGCGCTGACATTGGGCAACCCCATCGCCTGGCCGATCTCCTCCAGCGTGGGCGCGCGCCCCGTCTGCGCCACCCGCGCGCGGATGAACTCGAGGATGTTGGACTGGCGGCTGGTCAGGTGCAGGCTCATGGCCACTATATTTTCACCTTTTGTGGTGAAAATATAGTGTTGTGGCAGGCCTCGTGATTCGGGGCGGAAACGCCTGGCCCAGCCGCAGCAGAACATGACCGGTGGCACGGCGTGACTCTCAGCCCATGTCCTGGGTCGTCAGTCCGGAGGGTGCCGCGCGACTGCGTCAGTACGAGACGAACGTGCGTGCCTTGTTGCTCCGGGTGGCCGCGTTCGCCCGTGACGGCATCGGGTTTTGATGCGCTGACCACGGTGGCTGTCACGTTCACCGACAGCCCGGACGAATGCGCGCAGATCATTCGCCAACTCGGCGAGCAGCGTCAGTGAATACCCGGCAAGATCGAACGGGGCATCGGGCAGGGCCGTTGGCAGCAGCACGGTTTCGACCGGATGATGGACGAAGACATGGGTGAGGCCATCGCACCCTGAGCGCTTCGGCTCCTTCGGAACAGCTTCTCCGGGCACTACTTGCAGCGCCTCAGCTGCGCCCCGTATTCGCGTGCCTGATGATCCACGCCAGCCGCAACCTCCAGCAGATGGCGGTTGTGGCGCCAATGGCCACGACGATAGCCGCTGATGCCTTCGTGGTAGGCGATGTACAGGTGCTTCGGATCCCACTTGGAGATGCCGAGCTCGCGATGGATGCGATCGGTGTACCAGCCGATGAAATCCAGCGAATCGTCCATGTCCTTGCGGCTCTTGAACCAGCCGCCGTTTGCTTCCCGATACTCCTCCCAGATCGGATCCTGCGCCTGCGCGTAGCCATACGCGCTGGACCGGCGCGGCAGCGGGATGAACAGGAAGTGCGGCCGTTTGGGACGTGCCTTGCGGTTGAACCCGGACTCGCGTTGCACGAACGCCATCAGCACGTTCACCGGCGTCCCCCAGCGCTTCTGCGCCGCACGGGCGTCGCGATGCCAGCTCGGGTACTGGTCGAAAACCTGGCAGATGTCCTGGCTGTTGCGCGGCGGCGCGGTGGCGCAGCCACCCAGCACCAGCAGGCCAACCCCCAACACGGCCAGACACAGACGGCGTGGTGCCGCGACACTCCCTGCTTTATTCATGCCTACAGGGTAACGGCCAACGACAGCATGGCAACCCGGGCGGTTGCCCGATCGCAGCCTGCAGTTCCTGAAGGCGATTGATGCCGCGGTTCCCGTCGATCGGAACATCCATCTGATCCTGGACAACCACGCGGGCGCACAGGACCGGGAAAGTGCGTACGTGGTCCCGGCGCAGCCACGTTACCACGCGCACTTCACACCGACTTCGGCATCTTGGCCGAACTTGGTGGACCGCTTCCTCGGACAGATCGGAGAAAAGTGGATCAAGTGCTAGGCGCACACCTCGGCCGCGGAACTTGAGCAGTCCATCCAGCAACACATCGACGTGCACAACGCCGGTCCCGAGCCTTTCGTCGGGCATGAAACATGCCGATGCCATCCCCGCTGCCGTCGCCCGGACTGGAGCCAGACGCATCCGGATGTGGAGCTTCAAACGTCATCCGGAAACATGGAACGCAACCCCGCAGCGCAACACGTACAGGAGTGAGCAACATGAAATTTCTAGCCCTCGGCGGAGCCGGCCAGGAAGGCAGCAGGACGGTCAGGGACCTGGTTGCCAGCGCTCAGGTGGGTTCGGTCGTCATTGGTGACCTGAATCTCGATGCTGCCAACCGGCTCAAACAGGAAATTGGCAGTGACAAGGTGTCCACGGTGCAGGTCGATGCCACCGTCAACGCCGCCTTGATCGAGGTCCTCAAGGGTGTGGATGTCGTCATTTCATTTGTCGGGCCCTATTACCGTTTCGGCCTGCCGATTTTGAAAGCTGCCATCGAGGCCGGCTGCCATTACGTTGATATCTGCGACGATGCCGAGCCGACCGTGGACATGCTGGAACTGCACGATCAGGCCGAACAGGCCGGTGTCGTCGCCGTGATCGGCTGTGGCGTCAGCCCGGGCACGCTGAATGTATTGGCCAGGGATGCCGCCAACCGCCTGGACCAGGTGGAGGACCTGCATTTTCGCTGGAATGTACCCAGCAGCGACGTGGAAGGCGATCTCAGCAAATCCGCCGCCGTGCAGCACGGCATCCATATCGTGGACGGAGACGTCGTGCAGTATCTGGATGGCGAGTGGACGAAGGTGCCAGCCATGTCGGGCAGCGAGCAGGTGCGGTTTCCGGTCCTCGGGGAATGCGAAGCCTATTACCTTGGGCATCCGGAGCCAGTCACCATTCCAAGGTATATCAAGGACTTGCGCAACGTGACCCAGAAGGGTGGCGTGCTCGGGCTCGACGATCTCCTGCGCGCCTTTCGCGAGTTGGGCCTGACCAGTGACGAGCCGCTGCAGCTCAAGGCCGGCAGCGTACGCCCTTCGGAAGTCGCGATTGCCCTGCTGGGCCGCATGCCGGAGCCGGATCCTGCGGATTTACCCCCGGCCGTTTCCGAGTTCATGCTCATCGCCACCGGCACACGCAATGGACAGCCGGTCAAGTTGACTTACGTCGTCAGTGGCCGGATGGGGCCCTTGACTGGTGTTCCCGCCTCTATCGTCGCCCAGATGATCGGTAGCGGGCAGGTTTCCCAGAAAGGGGTGTTCGCCCCCGAGGGTTGCCTGGACGCCGATGTTTTTCTGGCGGAGCTGGCCAAGCGGGATATCACGGTGAAGCGCAGCGAAGAGGTCGGCTGAACATCGGCCTCGGGTGCATGCTGATCTCTTGTTGTTGATGGATCCCCTCATGGCCCCCCGGGAACGACTGATGGCAACGCACCGTGATCCTGCCTTGAAGGAAATGGCGGACGAAGTGAATACGGTCATTCGAGCCGAAAAAAAGCGTGGCCGGTTCAGGAAAATGGGTTGGCTTGTTCTGGCTGTGGCCGTCGTGGGTGCCTTGTCATGGTGGTTCTGGCCCACCCAGCCCACGGTGCGATGGCAAACCTACACGCTCGATCGCGCCGACATGCAACTGGCGGCAACGGCAACCGGGAATCTCCAACCCAAGAGCGAAGTATCCGTTGGCGCCGAAATATCCGGGATTATCCAGCAGGTGCTGGTGGCGGAGAACGACAGCGTTCGCGAGGGCCAGATTCTTGCGCAATTCAACACCGACGAGCTCAATGTGGCTCTGCAACAGGCGACGGCTGGCCTTGCCCTGGCCAAGGCTTCCGTTTCCGAAGCGGCGGCCACGCTGCAAGAGGCCACGGTGGACGAGCGCAGGACGCGGACGTTGGCCCAGCAACATTTGTTGCCGCAGGCGACGCTTGACGCAGCCGTCGCCGCCACCAAGCGCGCTCAAGCCAGGGTCGCCTATTCCAGGGCCACGGTGCAGCAGGCGGAAGCGAGCGTATCCCAGGCACGCACGCGGCTCGAAAAGGCCGTCATCACCTCGCCCATCAATGGCGTGGTCCTCAAGCGCAACGTTGAGCCGGGAACCACGGTGGCGGCCAGCTTCCAGACCCCCGAACTCTTTCTGCTCGCCGAGGATCTGGGACAAATGGAACTGCATGTCTCCATGGATGAGGCCGACGTGGCCATGGTGCAGGCGGGCCAGGGTGCAACCTTTGCCGTGGACGCCTGGCCGGGCCGGGTGTTCAAGGCCAAGGTGCTGAAGGTGTATCTGTATCCGACGGTCGAGAACAACGTGGTGACCTACACCACCGTGCTGTCCGTCGACAATTCCGAACATCTCCTGCAACCGGGCATGACGGCGACGGCAACCATCATCACGGGCCAGCGAAAGCAGACGTTGCGAGTGCCCAACGTGGCCTTCCGCTTCAGGCCGCCGGTCGGCGAAGAGAGCAGCGGAGGCCTGTTCGGCCTCCCGGCCGGCCGCGCCAGGGATTCTTCCGCGGGGTCGTCCAACGTCATCTGGATACTCGAGGGCGATCAACCCCGGCGCGTACTCGTGCGTACCGGCTACACCGATGGCCAATACACCGAAGTTTTCAGCGATGACTTGTCCGTCGGTGACAAGATCCTGATCGGCGGAGGTCCCACTGGATAATCACGCAAGCAACCCGCGTGCAGACCTGCCGCCGCCGCAGTTGCCTCCTGCCATCATCCGGATGCGCAAGATCTACAAGATCTATGGCTCGGGCGCGGCCGAGGTGCGCGCGCTCGATGGTGTCGACCTGATGATCCGCGATGGCGAGTTCGTGGCCATCATGGGTCCCAGCGGTTCGGGCAAATCCACCTGCATGAACATCATCGGTTGCCTGGATGTGCCTACCTCCGGCGAATATCTGTTCCGTGGGGTCGACGTGGCCAGCCTCGACCGGAATGAACTGACGCTGTTGCGTCGGCATTTCATGGGCTTCATCTTCCAGAGTTTCAATCTGCTGCCACGAGTCACTGCTCTGGCCAATGTGGAACTGCCACTCATCTACGAGGGCATCAAACGTTCCACGCGCAGGGAGCGCGCGGCGGAGGCTCTGCGCGTGGTCGGCCTTGCCGGCCGTGAATCCGCCACACCCAACCAGCTTTCCGGGGGACAACAGCAACGGGTGGCCATTGCCCGGGCGCTGGTGACCGAGCCTCCCATCCTGCTGGCGGATGAGCCCACCGGAAACCTGGATACCGCGATGTCCGACGGCATCATGGTGCAACTGGAGCAGATCCGCATCGAGCGGGGCATCACCATTATCATGGTGACGCACGAGCCGCCCATTGCCCGCTACGCGGAACGGGTGCTGTACTTCGTCGATGGCAAGCTGGAGAAGGACGGACCCCCGGCGGAGGTTCTGTCATGAGCTGGCTGGATACCTTTCTCATGGCCTTCCAGGCCATTGTCAGGAACAAGCTGCGCTCGCTTCTGACCGCCCTGGGCATCATCATCGGCGTCGGCAGCGTCGTGGTCATGGTGCACCTGGGCCAGTCCGCCACACGCAGTGTCACCGACGAAATTGCCAGCATCGGCTCGAATCTGTTGTTCGTCATGCCCGGCACCGCCCAGCGTGGCCTCGGCGGGGTGCGCTCGACCGCCAGGCCGTTCGAGCTGGACGATGTGCAGGCGATCGAGCGCGAAGTGCCGGGGATTCTTGTGGCACCGGCGCTGACGACCAACGCGACCGTCGTTTTCGGCAACGCCAACGAGACGATCCCGGTGGTGGGAACGAACAACCACTACTTCGTCGTTCGCAACCATGGGGTTGCCTATGGCCGCGAGTTCGAGGACGCGGAACTGAGTGCCGGATCGGCCGTCTGCATCATCGGCACCACGCTGGTCGACGAGATGTATCTTGGCCAGGAGCCGCTGGGCACGACCCTTCGGGTAGGGCGCACCGCCTGCCGGGTGATCGGCGTTCTCGAGGAGAAGGGCCAGTCCATGGGGCAGGATCGGGACAAGACCATCCTCATGCCCATCAAGGCCGTCCAGCGTCGTCTCGTAGGCAAGCTCGATGTGCAGACCATTTATGTATCTGCCCTGATCGATGGCAGCACGCGCACCGTGCAGAAGGATATCGAATCGTTGCTTCGACAGCGCCGGAGCATTGCATCCCAGGCAGACGACGACTTCTACGTTCGCGACACGCAGGACATTGCCGAGGCGCTGGCCAGTACCACGAATACGCTGACCGTCCTGCTCGGTGCCATTGCTGCCGTGAGCTTGCTGGTGGGCGGGATCGGGATCATGAATATCATGCTGGTGTCCGTCACCGAACGCATCCGCGAAATAGGCATCCGGCTGGCGATCGGTGCCCGCACCCGTGACGTGTTGCTGCAGTTCCTGGTCGAATCGATCACCTTGTCGACGCTCGGCGGCATCATCGGGCTGATCCTCGGCGTCGTGGGCACCTGGTTGGTAACGACCCGGATGAAGATGCCCTTCCTGCTTTCTCCCGCCGTCATGTTGATGGGGTTTTTCTTCGCGGTCGCGATAGGCGTCCTCTTCGGATATTTCCCTGCACGCAAGGCCGCGCATCTGAATCCCGTCGATGCGCTGCGCCATGAGTGACGGCAAGCCCCCGGCCAGTTCTGCAAATTGAAGAAAGGTGTCGCTTTCGTTTGCGACCCGCACCCCTCGCGCAGGAGTACGATGCCGCCGCCGTTGCCGAGGTCGCATGCTCGTCCACAGAGGCGTAGCCTGTGCTAGGGAAACCGCCACAAAAGTGAAGTACGCCATGCTTGTCTACGATGCCGAAAGTCCCGCCCCGCGCTGCCTGCGCATGTTCTTGCTGGAAAAACACCTGCGGTTGCCGGCGGTGACAGTGGATGTGTTTGCCGGCGAAAACCGGCAGCCGGCCTTCCTCGCGATCAACCCGGCCGGACAGACGCCGGCGTTGCGTTGCGACGACGGCACGACGCTGGGCGAGGCCGTCGCCATCGCCGAGTACCTGGAAGAATTGCATCCGTCGCCGGCCCTGATCGGCAGCAACCCCGCCGAGCGTGCGCAGACGCGGCAATGGTGGCGCAGGGTTGAGCTCAACATCACCGAATTCATCCACAACGCGTACCACTACGCGGAGGGCCTGGCGCGATTCGAGTCGCGGATTCCGGTGGCGCCCCTGGCGGCGGACGACCTGAAACGGGTGGCGCAGGATCGGCTGGCCTGGCTGGACACCATGTTCGGCACCGGCCCCTGGCTCTGCGGAGAGCGCTTCACTGCCGCCGATATCTGGCTCTACGTGTGGCTGGACTTCGGGCAGTCCGTCAACCAGCCATTCGACCACACGCTGGCGCATATCGGCCCGTGGTTCGAGCGCGTGGCTGCCCGTCCCAGCGCGGCCGACAGTCGACGACTGATCAACGCAGGTCACCCGACCCGACGCGCTCTTGACCACCAGAGTCGTTCCGATTGAGCGCATCGGCGCGATTCAAGGCGTCGCGTGCGCGGCGCTCGTCGCCCAGTTGTCGGTAGGCACGAGCCAGGCCGAGATAGAAGCGCGGCTCACTGTCATGCAGGCGTATGGCCTTCTTGTAACGCTTCACGGCTAGTGCATAGAGGCCCTGCTGCTCATCGTCCCGCGCCTGCAGGAGCAGATAATACGGATTCTGTTCCCGCGCCTTTTCCAGGCGCCGCTGAAAGATGGCGCTGCGTACCTGGTCGCCGTTTTTCTGGTACAGCGCCACCAGGTTGAAGAGCGCGCTGGCATTGTCCGGATCCAGCGCCAGCGCCTTCAGGTAATCGCGCTCGGCTGCGAGTTGGTCGCCTTCATGCCCGTGCAGCACGCCGGCGCTGTTCCAACTGTCCGCGTACGCTGGATCCAGCCGCAGCGACGCGGCCACAAAAGGTGCGGCCGCCATTGGTGATGTGCCGGCCAAAATCTCGGCCGTGCGGTTGTTGTAGTAGAGCGTGAACAGCCGCTGGTCCGTAACCGGCATGGGTGGCCGGGACGCCGGCACTGAACCCGGCGCCACGTCCACCGTGAAACGGGTTGCACCGATGCTGATTCCCGCGTTGACGTGCGTGGTGCGACGGACCAGGCCACCCTCCTCGCGCCAGGCAAGCACCTCTTCGATCTGCTGCCCGTAGGCGTGCAGCCCCATTTCGCGCGCGAGCGCCACCGTCATCAGAGTGAAGGTCAGGCAGTTGGCCTCGCGCCGCCGGTACGCTTGCGCGACCGTCAAGGTGGCCTCTTCCGCATATCGCATGCCCAGGCCCGGCTCGCGGAACATGAAATCCACCAGCCGCTCCAGCCGCTGTTCTCGTGACCCGCCCGCATCGATGACCTGCTGCTGCAGTTGCGCGCGCAACTCCGGCGGCACCGCCATGATCTGCTCAGGGCGCGGCACCTCCGGGACGGCAGGCATGACCGGCGCCGGCGTGGCGGTGGAAATCGCCATGACTGCCGCAAGCATCCAGGTCACCATGAGCAAACCCTCCGTACCTCGACCGGTAACGCCCGATCACAGCCAGTCTAGAGCTTCCCCGGTAAACGATCGTGAATGGAACGGCGTCGAATCGGGACTTGTGAGACGACGATTGCGGACTTGATTGTCTGTGCGCCCTTGTCCATCCGCCTCGGCGATCCGGCCCGGAGGCTGCGGCGTGCCGGGCCTTGTTCCTGAAACAAGCCGCCGGTCGTCGTGCGGGGTCGACCGCAAAGCGCTGCTGCGCACTCTGCGCAGCACCAAGCTTTCTACGGCCCGCCCTCCTGGGTCCATGGAGTGGCTTGGGCGAGGTAAGCGCGCAGGTCGGCGTCGTCAAGCTTCGCGATCAGCTCTTCCGCTTCGCCGATATTGGCCACCTCCGCATCCAGGGCCATGTGCAGCACCTGATCGCCTCCGATCCGCCCGAAGATCAACTCCACGCGGCCATAGGAACCGTCCATCAACGCGACCTGCCAGTGGTTGCCTTGTGCGTCGTCAAGGGTGCGCATGAGCAAGCGTCCTCAAATGGCTCAATGTACACCCACGCGGGCGAGTATCGAGCGGACGATCACGGTGCGGGCATCAGGCAAGGGCGGGATGCCGTGTCTTTCAGTCCGTACCACTTTCTTGCGGTTACCGGGCCTTCGCTTCGCGGGGATGACGACGCTCAAGCCGGCGTCATTCGTCCCCGGCATCGTTTCGTGACATCATTTTTGATCCTGCGACGTTGGGGGAGAGGGTATGCACATGTTCGGCCGGTACTTCACTGGGTTTTTGCAACCCCAGCCTCGTGGGCGGCGTCATGGGCGACGGACGCGTCGGCCGGCGGCAGGGGGCGCAGCGGTTGTCTCCTCCGACAACTCGATGCCCACCATGACACCGCCGGGCGGTGTGCCGGCTCGACCGGGGTCGCGGGTCAAATCACGGACATGATGGAATATCTCACCCAGACGATCCTGCTTCTGGCCGTGGCGATCAGCGTCGTGGTGGTGTTTCAGCGCCTGCACATCCCGAGCAGCCTTGGGTATCTGCTGGTCGGGATGATCCTCGGGCCGCACACGATTGGACCGGTCGTCTCGATGCCGGAGCTGGAAGCGCTGGCCGAGTTCGGTATCGTGTTCTTGCTGTTTACGATCGGCCTCAACTTCTCCCTGCCGCAGACGCACGCACTGCGGGGTCGGGTGCTCGGACTGGGCACCGGACAGGTTGTGTTGACCACCTTGCTGGTCGGGGGGTTGCTGTGGCTGGCCGGCCTTCCCGGGGCCGCCGCATTCGTGTTCGGTGCCGCTTTCGCCCAGTCTTCCACCACGCTGATTTCCAGTGTGCTTGCCGAGCAGGGCGAGGACAACACCAGGCACGGCCGCCTCGGGCTAGCCATGTCGATTTTCCAGGACGTCACGGCCGTTCCTTTTCTTGTAGTCATCCCCGTGCTGGGCATGTCGGTGGCAACCAATGCGCTGGCAGGAATGCTGGGTCTGGCCCTTGCCAAGGCCGCGCTTGCATTCGCGATTGTCATCTTCGTCGGGCGCTGGCTGCTGCGCCCCTTTTTCCGCATGGTTGCCGAACGCAGATCGGTGGAGATGTTTACCCTTGCGGTGCTGCTGGTCGCCCTGCTTGCCGCATGGATCACCAACGGCCTGGGTCTGTCGCTGCCGTTCGGCGGTTTTCTGGCCGGGATGATTCTGGGCAGGACCGAGTTTCGCCACCAGGTGGAATCCAGTATCCGTCCGTTTCGAGACGTACTGCTGGGCCTGTTCTTCATCGGCATCGGGATGCGCTTCAACCCCGCGGCGATCCCGCCCATCTGGTACTGGTCCGTGCTTGGTGCCCTGCTTATTGTCGCCAGCAAGACACTGATTGTTGCTGCCATGGTGCGTCGGGCAACGGACGACGCGCGGATGACCTGGCGCACCGCATTGATGTTGAGTGTCGGGGGCGAATTCGGGCTGGCGCTCATCGCCATTGCGCTCGATTCGCGCGTGCTCGACGCTCAGCTGGGCCAAATCGCCATAACGTCGGTACTTCTGTCGATGATTGGCGGTGCTTTGCTGATCCGCTTCAATGGCCCGATCGCGGCCTGGCTGGCCAGGGTGCCGCACCCGACATCCGGGGAAGAGCCGGCAGAACTACCGCTGACGCCGGAACGCTCCGTGGTGATTGGCGGCTACGGGCGGGTGGGCCGCACCATCGCCATGCTGTTGCACTCGAGCGACATTCCCTTTGTTGCGTTCGACACCGATCCCAAGCGGGTGGCACTGGGCCGGTCCGATCAGCATGCGGTCTGGCTCGGCAACATTGCCGACCCCGGACTGCTCGCGTCCATTCATGTGCAACGAGCCTCGCTGATGGTTATTGCCGTCGACATGAATGACTCCGCCCTGGCGACGGTGTCGTATGTCAAAAGAAACTATCCGAACGTCCCCGTCATCGTGCGCGCACGCGACGTCAGGGCCAGTGCCCGCCTACAGGCGGCCGGCGCGGCCCACGCCCATCCGGAAACGATGGAGTCGAGCTTGCACCTGGGCGTGACCGCGCTGGAAATGCTCAAGGTCGCGCCCGCTGACATCGACCAGTTGGTGCGAGCGGTCAGAGATCGAAGCTACCAGACCGTTGCGGACGCCAGGGCGGGGCGGCCGTGAACGACCTTGTCGATCGGAAAAGGGAAATCCCGCCCTGCCGCAGTATCCGACTCCGTGCCCTGCGCTCGAATGCATGCGATTTGTCCCTGATGCGCTTTCCGGCACTTTGTTTCCGGACTTCGTCACGCGGCATCAACGGGCCAGCGTCCACGTCGACTCGATGTCGCGCTTGACCGCGTGTTCCAGTCCGGCGGCGTCCATGTCCTGCATGCCGTGTACGCAGCCATGCCGCATGCCGGCGAAATCACCATCGTGGCGGAATGTCACTGACCAGTGGACGCGACCCGCACTCGGCAACTGGTACTCGCCTTCGTAGGAAAACCCGTTGCTCGTCGTACCGGAAATGTCGGCCATGGCGGAAATCCGTGCGGGAGATCGCCTTGCAGCATAGGCCGATACCGTCGGCAAAGCTTTCCTGATCAGGGTCGATCCGCCCGCCAATCAGAAAAGCTAAAGACGCCCCAAGCCGCGGGTGCATGCCCGGCTCCTTGCCGTCCACGCGTAACATGTTGATTGATCGAGAATATCCATGGGCGACCCTGAGGCGACGAGCCGGGCTTCCCCAATCAGGACGCGCCGCTGCGATCGACCAAGCAACCTAGCAGCGTGTCGGACTTATGAAATCGAAAGCGAAAATGCGACTGCGCGAGGACAGATTTTCGACGATTCTCCATAAGTCCGACAGGCTGCTAGCCCAGTGCCTGTTCCAGATCCGCGATCAAATCGTCGGCATCTTCCAGGCCGACTGACAAACGCAGCATGGCATCCGAGATGCCGCGGCGGGTACGCTCGTCGGGCGTCAATCCATGGTGGGTGGTGGTGCACGGCTGGGTTACCAGGCTTTCCGCGCCGCCAAGGCTCGGTGCCAAGGCGAACAGTTTCAATCGATCAGCGACGCGGGTGGCGTCCTCGCCGTTGCCGGCTACCTCGATCGTCAGCATGCCCCCGAATCCGTACATTTGGTCTTTGGCCAGCGCATGCCCCGGAAACGCGGGCAATCCGGGAAAGCAGACCCGGCTGACCTTGGGGTGGCGGTCCATGGCTTCGGCGATGCGCTGGGCCGACGCGTTTTGCTGACGCACGCGTACGACCAGGGTACGCAGGCTGCGGGCGAGCAATGACGCGGTGGTCGGCGCGATCATCGAGCCGAGATTCTTGCGCCAGTTCCATACCGGCATCAGCAATTCCTTCGACCCCATCAAGACCCCGGCGGTGAGGTCGCTGTGTCCGCCGAGATATTTGGTGGCGCTGTGTACGACGAAATCCGCTCCCAGTTCCAGCGGACGCTGGTTGACCGGTGAGGCGAACGTGTTGTCGACCACGACTCGCGCGCCGTGGGCGTGTGCCTTCGCGGCGATGGCCCGGATGTCGAACAATTCGAGGGTGGGATTGGTCGGCGTCTCGAAAAACACCAGCTTTGCGCCAGCGGCCAGCAAAGCATCCAATTGATCCAGTTCGCGGCCCAGAATCAAATGGGTCTTGATCCCCAGCAACGGCAACTGGCTGGCCAGCAACTCCAGCGTTCCGCCGTAAGCATCACCGATGCAGACGATGCCCTCGCGCCCGTGCGTCAGAAACAAGGCCGTCGCGGCAGCCATTCCGGAGCAAAAGGACCACGCCATCTCCGCACCTTCAAGCCCGGCCAGCGTCTCTTCGGTGGCAAGGATCGACGGGTTCAGGCCGTAGCGCGTGTAGAGACTTCCCGTTTTGCGCCCCTCGATGACATCGAGGAGCTCCGCCGTCGATTGAAACGCGAAGGTGGTGGTGTCGTACACCGGCAGGTGCGGACTGCCATGCGCGTCCTTGAAACTGTGGCCATGGATGCTGCGCGTGGACAAGCCGGGCTTGCTGCTCTCGGTCATTTCAGTCTCCTGGTGACTCTTGCTGTGGTATCAGGGGGCACGATGTTCACCTCGAGGTGGTTCAGAACGAGATCACCTTGTCGCTGTCGACGACCCATTCTGCCAACGCCTGCATGGTGGATGTTTCGGCGCCCTCGAAATACGGCTGGTTCCTGTAGATGCCGCACCGCGCCATGCACGTTCCGCACACCTTGACGGGGACGCCGCGGGCGATCAGGGCTTTCAGCATCTGCGACAGGTCTTGATCGTATGTTTCCGGTGGACGGCAGGCGTCGCGCGCCAGGTCGACCGCATCGTTCATCAAAAACAGCCGGACCTCGCTTCCCGCATCGAGCAGTTTGTCCGCCAAACGCAGTCCGTTCCAGGTGACGTCGGTGGTGTCGTACGGTTCGCGGTTGAAGATGATCAGTACTTTCATGCTGCTTTCCTCGGGATGTGAATCAATGCGTGGCCGGCAGGCCGAACTGAACCCGACAACAATTTTACCTGTCGACCCATTCGAGGGCGCGGAACACGGACGCGGCCAGCCGTTCCCGGCACTGCTCGGGCGTTGCGTGAATGTCCCTGGAAGGGTCGCGCGGGGTTCGGGGTCCTTCCGCGATGTAGGCAATCACGTGCTTGCCCATATCGTGATCGAACGATGCACGCATGAGGCAGTCCCCGCCTCCGGGTATCGAAGCCGAAAGGGAGCGCATCATGCGGGCCATCGAAGTATTGCAAAGGCGCCGGAGCGACGCGTTCGGCTCGATGCATGCGCTGCGCAGCAACACCCGGCTGCGCGCTGCAGGGGCGGGAAAGGGTCGTTTGTCGCCGACATCTTCTAATCCTCGGTCCCGCGAACACCTGGCATCGGGATTTTGCAGCCGGCAAGTCCAGTGCCATGCCGGGTGCGCACGGCGGCAAAGGCTGCAGGGAGCCACCAGCCCGCCAGCATCGCCACCAGTAGCAGCCACAGTGAAGCGGCACCGCCACTGAGCGAGGCCAGCATCGGACCAGGGCAGTAACCCGCAATACCCCAGCCGATGCCGAACAACGCGGCACCGCCGACCAATCGCCTGTCGAGAGCACGGACTGTCGGTAGCTGGAAAGTGGCGTCAAACAGCGGTTTCGACCGTCGTAGCACCCACCGATAGCCGATCGCCGTGGTAAGCACCGCACCACCCATGACGAACGCCAACTGCGCATTCCATTGGCCGAAGACATCTAAAAAACCAAGCACCATGGCGGGATCGGTCATGCCGCCCAAGCTCAGGCCCGCGCCGAACACCAGCCCAGCCACCAACGCCGCCACGATTTTCACCACGACACACCCCAGGCCAGATGCCGCAACACATACGTGGTGGTGAAAGCCGAAAGCATGAACGTGCCAGTGGCCAGTAACGAACGTGGCGAGAGCCGGGCCAGGCCGCACACACCGTGCCCGCTGGTGCAGCCGTTGCTCAAGCGCGTACCTAGTCCAACCAGCAAGCCGGCAACAAGCATCCATGGCCAGGGAGCCACCGGGCCCCGAATACCACTATCGCCGCGTATGAACAGCAGCAACACCGGCGCCAGCACCAGGCCCGCGACGAAAGCAATCCGCCATGCGCGGTCGCGCTTCCGTCTGCTCAACAGATCGCCGGTGATGCCGCTGATTCCAGCGATGCGCCCCAGTGCCGCCATCAGCCAGACCGTCGAGAGACCAATCATCACGCCGCCAAGCACGGATAACAGGTAGATATTCATCCACAATACATCCTTCATTTAGCCGTCTAAAAGTACTCCACGCCCTCCTGGCAACGCAAGGCACTTTTCGTTATTTCGTTATTTTGGCCTTGCCATCAAACAACGGGAAAAGTGCCAGCAAACATCCAGTACAGCAAAAATCCGGTCAGAATCGACTTTCCGCCGGCCACCTCGAAAAGTGCGCTCTGACCACGGTTTCGGTTTGGTTTGGCCTTCCTGACCAAGCGCGTCTGAACATCGAGCGAAGCCAGGTCCGGACTGTGCAAGGCGGAAAGTGGAAAGCAACCGGGTCGGATTTATTCACCACACGCGGATTAATGAAATGACTTCTCATGTCTTGTTATTCAGCTTATCTGGAGCGCTTGTTTGCCCGCGCAGCAGGCCACGGTCGAACAACGGCAGTCCATTACCTCCATTCGCCTGAATCGGAAGGCATCAGCGGTACCGGCGCAGATATTTCCATTCAAACAGGCGCTTGACCCAGTGCAGCAGACGCGTGGACGGCAGCAGCCAGTTGCGCCGGGGCGTCCGCCAGACCAGCGAGCCACGGTCCATCCCATCGACGATACACATGAGCTCGACCTCGAAGGTGGTGCTGGTCCCCTGGTCGCGCAGGTCACCAAGCAAATTCTGCGCAGCCGCAACGGCCTGGAGATCGGCCATGTGTGCCTGTTTGGGCATCCAGTCGGGCCCCGGAAAACTGCCCGAGTCGCCAACCACCACGACGCGCTCGAAGCCTGGCACGCGGCAGTGCGCATCGGCCTGCAGCAGACCGCCTGGCGAGCGCGGCAGTTCGGTGGCATCGAACCAGGCGTTGCCGGTCATGCCGGGCATGAACAAAATCAAGTCGGCGCGGAATTCGCCACCTTCGGTAACCACCTTGTCCGCGTCGAAACGCAGCGGCTTGTGACCCAGGTGCGTGTGGATGCCGCGCCGCGCCATTTCGTCCAGTAGGTGACGGACCGCCTTGGTCCCGAGCCGCTTGCCGGGTTCGTTGGACGGGTTGAAGAACACCAGCTCGAAGCGTTCGCGACGACCTTCCCGCCGCAGCTGCGTGTCAAGGCCGAACAGGAACTCGAACATCGGTCCACCGCGGACTGCGGCCGGCTCGTTCGGGTTGCCGCCGAATCCCACCGCAATCGTGCCTCCCTCCATCTCCCGCAACCGGTCGCGGATACGCTCCGCCGCCGCGATGCCCTCGCAGGGCGTGATCGCATGTTCGATGCCGGGCAGTTTCTTGATGAAGCGCCCACCGGTGGCGATCACCAGTCCGTCGTTGGCAAGTTCGCCGGCGCTGGTCTGAACGAGGCGACCTCCGCCAGTGAGGCCGGTAACTTGTGCAGCAACAAACTCCACCCGCTGACGACGCAGGAAGTTGTCCAACGGCACGATCAGGTCCTCGCGCTTGCGCAGGCCACTCGGGATCCAGATGATCCCGGGCAGGTAGTGCAGTTCGGCGCGCGGGGCCACCAGGGTGATCTGTGCCTGCGCATCGCGCCGGCGCAACTCGCGGACCGCCGACAACCCGGCAAAGCCGGCCCCCAGTACGGTTATGCGCGCGTGTGCCTGGGCCGCGTTCACGAGATGCCCACCCGGCCGTCGGAGGATTCGTGCCACACCAGCTTCGGCATGGACTTGTTGATCGCGCGGGGGAAGTCATTCATGGGCTGTTTCCAGAGCGGGTTGCTTGCGGCTGCGCCGTGATCGGAAGGAGCGGGACCACGGCGGTGGCAGGATCCGGCCACCACCACGCCCGTCATCAAACGCTTGAATCAGGCGCCGCGCAACTTTCTGCACGCGGGCCTGAAAGATGAGCCGGGCGCCACGGCCGTGTCATCCCATGCTAACCGGCGCGGCGCCCCGGCGCACGCAGTGCCAACCGGACCGCCACGGGCCCCGACCCGGTCAGCTCGCTTCTCCTGCCAGCGGGAAAGGGCCTCTGACCTGGGTGTCTGTGACGACGCCTTTGCGCCGCCATGAGCGTTTCAGCCAGGTTGCGCCCACGTTCGACCAGGGCCGCCGCGAGCCCGGCACACGCCCTTACCCGAAAATGCAGACGGTCCCGTGGCGAGCTTTGCCAAGGCGGATCATGCCCGCCATCCGGAAGTTGTCTGATGAAGGTCATGACCGTCTCCGGCGGCACTGTGGCATCATGGTGAACCGTTCTCATTCAAGTGACAGGCACCATGTCCGAACCGCAAACCACTGGCGGTACGCCCGCGGCTTTGGCCGACATTCCTCGACTTCTCGCTGCCGCGCCGCACCGGCCGCTGTTTCTGGCCGGTACCGTCGCGGTGATGCTGAGCATGGCGTGGTGGGCGGTGGAGCTGACCTGGATGCGTTTCGGCCTGGCCGGCTGGCCGCAGCCCACGATTCCGCCGGCGTATGCGCACGGCATGCTGATCCAGTACGGCCTGTTCCCGCTGTTCATGTTCGGCTTTCTGATGACCACCTTTCCGCGCTGGCTGGGCCGCCCGGATCTGCCGCGTACGCGGTTCCTGCCGGTGGCCGGCTTCGTGTTTGGCGGTTACGTGCTGGCGAATGTGGGACTGCTCGACCTGGCCTGGCTGCTCAAGCTGGGCATCGCGGTGATGCTGGTCGGCTATCTGGTCGGGGTGTGGACGCTGGGCGGCGTGTTGCGTGCCTCGGTGGCCGAGCGCAGGGGCCACGCACGTTCCGCCCTGACGGCGCTGAGCCTGGGCGCGCTGGGGCTGGTGATCTTTTTGGCCTATCTGTTCGGCGCACCGGTAGAGTGCGTGCGGCTGGCGATCAATATCGGCACCTTCGGCCTGCTGCTGCCGATCTATTTCACGGTGATGCACCGCTTGCTGCCGTTTTTCACCGGCAACCTGGTGAAAGGCTATCCGGTGATCCGCCCCGGCTGGAGCATGCCGGTGGTGTGGGTGCTGTTGCTGGCGCACCTGGTGCTGGCCTGGCTGGGCGTGCTGGGCTGGCTGTGGCTGGTCGACGTGCCGCTGGCGCTGGTGTTTGCGTGGCACTCGCTGAGCTGGCGACCGTGGAAAGCGATGCAGCCGGGTATTTTGGCGGTGCTGCACCTGGCGTTTGCCTGGCTGCCGGTGGCCTTCGTGTTGTTCTCGATCCAGGATGTGGTGTATGCCATCAGCGGGCATTTCATCCTCGGGCGCGCGCCATTGCACGCGCTGGCCATCGGTTTCTTCGGCTCGATGCTGGTGGCGATGGTGACCCGGGTGACCCAGGGTCATTCCGGTCGACCGATGCAGATGGGCAAGGTGGCGTGGCTGTGTTTCTTGCTGCTGCAGGTAGTGGCGTTGGTACGCATTCGTGCCGAGCTGGGTGGCGACGTATATCTGTGGATGGTGGTCGCCGCCTACGGCTGGTTGCTGGCATTCCTGCCGTGGGTGGTGCGTTCGGCATGGATCTACCTCACGCCGCGGGCCGATGGCAAACCCGGCTGAGCGCGGCGCCCGCCAGGATCGTGCGGCACGCGACGCATCGAGGGTTGATCGCAACGCGGCTTGATGCGGGTCAGGCGGCGGGGTCTTGGCCGGGCACGCTGCGGCCGGGAAGCGCCACCTGAACAACGCTCCCGGCGGCCGCGCTGCGCCAGCCGGAAAGGCGTCCGACGCTGGCGGCCGGTGTCATGCCGCGTGTCGCCGCCGGCTCCATCGTTGCGGCGCTGCCGCCGGCCTTTTCACCATGACCTACGCGTGGCAGCCGGCGTGCCGATCCCGGTCAGGAAACCTCCGCGCCCGTTCAACGTTCAACGAAGGCGCGTTCGATCACATAGTCGCCTGCCGCGCGGGTGCGCGGGGACGCCTGGAAACCACGGCCGTCGAGCAGCGCAGACAAATCATCAAGCATCGCCGGGCTGCCGCACAGCATCACCCGGTCGGTGGCCGGGTTCAGCGGTGGCAGGCCGGTGGCGTCGCTCATCACGCCATCGACGATGGCATCGGTGATTCGGCCCCGGTGGCGAAACACCTCGCGCGTGACCGTGGGGTAGTAGATCAGCTTCTCCCGCACCAGCTCGCCGAGGTACTCATGCTGCGGCAATTCGTGCTCCAGGTAATCGGCATAGGCCAGGTCATTGACGTAGCGCACGCCATGGGCCAGTACGATCTTGTCGAATCGTTGGTAGGTTTCCGGGTCGCGGATGATGCTCATGAACGGCGCCAGCCCGGTGCCGGTGCCCAGCAGATAGAGGTGCCTGCCGGGGTTGAGGTCGGTCAGCACCAGGGTGCCGGTGGGCTTGCGCGTGACGATGATCGGATCGCCAGGCTGCAGATGCTGCAGGCGCGAGGTGAGCGGGCCATCGGTGACCTTGATCGAGAGGAACTCCAGGTGTTCCTCCCAGCTGGCACTGGCGATCGAGTAGGCGCGCATCAGCGGACGCGCTTCGGTTTCCAGCCCGATCATCACGAACTGGCCGCTGTCGAAACGAAAGCCGGGGTCGCGCGTGGTCCGGAAGCTGAACAGGGAGTCGTTCCAGTGCCGCACGTCGATCACGCGCTCGGTTGCCATTACCACCATGGTCGATTGTCTCGCATTGTTGCTGTGTGGGATGCCGGGGGTTGCACGGGCGACCGTCCGGCGGGGCCGGACGATGGAACTCGCGGGGAGGGCGGCGGCGCCGCGGTGCCTTGCGAGCGCTGGGAAGGCCCCGGCGTCAATGCGCCAAGGATACGCGAGCCGGCCGCGCGGCGCCTGTGCCGCGCCTGCCGGCGCGACAAGCCGCGAGCGGGCAGCCGCTACAATGAGCGCATGTTGAGCCCGCGTCCCGCACGAATCCACGCTTTGCCGGCCGGTGACTGGCGCCTCAGCGTCGCCCCGATGATGGACTGGACCGACCGGCACTGCCGTTACTTCCACCGGCTGCTGTCGCCGCGTGCGCGCCTGTATACCGAGATGGTGACCAGCGCCGCGCTGGTGCGCGGCGGGCAGTTGCGCCTGCTCGAACACAGCCAGCAGGAGCATCCGGTGGCCTTGCAACTGGGCGGCAGCGATCCGCGGGAGCTGGCGCAGGCGGCGCGGTTCGGGGCCGAGGCCGGCTACGACGAGATCAACCTCAACGTGGGCTGTCCGTCGGACCGGGTGCAGTCAGGCCGCTTCGGCGCCTGCCTGATGCGCGAGCCGGTGCTGGTCGGCGATTGCGTCAAGGCGATGCGCGATGCGGTGGGCGTGCCGGTCACGGTGAAATGCCGCATCGGCGTGGATGACCAGGACGACTACGCCGGGCTGCAGCATTTCACCGGGACCATGCTCGAAGCCGGGGTCCAGGTGTTGATCGTGCATGCGCGCAAGGCGTGGCTGCAGGGCCTGTCGCCGAAGGAGAACCGCGATATCCCGCCGCTGGACTACGAGCGGGTATACCGCCTGAAGCGCGAGTTTCCCGGACTGGTGGTGGTGATCAACGGCGGCATCGCCACGGTCGGGCAGGTGCAGACGCACCTGGGCAACGTCGACGGGGTGATGCTGGGCCGGGCGGCCTATCACGATCCGTACCTGCTGGCCCGACTGGAACACGCGCTGTCCGGCGAACCGTTGCCGACACGCGATGAGGTGCTGTTGCGGATGCGCCCCTACATCGAGGCCGAGCTGGCGCGCGGTACGGCGCTCAAGCACATCAGCCGCCACCTGCTGGGTCTGTACCAGGGCGAGCCGGGCGCCCGCGCGTTCCGCCGCACGATCAGCGAGGGAGCGCACCGGCCCGGTGCCGGCTGGGAGCTGCTGGAACAGGCGCAGTTCTCATGCCGCTTGGCTGCGTGACCGGCGCCGGCCGGCCGGCCGGTATTCAGGCCCGATCGCCTAGGCTGGACGTTCAAGTCAGGGCCGGACAGGATATTCACGCATGACCAGGTACAAGTGCCTCCTGCTTGCCGCGCTGATCCCGCTCGCGGGAGCGGCTGTGGCCCAGTCGGCCAAGCCGGCGGTGACGCTGGATCAGGCCGTGCTCAAGGTACAGCGCGACACCGGCGGCAAGGTGCTTTCGGCCGAATCGCGTGGCGTCGGCCGCCGGGCGGAGTATCGCATCAAGGTGCTGACCCCGGATGGGCATGTCAAGGTGATGGCGATTTCCTCCGAGGCGAGCAAGAATCCGTCATCGACCCAGTCAACCAAGAATCCGCCCGGACGGACCGCGGGCAGCAAGGAGAAACATTGATATGCGCATCCTGTTGGTGGAGGACGAGGCGCCGTTGCGCGAGACGCTGGCGGCGCGACTGAAACGCGACGGCTTTGCCGTCGATACGGCTCAGGACGGCGAGGAGGGCATCTACCTCGGGCGCGAGGTGCCCTTCGACCTGGCCATCATCGACCTGGGCCTGCCGAAGATGTCGGGCATGGACCTGGTCAAGGCGTTGCGCGAGGCCGGCCAGCGCTACCCGATCCTGATTCTCACCGCGCGCGGCAGCTGGCAGGACAAGGTGGAGGGGCTCAAGCACGGCGCCGACGACTACCTGGTCAAGCCGTTCCACGTCGAGGAGCTGCTGGCGCGGATCAACGCACTGGTGCGCCGTGCCAGCGGCTGGTCCAAGCCGGTCCTGGAATGCGGCGTGATCAAGCTGGACACCACCGCGCAGACGGTCACGGTGGAAGGCAAGCTGGTCGACCTCACCAGCTATGAATACAAGGTGCTGGAGTACCTGATGCTGCATGCCGGCGAGCTGGTCTCCAAGGCCGACCTCACCGAGCACATCTACCAGCAGGACTTCGACCGCGACTCCAACGTGCTCGAAGTGTTCATCGGCCGGCTGCGGCGCAAGCTCGATCCGGAAGGCACCCTCAAACCCATCGAGACGGTACGTGGACGCGGATACCGCTTTGCCATCCCGCGCACCGACGGCGACGACGAATGAGCTGAGGCCCGCGCGCCGGCCACTGTCGCTGGCGGCGCGGGCGGCGATCGCCACCGGCTTCGTGCTGGCCGGTTTTCTCGGCCTGGTCGGGCTGACCTTGTCGCAGGCGAACAAGGAGCGCGCCTTGAGCGCGCTGCACGATCGGCTGCAAAATTTCACGCTCGCCTACATCACCAATTTCGACGTGAACCGTTTCGGCCGGATCCTGCCGCCGGACACTTCGCCGGACCCGAACTTCTCGCGGCCGGGCTCGGGCCTCTACGCGGTAGCGGTGGGCGACAAGGGCTTCCGCTGGGAGTCACCCTCGGCGATCGGCCGCGATTTCAGCTTTCTCACGCCGTTGGAACCGGGCATGAGCCGCTTCGTGGGGCCGATCGACACCCGCATGGGGCGGCTGTATTACTACAGCTATGGCGTGGCCTGGGATACCGAAGCCGGCAAATCGGTGCGTTTCACCATCACGGTGGCGCAGACCGAGGATCAACTCGAAGGCGGCAACATGGCCTACCGGCGCGCGCTGGTGATCTGGCTGTCGATCCTGGGCGTGATGCTGATGGTGCTGCAACTGCTGCTGCTGCGCTGGAGCTTGACCCCGCTGCGCAAGGTGGCCAGTGACATGAGCCGGGTCGAGCGCGGCGACAGCGAGCAACTGGATAGCCAATACCCGCTCGAACTGACGGGCCTGACCGAACGCATCAACTCCTTCATCACCAACGAGCGCGAGCAGCGTACGCGCTACCGGCATACCCTGGCCGACCTGGCGCACAGCCTGAAGACGCCGCTGGCGGTGATTCGCTCGCAACTGGAGTCGCCCGGTGCCGACGAATCCGCGCGGCGCGACAGCGTGCTCGACCAGGTACGCCGGATGAACGAGTTGGTGGACTACCAACTGGCCCGTGCAGCCACTTCCGGCCGCCAGACCTTTGCCAGCGCGGTGCCGATCGCCAGCCACGCCGAGGACCTGGTACAGGGCCTGGAGAAGGTCTACGCCGAGAAAAACGTGCTGTGCGAATTCGATATCGAGGACGGTGCCGTGTTCTACGGCGAGCAGGGTGATCTGCTCGAACTGCTCGGCAACTTGCTGGAAAACGCTTTCAAATGGGCCAGCCACCGTGTGCTGCTGGTGGTAAGGATGCTGCCGCAGCCCGGTCGCCAGCGTCCCGGTCTGTTGTTGAGCGCGGAAGACGACGGTCCCGGGATCGCCGCCGACCAGATCGAGAAGGTGCTGCAGCGGGGCGTGCGCGGCGACGAACGGGTGCAGGGCCACGGCATCGGGCTGTCGATCGTGCAGGATATCGTGCATGCCTACCAGGGCGAACTGGTGGTCGATCGCTCGCCCGAACTTGGAGGCGCGCGTTTCAGCGTGCGGCTCGCGGCGAGCTGAGTCGGGCCCTCAGCTCCGGCATGCCGCCGGACGCCTACTGGATCGATCCGGGCAGCAGGGATTGCCAGCCCAGATGCGACCGGGGGGCGGGGGCCGGCGCCGACGAGCCGGCACCGGAATGATCGCTGCCGTTGCGGGATGTGCCGGTGGCCGCATCGCTGCTGCCGGCAGCATGGCTGTCGTGGGCATGGCCGATGGTGCCGCCGCCGATGGAGTTGCCGTCCTGCACAAGCCGGTCGGACGCCGCCGCCGCGGCATGGTCCATCTCCAGGGTATCAAGACTGGCAGCCGCCACCGGGCCCATGATGGCAAGGCACAAGGCACAACCGATGATCCGATGGGTGGTACGCATCACAGCCCAACTCCCCGAACCTGCAAGCGAAGACCTTGATCCTTGCAGAAACAAACGGGTAGCGCCAGTGCTGTTGGCCCGAAAATGAATGCCGCAGTGCAGCGTCGGCGGGCTAGAATCCGCTCATGCGTATCCACCACGATGCTTCGCCGCGCGAAGACGCACAGCCGCTGGGCGCCTTCGCGCGCGGGAGGGGCTGATGCAGCCCATGCAACTGCTGGCCCGGCTCGCCCCGGGCGAGCCGGTTTCCGGGGCGGTGCTGGCTGCGCAAGCAGGGGTAACCCGTGCGGCGATCTGGAGGCAGGTGGAGATCCTGCGCGCGCGGGGCGTGCCGGTGACGGCGCGCGGCCGCGCCGGCTATTGCCTGCCGTGGCCGCTGCAGATGCTCGATGCGGCAAAGATCCGCGCCGCCCTGCCGGCGTCATGCGTGCGATCGTTGGGTGCCCTGGACGTGCATGGCGAGCTCGATTCCACCTCCAGCGCACTGCAGCGACGGCTCGCCACCGCCGCGGATCTCAGCGTGGTGCTGGCCGAAAGCCAGAGCGCCGGGCGCGGTCGCCGCGGCCGCGGCTGGTTGTCGCCGCCGGGCATGAACCTTTACCTGTCCTGCCTGAAGCGCTTCCGCCCGGGCCGCGCCGGATGGAGTGGATTGTCGCTGGCGATCGGGGTGATCGTGCTGCGCGCGCTGGATGAGTTGGGCGTCACCGGGGTCGGCCTGAAGTGGCCGAACGACGTGCTGGCCGCGGCCGGCGATGGCGCCGGTGGCAAGCTGGCCGGCATCCTGGTCGAACTCAGCGGCGAGTACCAGGGTTCGTGTGCGGCGATCATCGGTATCGGCCTCAACTTGCGCCTGACGCCGGCGTTGCAGCGCCAGGCCGGGCAACCTGCGTGCGACGTGGCCAGCCTGACCGCAGGTGTGCCGCCGGATCGCAATCGGGTGGCGGCGGCGCTGATCGCCGCCCTTGTGCGTGGCTTGGGCCAGTTCGAGCGCGAGGGATTCGCGCCCTTCATGACCGACTATGCGCGCCACGACCTGCTGCCCGGCCAGTCGTTGCAACTGAGCGGGGCGTTCGGCACGTTCGAGGGCGTTGCCGTGGGCGTCGATGCGCGAGGTGCGTTGCAGGTGCGTCTGCCCAACGGCAGCCTGCGCCACATCGACAGCGCCGAGATTACGGTACGCCGCGCATGAAACTGTTGCTGGACCTGGGCAATACGCGGTTGAAATGGGCGCTGCAGGAAGGCGCCGCGGCGTGGTTCGCGCACGGCGCACTGGACTGGCAGGCGCACGTCGGCGACCAACTGGTTGAAGCCTGGGCCGGCTTGCCGCGCCCGACGCTGGCGGTGGCGGCGTCGGTGGTCGATGGTGCACGCGAAGGCCGGGTGGCCGAGGCGGTGCAGCAGGTGTTCGGGTGTGTGCCGTACTGGCTGCGCACGCCCGCCAGCGCCTGCGGCGTGCGTAACGCCTACGCCGAACCGCAGCGACTGGGTGTGGATCGGTTCCTGGCGATGGTCGCCGCGCATGCCGCGCATCGCACGCCTTGCGTGCTGGCCAGCGCCGGTACCGCGTTGGCGCTGGATGCATTGACGTATGACGGGCGCCACCTGGGTGGATTGATCGCGCCGGGGGTACGCCTGATGCAGCAGTCGTTGTCGGCTGCGACCGCGCTGGTACGCCCGCAACGACCGGGCGACATCCTGGAACTGGCCGACAACACCGCCGACGCGGTGGCCTCTGGGTGCTGGCAGGCTGCCGCCGCGCTGATCGAGCGCTTTTACGTGCGCATGCTGCCGCGTCTCGGTGGCGCGGCGGTGCTGATCCTCGATGGCGGTGATGCACGGCAACTGGCGCCGATGCTGTCGGTGCCGGTGCAACTGGGCAAAGACAGCGTTCTGAAGGGTTTGTCGTTGTGGGCGAATGCGCATGTGCCGTCGTCGCCGAATGACTAGAATGGCCGGACGGATCGTGTTGATGGGGGTGCGATGTTCCTGCGTCTGCTGTTTGTCCTGTTGAGCGCGCTCAATATCGCGGTGGGGGCATGGTTGCTGCTCGGCCAGCCATACAGGCACGTCCGCGGCCCCACCGATCCGGGGGTGCCGGAGTTGCACCTGCTGTCGGAGATGCCGGCCTCGGGAGACACCTCATCCGCGCCCGGCGCCGTGGCCGGCCGCACGGCCGATGCATCGCACAGCTACAGCTGCATGGCGCTGGGTCCGTTCGACACTCCGCAGGATCTGCGCGATGCACGCCAGGCATTGGGCCCGCACGTCACCCGCACGCGTTCACGCCAGGAACAAACCCGCCAGCCCACCGCCTGGTGGGTCTATCTGCCGGCTGCGGCCAGTCGCGCCCAGGCGCTGGAGCAAGCCAGGCAGTTGGGCGCGCACAAAATCAACGACTACTTCGTGGTCGGATCCGGCGATCAGGCCAACACGGTATCGCTGGGGCTGTTCCGGGACCCGGCCAACGCGCGCAAGCGCGTGAGCGAGGTGATCGCGGCCGGGTTTCCTGCCCGCATGAGCGAGCGCAGCGAGAACGTGCCCGAATACTGGCTGGATATGGTGGTGGCCGATGACAGTCCTCTCGACTGGCGCAGATACGTCAATGCCGACCGTATCGGCTCGCACGGCATCGGCTGCTTTTGACGACGCCCGACGGCGGGCCTGCTAGAATCTTCGGCCTTCGCCGGCATAGCTCAGTTGGTAGAGCAACTGATTTGTAATCAGTAGGTCGCGGGTTCGACTCCTGCTGCCGGCACCATTGCCCCATGGATTTGCCTGCAATGCCCCATCTTGCCCGGCGTGGGTCGGTGGCAGGCGACCATTGGCCGTGTGTGGGGAATGCATGGACAGGGCGTAAAAATTTGTTACGATCAGGCTGACGGCTGCGCAGGGGCAGCCGGGAGTTCTTGACATGCAGACACGTTCCGCATATCCCGCCGCGTGGCGTGGATTGCTGCTGTTTGCAGGGAAGCTGATCGGAAAAGCCACGGAATCATCCAGGTCGCGCACGGCGTTGCCGCTCTCGGGCAGCCTGGTGTCGTGGTGTGCCGGTGCGCGATCGCGCCGGGAGGACGAACTGGCGCGAATACGCCAGTCCGAGCCGCAGGAAGAGCCTGCACGCACGGAGTGAGGGCGCCCACCGTGGCTTCGCGGCCTCGGCCCGGTGTTGCGCATCCTTTTCCTCAAACTGTCCTTGGATCGTGCCCTTTCCTTCCAGGGTCCAGCCTCCGGGACGGCCTCGCGATCGATGCCGCGTGGCGCCCCGTGCGCGCCGGATCCATCCGCTGACGCGGTACGGTGAAGTGCGTTGCAGCTCGATCCGGTAAACTTGGAAAGAATTTACGGCATCCGATGCCGGCAACGCTTTCCGGCTCCGATCGCGGCGGATCGCGCACGATCCCGGCCGACGGCCGCGGACACGGCGTGCGCCTCTCCGGACCGGCGGGCGGGGCCTGCTCGGTGCTCCGCGAACACCACAACAGGCATGGACAGTCATGAGCGAACAGACCATTTCATTGATCGGCGTGCCGACCGATATCGGGGCCGGCCATCGTGGAGCCTCGATGGGCCCGGAAGCCCTGCGGGTCGCCAATCTTGGCGCCAAACTCGAGCAGCGCGGGTTGAAGGTGGTCGACCGGGGCAACTTGCATGGACCGCTCAATCCCTGGCAGCCACCGGTCGACGGCTATCGTCACCTCGATGAGGTGGTGGCGTGGAATACAGCCGTCTATACGGCTGTTCACCAGGAGCTCCAGGCGGGCCGCCTGCCGATCATGCTCGGCGGTGATCATTGCCTGGCGATCGGCTCGATCAGCGCCGTGGCGGATCACTGCCGCGCAACCGGCAAACAGTTGCGGGTGCTCTGGCTGGATGCGCACTCGGACTTCAACACGTCGGAGGCGACGCCATCGGGGAATATCCACGGCATGCCGGTGGCCTGCCTGTGTGGTCGCGGTCCGAAGGTGCTCACCGAGCTTGGCGGGAGTACGCCGGCGATCACCCCCGACGTGATCCGCCAGATCGGGATCCGCTCGGTCGATTACGGCGAAAAGCAACTGGTGCGCGAAGCCAACGTGGGCATCTACGACATGCGCCGGATCGACGAGGACGGCATGAAGCGGGTGATGGAGCTGGCGCTGGACGGCATGGACGGGAACACCCACCTGCATGTGAGCTTCGATGTCGATTTCCTCGATCCCAGCATCGCACCAGGCGTTGGCACCACGGTGCGGGGTGGGCCGAACTATCGCGAGGCGCAACTATGCATGGAAATGATCTCCGACAGTGGGCGCATGGCGTCGCTGGATCTGGTCGAGCTGAATCCCGCGTTCGACCGGCGCAACGCCACTGCCAAGCTGGCGGTGGATCTGGTCGAGTCGCTGTTCGGCAAATCGACCCTGATTCGCTGAGGCAGGATGGCGGGATGTCGGCGTGGCCCGCAGCGGATGTGGCAATGAGGTGTCTTGGGTCGTCGGGTTTGCACGTGCCGGATACGGCGACTGGACGATAGCGTTTGGCTGTACATTTGTGTGAGGCAATGATCATGGGCAACGCCAGCATCATCCCGACGATCGACCAGGACGACGGTCGAGGTACTCCGTCGAGCCCCGCGTCACTGGTCGATCAGCGGCACGGACCCGTTCCCGAACTGACTGTCGCGTCGGTGAATCCACCCAATCCGGCGGTGAGCGCCTACGCGGCGTTGGCGGGATATGGGGGCACGGGTCATTCGCCAGCCGACGCGAGCTGAATGTTTTTCGCGCCGCCGGTCGACGGGTTGCGGTACGCGCCGGTGCACACCGCGGATCGCGCCGCCGGTTGTGCCGGGTGGTTCGATCGACACGGTTGCGGCGCGCCATGGTCGAGCCGCCTGCATCGGCGCAGGCCGCGCGCGGCCGTGTCCAGCGTATCCGGGTTCCGGATTGCCTTGTCGCGGGTATGACGTAAACTGCGCTTTTGATTGCGCAACGCAACATGCAGACTCGAATCCTCACCGGCATCACCACCACCGGTACGCCGCACCTGGGCAATTACGTCGGCGCGATCCGCCCCGCCATCGAGGCCAGCCGGCGCCATGAGGTCGATGCGTTCTTCTTCCTGGCCGACTATCACGCGCTGATCAAGAGCGACGATGCGGCGCGGATCGAGCGTTCACGGCTAGAGATTGCCGCAACCTGGCTGGCGGCCGGTCTCGACCCGACGCGGGTCACCTTCTATCGGCAGTCGGATATACCGGAGATCCCCGAGCTGACCTGGTTTCTCACCTGCATCGCGTCCAAGGGCATGCTCAACCGCGCCCATGCGTACAAGGCGGCGGTGGACCGCAATGCGGAGACGGGCGAGGATCCCGATGCGGGCATCACCGCGGGCCTGTACATGTACCCGGTACTGATGGCGGCCGACATCCTGGCGTTCGACGCGCACAAGGTGCCGGTCGGGCGCGACCAGATCCAGCATATCGAGATGGCGCGCGACCTCGGCCAGCGGTTCAATCATCTGCATGGCCGCGAGTTCTTCGTGTTGCCGGAGGCGCAGGTCGAGGAGCAGGTGGCGACGCTGCCCGGCCTCGACGGGCGCAAGATGTCCAAGAGTTACGACAACACCATTCCGCTGTTTGCCGGTGGCAGGAAGCAACTGCGTGAGGCGATCATGCGCATCGTCACCGACTCGCGCGCGCCGGGCGAGCCGAAGGATCCGGACAATTGCGCACTGTTCACCATCTTCCGTGCCTTTGCCGGCGAGGCGGAAACCGAGGGATTCCGCCAAGCCTTGCTCGACGGACTCGGTTGGGGCGCGGCCAAACAGGTATTGTACGAGCGCATCGAAACCGACGTGGCGCCACTGCGCGAGCGGTACGAGGCCTTCATGGCCGATCCGGCAGCCATTGAAGCCATCCTGCAAGACGGTGCCCGCAAGGCACGCGCGATCGCCACCCCAAAGCTTGCCGCCCTGCGCGAAGTGCTGGGCCTGCGGCCGATGAGGACCGCGCCGGCGTCCACGAGTGAGGCCGGGGCGGCGACGAAACAAGGCCGCACGCCACGCCTGGCCAGCTTTCGCGACACCGATGGGCATTTTCGTTTCCGGCTGTTTTCCGTCGATGGCGAGCAATTGCTGTTGTCGGAGCCCTTCGCCGATCCGAAGACTGCCGGTGCCATGCAGAAGCGCTTGAAGGACCTGGGCTCGGCCGGTGCGGTAGTTCGGATACGCGCAAACGGCATGGTGCTGGAGGTCGACGGCGAAGCCGTGGCCAGCACGCCCGAGTATCGTGATGAGGCGGCGCGCGAGCAGGCGCTGTCGCAACTGCGCGAAGCGCTGGATCAGCTTGCCGCGCAGCATTGACATCCCGTCGAAGATCGGAGGGGGGAGCCCGTGCGTTATCTGTCCATCCTGCTGCTGGCTCCGTGGTTGCTGGTGCTCTGCTGGATCTATTGGGCCTACCCGCGGAACCTGCCGCGAACCGTGAGCCGGCGCGTGTTCGATACGGTTGTGCTGCTGACGGCCGCGATCGCCACCACGCTCGCCGCCCTGGCTGGCTTCGATACGGCCACGCTGCCCGAAGCGGGCGAGTTTGGTCGCGTCAGCGGCGCGATCTGGCAGCAGGTACTGCCGGCGCTGTATGGCTACGGCGCCTTCACGGCCGTCTTGCTGCCGGCCCTGTGGTTGCGGCGACGTGGCTGGGGCCGGTGCAAGGTCGAACAACGCACCGAGTGAGCACAACGGGTGCTGCTGGAAGGCGCCGTACCCCGATCAGGCCAAGCGGGGCGTTGCTGTTGTCCGACGCAAATCGTCTGGCCATGCGGGAACGCTCGGCATGAAAGAGCTGCCCCCGTGTTCCTGAACAGTGTTGCCGACGAGGGCAGCGGGAGACGGCGGACGACGTCTGCGGGTCGCTGAAGCACGTGGGGATGGGGCAGGCGCACCGCGCCAGTGATTCGGCACGCACGATCGCACCCGGCAGCGGGAGAAGAACGGGCGCCCAAAGCGCCCGTTCTTCTCCCTGCCAATGACATCGGTCCGATCAGTTCGGCAACGACAGGTCGTCCAGCAGCGCCTTGAGGAAGCGCGCCGCTTCGCCGCCGGTGGCGGCGCGGTGATCGAAGGTGAGGCTGATCGGCAGGCGCCGGTGCACTTCAATGCCGCCCATCACGGCGACCACGTCGTGGCTGAGCTTGCCGGCGCCGACGATGGCGACGGTCGGCGGTACCACCACCGGGCTGGCGTAGCGGCCGGCGAACATGCCGAAGTTGGACAGGCTGATGGTGTAGCCGGACAGTTCCGAGGCGAGGATGGTGCGGTCTTCCACCTGGCTGCGCAGGCGCTTGATCGCCGCGCGGATGCCGGCGGCATCGAGCACGTCGGCGTTGCGCAGTGCCGGCACGAACAGGCCGTCGTCGGTATCCACCGCGATGCCGATGTCCACTTGCGGGTGCATCGTGCGGCTGAGGTTCTTGCCGTCGAACCAGGCGTTCAGTGCCGGCACCGCCCTGCAGGCGGCGACGATGGAACGGATCAGCCGGGCGGTGATGTCCTGCTTGCCGATCCAGGCGTGCAGGTCGGCATCGTCGACCAGGGTGGTCGGTACGACCTGGGCGTGGGCGTCGGCCATCACGCGGGCCATGTTGCGGCGTACGCCCTTGAGCTGTTCCGGCTGGCCGCTGGCGGCCTGTGACGGTGGCGCGGTACGGACGGGCTTGCCGGCCAGCGAGACCGGGCTACGCTGCGGCTCGGCCTGTGGCCGTTCCGGTGCCGGATGACGGCCGGCGGAGGCGGGCACCCCAGGTGCCGGTGCCGCACCCAATGGGGCGGAGCCACTGGCTGCCGCTTCCTTGACATCTCTGAGGGTGACCACGCCGTCGGCGCCGCTGGGATGCACGCGGGTGAGGTCGACCTTGAGCTTCTTCGCCAGGGCGCGCACCGCCGGCACGGCCTTGACGCCACCGATGTTGGCCGCCTGTTCCACGTGCACGGTATTGCCGCTGACCATCGCGCCGACCACGGTGCCTTCGTCTTCGCGATCAGGCTTGGCCGTAACGGGGGCCGGTGCCGGCTCCGCTTCCGTCTTCTTGGGGCCGTGTTGATGGCCGGTGTCCTGCGATTCGGCACGTTGCCTGGCTTTGGGATCGGGTTCGAAATCCGCCAGTGCCGCGCCGGTCTCGATCACGTCGCCTTCCGCGCCGTGCAGCTTGGTGACCTTGCCGGTGTACGGCGAGGGTACGTCAACCACGGCCTTGGCGGTCTCCATCGAGCACAGCGGCGCGTCGAGCTTGATGGTGTCACCTACCTTCACGTGCCATTCGACGACGGTTGCATCGGGCAGGCCTTCGCCGAGGTCGGGGAGGTAGAACGTCTTGATATCAGCCATTGTCTTTTCCGGGATTTGGGATTCGAGATTCGGGATTCGGTAGATGCAAGGCGGGTTTCGTTTTGACAAATCCCGAATCCCGGCGGCCAGCTCAGCTTGCCGCCAACGTACGCTTCGCGGCATCGACGACGCGCTCCACGCTGGGCAGGTATTTCATTTCCAGGCGGAACAGCGGGATGTGGGCGTCAGGTCCCGTGACGCGCTCGACTGGCGCGAGTAGGTCGTACAGGCACTCCTCGGCGATGCGGGCAGCGATCTCGGCGCCGAAGCCGGCGGTCCTGGGCGCTTCGTGCACGATCACGCAACGGCCGGTCTTGGTCACCGATTCGGCGATGGTGTCGAAGTCCAGCGGGGTCAGCGTGGCCACGTCGATCACCTCGGCGCTGATGCCGTCCGCGGCCAGCGCGTCGGCCGCCTCGAGGGTTTCCTTCACCTGCGCGCCCCAGGTCACCAGGGTCACGTCGGTGCCGTCGCGCAGCACGAAGCACACGTCCAGCGGCAACGCCTCGCCGTCGTCCGGCACTTCTTCCTTGTACTGGCGGTAGATGCGCTTGGGCTCGAAGAAGATCACCGGATCCGGGTCGCGGATCGCGGCCAGCAGCAGGCCGTAGGCGCGCGCCGGTGAGGATGGCAACACCACGCGCAGGCCGGGAATGTTGGTGAACAGGTGCTCGTTCGCCTCGGAGTGATGCTCCGGCGCGCGGATGCCGCCGCCCCACGGTGCACGCCATACCGCCGGCACGGTGAGCCGGCCGCGGGTGCGGTTGCGCATGCGCGCGGCGTGGCAGGCGATCTGTTCCATCATCGGATAGATGAAGCCTTCGAACTGGGCCTCGGCGACCGGCGTCATGCCCTGCACGGCCAGGCCGACGGTGACGCCGGCGATGGTGGTTTCGTCCAGCGGCGTGTCGATCACGCGCAGGTCGCCGAACTTTTCGTGCAGGCCCTGGGTGGCGCGGAACACGCCGCCGTTGATGCCCACGTCCTCGCCCAGCACCACGACGGAATCGTCGTGCGCCATTTCATAGGCCAGCGCCTGGGTGACAGCTTCGATGAGAGTGATTTGTGCCATGACTCAGTGACCCTTGTTTTCAAGCGACAGGACGTAGTCGCGCTGTTTGGCCAGATCGGCTGGAATTTCGGCGAAGGTGTAGTCGAACATCGCAGACAGCGGCTGCGTCTTCGTCTCCAGGTAGGCGTTGACCTCGTTGTCCATCCAGTCGTCGCACTCGGCCTTCCAGGCTTCTTCCTTCGCGTCGTCCCACGCTTTCTTTTTCACCAGCCAATTGCGCAGGCGTTTCATCGGCTCCTTGGCCCAGGCCTCGTCAACCTCTTCCTTGCCACGATAGCGGCGCGCGTCGTCGGCGGTGGTGTGGTCGCCCAAACGGTAGGTGACCAGCTCCAGCACGCTGCCGCCCTTGCCATCGCGGGCAAGTTCCAGTGCGTCCTCCATCGCCTTGCGCACGGCAATGATGTCGTTGCCGTCCACCTGGATGCAGTGCAGGCCGGCGGCGATGCCCTTTTGCGCGAGGGTCGGTGCGCCGGACTGGATCTTGCGCGGCACCGAGATTGCCCACTGGTTGTTGACGATCACCGCCACCAGCGGCAGGTTCTGTGCGCCGGCGATGTTGATGGCGCCGTAGAAGTCGCCCTTGGACGAGCCGCCATCGCCGATGGTGCATACCGCCACGCGCTTCTCGCCGCGGATCTTGAACGCCAACGCGGCCCCGGCCGCGTGCAGGCACTGCGTGGCGATCGGCACCGACCAGGCGAAGTCGTGCCGCGCCGGCTCGGTTTGGTAATCGTTGCCGCGTTCGTCGCCGCCCCAGTACATGTAGACCTCGCGTGGCCGTACGCCGCGGTAGAGCTGCGCGCCGTATTCGCGATAACTGACCGCGAGCACGTCCTCGGGCCTCATCGCGCTGCCGATGCCGACGTGGGCGGCTTCGTGACCCAGGCAACTGGCATAGGTGCCGAGCTTGCCGGTGCGCTGCAGCGCGATCGACTTGGCGTCAAACACGCGGGTCGACAGCATCACTTTGTACAGCTCGACCATGTGGTCGAGATCCTTGACGAAGGCGGGCAGGTCCTTGCGGACTTCTTTGCCCTCGGCATCGAGGTATTGCAGGTATTCGATTTCGAACTTGGCGGCGATGGTCACGACTCGCTCCGGAGTGAGGACGGAAGGGGGAAAAGCCTGGTTGTTCGTGCCCTGGCTGGCTTCACGGCTTGCAAATGACTGCACAAGACCGCGCTTGATAGCAGGCTGGCATGTTGCGCTGCAAGGTACAGCGCAACATTCGACGGCGTACGGAGTGGCCGCCCGGGTCGCTCCACAGATGTTGCTGCGCCGCGCTGTGGCGGCGTTTCACGCGGTGGCACGGTAGCGGAAATGTGCGCGGCGTGTACTGCTCTGGATCAAGTCCCGCCATCTTGTCGGCGTTCGTCCGAGCGTCAGCGGAGACACACGGCGCGCAGCGGCCGGAGCTGCGGCTTGCCCCCGGTCAAGGCCAGGACCTGCGCGCAGCCGTTACCATCACTCTTTTCCACGATGTGGCGGAACCCCATGAACGACAACCAGCGCGATCTCGAAGCAGGCATCCAGACCGATCTCGACGGACAGATTACCTATGGCGGCTATCTGCATCTGGACACATTGCTGGCGGCGCAACAGCCGCTGAGCCAGCCGCCGCACCACGACGAGATGCTGTTCATCGTGCAGCACCACGTGGCGGAGCTGTGGATGAAGCTGATGCTCCACGAACTGGCTGCGGCATTGACGCATCTGCAGCGCGACGACGTCGATGCGTGCCTGAAGATCCTGGCGCGGGTGAAGCAGGTGCAGCGCCAGCTGTTCGAGCAGTGGGCCGTGCTGGAAACGCTGACGCCGTCGGAGTACCTGGAGTTCCGCGGGGTGCTGGGCCCGTCGTCCGGCTTCCAGTCGCTGCAATATCGCAAGATTGAATTCACCCTGGGCAACAAGAACGCGGCCATGCTCAAGGTGTTCGCGCATGATCCGGCGGGGCAGGCCGAGCTGCGCGCGGTGCTGGAAGCGCCCAGCCTGTACGACGAGTTCCTGCGCTACCTGGCGCGCCGCGGCCATGCGGTGCCGGCCGGGCTGCTCGAGCGCGACTGGACGCAGGCATACCGGCGCAACGAGGGCCTGTTGCCGGTGTTGAAGCGTATCTACGACGAACGCGCGCAGTTCTGGCCCGAATACCACATGTGCGAACAACTGGTGGACGTGGAAGAAAGCTTCCAGCTGTGGCGTTTCCGTCACATGAAGACGGTGGAGCGGATCATCGGCCATCGTCGCGGCACCGGCGGCTCGTCCGGGGTCAGTTTCCTGAAGAAGGCGCTTGATCTGGAATTCTTCCCCGAGTTGCTGGACGTGCGCACCGTGCTGGGCAGCTGAATCCTGCTGCAGTGCATTTGACGAGCGCGCTGGCTCCGGGTACATCTGGCCGTCGTTTTTCATTCGATCGGCCGAAAACCAGGGGTTAGCATGAGCCATACCGCACTCGCCGATGACAATCGACCGGTTCCCGACTATCCGCAGTTGCTGGGGCATCCGCGCCCGTTGTGGATGCTGTTCATGTCCGAGTTCTGGGAACGTTTTGCGTTCTACGGCATGCGTTGGGCGCTTACGTTGTACATCGTGTCGCAGTTCTGGCAGGGCAACGATGCCGGCCAGGCCGATGCCAGCCGTACCTACGGCGCCTATCTTGCGTTGGTGTATGCCACCGCGGTGTTCGGTGGGTATATCGCCGACAAGGTGATCGGCTACCAGCGCTCAATCCTGCTTGGCGCGGTGGTCATGGCCAGCGGCCTGTTCATGGTGATGGTGCCGCAGCGGGAGGTCTTCATGCTTGGCCTGGCCACGATCATCGTCGGCAATGGTCTGTTCAAGCCCAATATTTCGTCCATGGTGGGACAGTTGTACGCGCCAGGTGACTCGCGTCGCGACCGTGGTTTCACCCTGTTCTACATGGGCATCAACGCGGGTGCGCTGATCGCGCCCATCCTCACCAGCTACCTTGCCGAACAGGTCTTCGGTACGCCGCAGCAGGACAACTACCACGTGGTGTTTGCCGCGTCCGGCGTGGGCATGCTGATCAGCCTGGTATGGTTCTGGTTCGGACGTCGCCAGCTTGGCCCGGTCGGCAAGCCGGCACCGGAGATTGCCAACCCGATGCGTGTGGTCTACGTGGCCATTGGTGTCCTGGTGGCGATTCCGTTGGTCTACCTGTTGATGGATCGCGCCGGGGCCGTGGTGTTGCAGTGGCTGCTGACTGCGCTGTTCCTGGGCGTGGGCGTGATGCTGGTGATCGAGGCGATCCGTACCGGCAGGGTGCAGATCCACCGGGTGATCGCGATGTTGATCATCTTCACCTTCAACGTGCTGTTCTGGATGTTCTTCGAGCAGGCCGGCAGTTCGTTCAACTTCCTGGCCCAGCACATCGTCGATCGCAACTTCAGCGGCTGGGAGTTCCCGATCGGCTGGTTCCAGTCGGTGAACCCGGTGGCGATCGTGGTGCTGGCGCCGCTGGTCGCGCTGCTCTGGGGTTGGCTGGACAAGCGCAATATGGAACCGTCGATTCCGCGCAAGTTCGGCCTGGGCCTGATCGGCAACGCCTTGGGCTTTGCCGTGCTGATGTATGCACTGTCCAGCCTGGTCAGCGACACGGGCCTGATCCCGCTGTGGACGCTGGTGCTTTGCTATGTGCTGCAGACCAGCGGCGAGCTGTGTCTGTCGCCGATCGGCCTGTCGATGGTGACCAAGCTGGCGCCGGTGCGCCTGGTCGGCCTGGGCATGGGCGGCTGGTTCCTGTCCACCGCGATCGGCAACAACCTGGCCGGCCTGTTTGCCGCCAGCGTCAGTGGCGAGGAAGGCATGACGGTGGCCTCGGCGCTGTCCGGCTACACCATGGGCTTCTGGATCCTGCTTGGCGGCGGCGTGCTGCTGTTCCTGATCGCGCCGCTTATCAACAAACTGATGCACGGAGTGCGTTGATTGCCAGGAGCGGGAAGTGGGGAATGGGAAATCGTTGCGAGCAGAATCCATTGCTGCGCCTTCGCGAGTTCCCATTTTCGTCAGAACGGCAATCGGCTACTGCACTGCATGGCCGTTTGACCGCTCGATAGCCTCGGCGCGGGAAAAATCCATACGGGATCACCAAACGTGGACAAGGTTTTCATCGAGCCCGCCATGCAGCCTATCCTCGAAGCCATGCGGGCTGCAGCTTCGACGCGTGTGCCAGGGCAGTCGCTGACGCCCGAACAGTTGCGCGTGCGCACCGCGACTCAGTTCGAGGCGTGGAATCGTGAGCCGCCTTCACTCGTGGACGTGCGCGATCTGGATATTCCCGTTGGCGGCAGCATGCGGCGGGCACGCTGGTACGACCCGGATGGACGTTCGCAAGCGCCGCTGCTGCTCTATCTTCACGGCGGCGGCTGGGTGGTGGGTGATCTGGAGACCGAAGATCGGGCTTTGCGCGTGTTGGCACTGGAAAGCGGTGTCAAGATCGTCTCGCTCGACTACCGCCTGGCACCCGAACATCCCTTTCCCGCCGCCATTGAAGATACGATGGCGTCCCTCGCATGGTTGCGCGCGCATGCGAAGGAGCTTGGCGGGTCGGCGCGGACTATGGTTCTGGGCGGGGCGTCGGCAGGCGCCAACATTGCGTTGGCCGCGGCGCTGCAGCTACGCGATGAGGCCTTGCCGTTGCCAGCTCAACTGGTGCTTTTCTACGGCGTCTACGGCGTCGACCGCAATACCGAATCCGATCGTTTGTTCGGTATTCCCGAGTTCAGCGGACCGCTTGCCAACATGGAATTCTTCTATGCCTCGTATGCGAATTCGCCAAAGCAAAGGCGAGACCCGCTGGTAGCGCCGCTGCTGGCGGACTTGAATGGTCTGCCGCCGACCTTCCTCAATGCAGCCGGGATAGACCCGCTGAGGGACGACAGCCGGCAACTGCGCGACAGATTGCGGCAGGCGGGTGTTCAAGTAAGCTACGTCGAGTATCCCGGCGTGCTGCACGGATTTACGCAATTCACCTTGACCAGCGCCACCGCACGCAAGGCGCTGAGCGACGCCGGTGATGCGATCAGGCAGGCACTGACAGATACGGCCAGGCGGCCCTAACGCTGCAGCAGGCCGGACTGGAAACCGATGGCGACGGCATGACAGCGGTTGCGCGCTCCGAGCTTTTCGAACACGTTACCCAGGTGGAAGCGGACCGTCGATGCGGAGATCGACATGGCATCGGCGATCTGGGTGTCGCCGAGCCCACTGGCGAGGCATTCGAGGATGGCAATTTCGCGCTGACTCAGACTGGGAAAGACCGACTCCGGCAGCAATACCCGCATCAGTGCCTGGTACAGCATCGGGCGCAAGGCGCGCAGAACGAGTGGTGCGCGCTCGCCGCCATGGTCCAGTGAGGTGACCACCGAGCACAGTGCAAGGCGGCCGTTGAACACGACGCCGCTGGCGAACCCGTACCCGAGGCGACCATGGTCTCGCGCCGCCTCCAGGAAACGCTCAAGCGTGGGTCGGAGTGGGCCTTGTCCGGCGACCGCATTGTTCTCGGCTATCGTCCGTGACCGGCTGAGGAATCGTTGGCCGTTGACGATAGCCCGAACTATCGGGTCAACCAGGACAAACTGTTCGCGCAGATACAACTCCAGCCATTCCGGATCGTATCCGGAGCCGATGACACGCGCATCCGGCAATGTCTTGAGCGTGCCGGTCGCCACCACGATCTCACTCAGGTCGAGCCACGCACGCAGGCTGCCCAGGCAATTGGCCAGGTCGCTGCGACTGGACAACGACAGAAGTTCCTCCCCGTGTTCAAACAAGCGCATGCGATCACTGGTACACAGTTCGTTGGTTGCTTCGTTGACAATCAGTGACTGCGTCATGAAGTTTCCGCCCTCGGCATGCAATGAAGTACAGACCGATGTGCCGGCTCGTGTCGCCGACAGCTCCACGCTACCACAACGCCCTGGTGTCGACGGACACTGGGTCACCTTGGCGTGTCACTGCCGGACCCCATGAAATCCGCGCGCCTGAGGCGATACGCGTGAAGCAACCAGACCATCACCGGCAACAACAGCAGCATCAGCAATGCGGGATAGACTGCCAGGTCGTAGCGGGTCGCTGCGGTCTGGATCGAACTGCTGCTCTGGTAACCGATGAAACCCAACAGGGCGCCGCTTCCGGCAATACTCAGGCTGCCGCCCAGCTTGTAGGCGAAAATATACAGCCCGGTGTAGGTTCCGGTCAGATTGCCGCCGCCGGTGCGCTCGCGCGCGTGCGCGCAGTCAGTGACCATGGCGTAGGGCAGCGACCAGAAGGCGCCGTTGCCCAGGCCGGCGAGTATCTGGAACGGCAGCAAGGTGGCGACCAGATGCGCCGATGGCTCGAGCGGGAACCAGTGCCAGGCTACGTGGGTCAGCGGAGCGCCCACCAGTCCGATGGCGGCCAGGGCAATGGCGGCATACAGCGCCGGTTTTTTGTCAAAGCGCCGACTCACCCTAATCCACAATGGTTGCGCCGCGATTGCCGAGAGCAGCAAGGCCATGGCAAGGATGGCGATTTGCGGGCCGGACAGGCCGTACGTAAAGGTGTTGATGTGGAACCCCAGTGACACGGTGAGCTGTACGCCCACTTCGGTGACCAGGATCATCAATACCAGTGCACGCAAATTGCGGTCGCGCAGGACGTCCTGGATCGCGTGCCAGTCCAGCCTCGGGATATCGCGATCGGCACGCATCCGCGGGATGAAGCGCCAGGTGCTGGTGACGGTGACCAGCGTTACCCCCAGCACCAGGATGGCGCAGGCCCATCCCATCGGTGCGTAGACCGCGGGATTGAGCTGGCCCAATGGAAATCCGGTCGTGGGCCGGAAGAACCAGGCACTGCTGCCGACCAGCGCCAGAGCCATCCCGAGCACCTGGAAAGTAGCCCGGTAACCTTGCGCGACCGTACGCGCATCGTAAGTGGTGACCAGATCGCCACCCATGGCTGTGTGCGGTACCACGAACGTACTGATCGCAGTCTTCAGCCCGACCAACGCCACTGTGAGCCAGATGGTCTTGACCCACAGGTCGAGCCCTTGCGGGATGGACCACAGCAGCACGCTCAGCACGGCTATGGCAATCCCACCGATGATCAGGAATGGATGGCGGCGGCCCAGACGCTGCGAGCGCGTTCGGTCCGACATCCAACCCAATGGCAAGTCGACCAGCGCATCCCACAGCGTCGATGCCGCCATTATCAGCCCGGCTGTATCGGGTGGTACATGCAAGATGGCGGTCGCGTAGAACAGGAACGAGGCGCTGACCAGATAGTACGCTGCCAGCACCATGCTGCCGCTGCCGTAGCCAGCCAGCTGCCACGGCTGCAGTGCAGGGGTGCTCACCCGCGACACCGGGTTGGATTGCACGAGTGCCAAGGCGCGGAGCCATCGCATCGGGGAGTGTTCATCATTGCTCAGAACCGGTAGCGGAAGTCGACGCCAAACGTGCGAAGCCTGGGCGCGTTGACCAGCGCCTGGAACACCTGAATTCCGGGCCGCTGGCCGGTGGCGAACTGGAATGTCATTGCCGGGTCGCCAGTGAATACCGCACCGGGTGCATCTTTGTTGTTGAATATGTTGTCCACCCACAGCGACACGCGCAACCGACCGATGTCCAGGCTAGTGTTGAGGTTGAACAATGCCGTGGACGGAATGGTCGCCGTGCCGGTCTGGATCGCGACCATGTCCGATCTGTACTGGCTGTCCAGCCGAGTGGTCCACGTCCAGCCGTTGCTGAGCGGCCGATGGTTGATCACGCTCATGTTGGCGGTATATCTCGGCGCGTACTGAAGTCGCACGCCCGACAGATCGGGATTACCGCCGAGGAGGGCAATGATGGGAAACATGTACTCGTCGTATCTAGCGTCGTTGTAGGTGCCGCCCAGCTTGAACGACCAGTTTCGACTGGCGTCGTACTGGAGGTTGGCTTCGACACCTTTGGAGGTGGTCTCGCCGGCGTTGGTGTTCAGCAACGCCCCCATCGATCCGACCGTGCGCACGATCTGGTCGCGCCAGTTGATGCGGTACACGTCCATGTCGAGCAGCATGCGACCCTCGAGCAGACTGAACTTGGCGCCAAGCTCGTAGTTCATGCTGCGCTCGGAATCGTAGGAGCGCTCATCCGGTGCAATCGCGCCGTTGGCCGTGAAAGTGTTGAATCCACCGACCTTGATGGCCTTGACCGCACTGGCGTAGAACGTGCTGTTGCGGGAGGGTTTGTAGGTCAGGTACAGGCCCGGTGTGAACGGTGTGAACGTGCGTGATGCGCTGAACAAGTCGGTTGACCCGGCGGGATTGCCGACGCTGGGCAGGTTGGTCGTGGTGGCATCGGCCGACTTGGTTTCCCGGGTATAGCGCATCGCCAGGCCAAGATCCCACTTGGGGGTGATGTGCCAGGTTGCCGTGCCGTACATCGCGGTACTGCGAGTGCGCTCGCGATTGTCGCTACTGAGGCCGCCCAGGGGAGCCGCCGCGCCCACGTACCGGCTGTCGTCGACGTGATCGTTGCTGAGATGGTAGTAGTACACGCCAAGCAGCCAGTCGAAGTGCTCGTTGCCCGGCGAAACCAGACGAAAGTCCTGGCTGATCGACGTTTCGGGACCGTGAGTTCCGGCCATGGCGATCTGCGCGGCCGAGTAGTCCGAGTCGTAGTCGTAATCGAGCTGGAGATGGTTGTAGGAGGTCACCGAGGTCAAGGTGGCCCAATCCAGGTCGTAGTTCACCGTCAGCGATGCCAGAATGCTGTCGCGATCGAAGCGCCCGGGCGTGACCGCAAAGCCGTCCGTCAGCGAAGGCAGATCGCCGAAATACTGCTGGTTGTCATTGAAATTGGGCATGAATCCGCCGTTGTTGGACACGAACTGTTGCGCGAAATCACGCCGCCGCATGCCGTCGTAGATCACGTTGAACTGCCCGTTCAGACGGTCCGTAGGTGCCCCGTCCAGGGTCAGGAAAGCACCTCGGGCACTCGTCTTGTCCAGCTTTTTTCCGGTCAGTTCGTTGCGGTAAAAGCCACCGAAGTCGTTGCGCGCCACGCCCGCCCGGTAGTGGTAGGAAGACCCGTCGGAGAATGGGCCGGAGGTGACGGCTTTGGCGTCACGACGATCGTAATTGCCGAGGCCCACGCTGACCGAACCTTCCTGCTCGTTGCTTGGCCTCTTGGTGATGAAGTTGACCGCGCCGGCGAAGCTGTTGCGACCGTAGAGGGCGTACTGCGGTCCCTTGGCCACTTCCACGCGCGCAATATTGTCGGCCAGCATGAAGTCAAGCGCGTTGCGCGAGGGAATGTACACACCGTCGATGAAGAAACTGACGTTGGGCTCGCCGATGGTGGTCGACAATCCGCGTATGACCACATTCGATGCCGCCGGACCCGCTACCGGGATCATGGTGATGCCCGGAACCAGCATGGGCAGGTCGGCAGCACTGGTCAGCCCTGCCGACTCGATCTCTTGCGCCGTCACCACGTTGATGGCAATCGGCACATCCTGCATCAGTTCGACGCGCTTGGTGGCCGTGACCGTGATGCCCGCCAGAGTCGTCGGTTGTCCGGGCTGGGTTTGTGCTGGCGCACTCCGATCCGTCGTGGCATCGGCTTCCCGATCCTGCTGCGCATGGGCAGGCTGGAGAGCAAGAACTGCAACGATGGCAAAAGTCAGGCTGTTTGGCTTGATGTTCATGCACCCCTCCCCTGAAGTGTCACCCCGAGCATAGCCACGGGAATCAGGCGGCATAACTGTCAAAAATGACAGGTACCCGGCAACTGAGCCAGTCGCTAGCATCAGGGCATGCCAGAGGGGATCGACATGCCGCAGAACCAGCTTCGCCCACAACCACGGGTGTCCTACATCACGTTCCCGAACGTGTCGCAGGAGCACCCCCTGACCATCGCCGCACAGATGCGTGTCCCCACTCGTGCCGGCAACGTTCCCGCCGTGGTGATCGTGCATGGCACCAGCGGTGTGGACAGTCGCGGCAGCTACCATGCCCAGGCGCTCAACGATGCGGGTATCGCCACGCTGGAACTGGATATGTGGTGGCCACGCGGACTGAATGGCGGCGCCGGGCCCGGTGGGCGCCCGGAGAGCGTCCCCGAGACGCTGCCGGATGCCTACGGTGCGCTTTTGTGTCTGGCCTCGCGTCCGGGGATCGATCCGCAGCGCATCGGCATCACCGGCTTTTCCTGGGGCGGGGTCGTGTCGATGCTGACGGCGACACGACCCTATAGTGAGTTGTACATGGGTGCCAATCCGCTACGCTTCGCAGCACACGCACCGTTCTATCCGGTGTGCTGGGGCTACAACAAGATTCCAGGCTACGAATTTGCCGAACTCACCGGTGCACCGGTATTCATCCAGAGCGGGGAGTGCGACGCGTACGACGAGCCCGGTTCATGCGCGGAGCTGGTGAACAGCCTGCCCGAGCAGGCGCGACGTCGGGTCACCGTCACCATGTATCCCGAGGCGACGCATGGGTTCAATCGACTTGAACCAACGCAAACCGTGAGTGACCCTTTTGCTCATCTAGGGCGGGGCGGCGAGGTGAAATTTGAAGCCAACCTGGATGCCGCGGCAAGGTCGCGGCAGGCTACGGTGGACTTCTTCGAGCGCGCTTTCGCTGCCGTCGGGCCGGCGAACGACTGATCACACTACTGCGATGCGCGACTCCGGGAACTGCCGCGCTTCAGGAATGCTGCAAGCGAATGTCAAAACAAAACTTCTCGCGTCGTGCCGAATGGGTCTGGCGTCCACGCCAGCTCGATGGGCCCGCTTTTGCGACGGGAGGTTGCAGGGTTGGTGAAGAGGCCAATCGCTACGTTTACTTTCGCCTGGCCATCCAGGTTCCCGACACCGTCGAGTCGGCGAAGTGTCTTGCGTCGGCCGATGGGCGCTACCGTCTCCATGTCAACGGAGTTCTTGTCGGTCGCGGTCCCGGTCGTTGCAGCCCGTTGCAGCAGTCGCTGGATGACCACGATCTGGCCGGGTATCTCAAGCCCGGGCGCAATGTGATTGCCGTGCTGGCGCATGCCTATGGCCGACATACTGCGTGGTACGAATTGCCGGGGTGGGAGCACGGCCGCGCCTTCGGTTGTGGCGGTTTCTTTCTGCAGGGCGACGCCATCACCGGATCTGGCATCGTGCGCCTGGACACGGGGCCGCACTGGCGTTGTCTGGAGTCGGCCGCATGGCGACGCGAAGTACCCTGCAACAGCCTGGGCTGCATGGAGCATTACGATGCACGCCTGGCGCCATCCGGCTGGACGGACACGGGTTACGACGACGGCGAATGGGCCGCGGCCCAGGTGCTGCGAATGCCGGGGCGCAATTTCTCCGGCGACGTGGTGCCTTTCGGCGCGATGGTGCCGCGGCGGATTCCGCCAATGCGTGAAGCCATGTCTGCGCCGGCGCGGGTCATCGCAGTTCACGAAGTTGTCGAGGCACCGGCGGAAGACCTTGCCGAGCAGATCTCCAGTGAGCGGCTGCGTCCGCTGACGCGTTGTATGGCAAGCCAGGAACCTACTGCCGTCCAAACCAAAGATGGCCACGCGGTCGTGCTCGTTTGCGACTTCGGAGAAGTCCTGGCCGGCTATGTTCATCTTGAACTGGACGGTCCTGCTGGCGCCACCATCGACTTCGTGCATGGCGAACAGTTGCTGGTCGACGGGCGGGTGCGGATCTTCGGTGGCATCGATGGTTTCGATGCTGTTCCCGCACACCGTTATGTACTGCGCGAAGGAGCACAGTCGTGGGAACGCTTCGAGTGGAGCGGGCTGCGCTATCTGCAACTGACCATCCGTCATTGTCCGCGACCGCTGCGTGTAAACAAGATCGCACTTCGTGAGACCGGCTACCCGGTCGAGGCGATCGGAGCTTTCGAGTGCTCGGATCCGCTGCTCAACCGCATCTGGCAGGCCGGCGTCACCACCTTGCGCCGCTGCATGCACGATGGCTACATCGATTGCCCGTCGCGTGAGCAGCGCCAATGGATGGACGGCTATGTCAGCGCGCGGATCAACTACGTCGCGTTCGGCGATGCACGGCTGGCGCTACAGATGTTGCGCCAGATCGAGCAGTCGCAGCGACCGGACGGTCTGACCATGATGGCCGCCCCCGGGGACTTTGCGCGCTTGGGTTTTACCAATATCCCGGATTTCTGCCTGTACTGGATCATGATGATCGACGACGTCGTGCTGTACACCGGCGACCGCGCGATCGCGCGCGAACTGTTCCCGTCGGTGGTGCGCGCGCTGCGCTGGTTCGAGCGCCACCTCGACAATGACGACCTGCTGGCCGATCTGCCGCATTGGGTGTTCGTCGACTGGGCCGAACTGGACAAACGTGGTCAGGTGACGGCACTGAATGCGCACTTCGTTGGCGCCTTGCGGGCCGCCGCACGACTCGCGGACAGCTGCCAGTACCCGCATGAGTCGATGCGTTTCGCCGCGCTGGCCACACGCATCACCACCGCCATGAATGCCTCGCTGTGGGATCGCGAGCGCCAGCTTTACGTCGATGCACGCCAGCATGGCGTGCGCGGAAGGCGTACCAGTCAGCAGGCCAACGCGGCGGCGATTGCCTACGGAGTGGCTCCGCGTGAGCGCTGGCCGCCGATGCTGGATTCCATGCTGGATGACGAACGGCTGGTGCGGACCCGCTGCTCGGAACGGGACCATGCCACGTCAGTCTTCGACGAAGAACGCAACATCGTGCTGGCGCAGCCGTTTTTCATGCACTTCGTGCATCGCGCGCTGCGCATGGCAGGACAGCAGGACCGGATCGTCGACAATATCCGCAAGCGCTGGATCGACCTGCTCGCCCACGGCGAATTGACGCTGCGCGAAACCTGGCAGCGGACGCCGACGACCAGCCTGTGTCACGCCTGGTCGGCTACGCCAACGTTCGACCTGTCGACGGATATTCTGGGCGTGACGCCGCTGTCCCCGGGTTTCGAGCACATGCGCATTGCTCCGGTCGTGGCCGACCTGGGCTGGGCACGCGGCCGCTACCCTACGCCGCACGGGCCGGTTGAAATCGACTGGCGCTTGGACGACGCCCGCTTCCGGCTGGAGGTTGGACTGCCTGAGGGATGCGAGACTGTCTGCATCTGCCCCTCGCCGTATCGTTGGCAAACGATCAACGGAGCGCCGACTGCCGACGCCGCGTTGACGCTGGGCCCCGGCCGCCATGGTCTGACCGCATCAACCAGGTGAACCCATCATGCATATCGATATCGGCAACCCGATCGAGCGCACCGAGTCGGCCTACGATTTTCCGCTGCTGATCAAGCAGCTGTGGATCACGCCGCTGGCCAATGCGCCGGATCAGGAAATCATCTATCGCGACCAGCAGCGCTTCACCTATCGCCAGACCTGGGCGCGGCTGGGCCGCCTCGCTTCGGCACTGACGAAGATCGGGGTCGAGCCGGGCATGACCGTGGCGGTGATGGACTGGGACAGCCATCGCTACCTCGAATGCTTCTTCGCCATCCCGATGATGGGCTGCGTGCTGCAGACGGTTAACGTGCGCCTGTCAGCCGAACAGGTGCTCTATACCCTCAACCACGCCGAGGCCGATGTCATTCTGGTCCATCACGAATTTCTGCCCTTGCTGGCCGGCATTCGCGACCAGTTGGAGAAGCCGATCAAGCTGATCATGATCCGCGACGGTGCGCCCGAGCCGGCCAGCGATGCGGCCTTTGCCGGTGAATACGAAGCGCTGCTGGCCGACGCCAGCGCGGACTACGACTTCCCCGATTTCGACGAAAACACCCGCGCCACCACGTTCTTCACCACCGGCACCACCGGCGTGCCCAAGGGTTGCTACTACAGCCATCGCCAACTGGTGCTGCACACCATGGCAATCGCCGGCTGGTTCGGCACGGCGCCGGCGCAGGGCCGCCTCCATCGTGAAGACGTCTACATGCCGATCACCCCGATGTTCCACGTGCATGCCTGGGGCGTTCCCTACGCGGCGACCCTGCTCGGGCTCAAGCAGGTCTATCCGGGCCGCTACGAGGCGGCGCTCATGCTGAAGCTGATCCGCGACGAGGGTGTGACCTTCTCGCACTGCGTGCCGACCCTGCTGCAGATGCTGCTGTCCCATCCCGACTCGGCGACCACCGACCTGTCGAGGCTGAAGATGGTGATCGGTGGTTCGGCGCTGCCGCAGGGCCTGTGCCGGATGGCGCTGGAGCGTGGCATCGACGCGTTCACCGGCTACGGCATGAGCGAGACGGCGCCGATCCAGACCGTCATGCATCTGAGCAGCGTCGAAGCGGCCGGCGATATCGACAGCCAGACGGCATTGCGCGTACGCACCGGTCAGCCCTTCATACTGTGCGATGTGCGCATCGTCGACGAGGACATGAAGCCCCAGGCCCATGACGGGCAAGCCCAGGGTGAGGTCGTGTTCCGCAGCCCCTGGCTGACCCAGGGCTACCTGAAGGAACCGGAACACTCCCGCAGCCTGTGGCGGGGCGGCTACCTGCACTCCGGTGACATCGGCAGCATCGACGCCGCCGGACGGCTGCAGATCCGCGACCGACTCAAGGACGTGATCAAGACCGGGGGCGAGTGGGTCAGTTCGCTGGCGCTGGAGGATTTGATCTCCAGGCTGCCCGGTGTCGGCGAGGTCGCGGTGATCGGCGTGCCCGATGCCAAATGGGGCGAACGTCCGTTGGCCCTGGTGGTGCCGCGGTCCGGTACGTCCGTCGATCCGGAAGTCATTCGTCGGCACCTTCTTGAGCGAGCCGACACCGGCGACATCCCGACATATGCGGTTCCCGACCAGATCCTCATCGTCGAGGCGCTGGCCAAGACCAGCGTGGGCAAGCTCGACAAGAAAATCCTGCGCAGCATCTATATTCAATGAACAACGCTCGCAGCCTGCGTTCCACACCGGGTCTGACCATCTGACGGCGCGGCCATGCTGTTAGCCGTAGCGCCAGAGCCCGCAAGTCGACTATCGCACGAGGAACTCCATGGCGAAGATCGAAGCCAAACTGTTGGCCCTTGGGCTCACGCTGCTGCCCCCTCCCCAGCCTCCGCCCGGAATCGTGCTTCCCTTCCGGTTTGTGAGGATCCTCGGCAACCGCGTATTGATCTCCGGCCACGGACCGCAAAATCCGGACGGGTCCTTCGCCGAACCACTCGGCAAACTCGGGTGCGAAGTCTCGCTCGAACAGGGCTACATGGCCGCCCGACTTGTTGCGCTCTCCATCCTCGGCAGCCTCAAGCGCGCGCTGGGCGACCTCGACCGTATCACGGCCTGGTCGCGCGTACTCGGCATGGTCAATTCGGCGCCCGGCTTCCATCAGCAGCCGAATGTCATCAACGGATTCTCCGATCTCATCCTGAAACTGTACGGCCCCGAAGTGGGTGCCCACAGTCGCAGCGCCGTGGGCCTTGCCGAGCTTCCCTTCAATATCCCGGTGGAGATCGAGGGCGAAGTGGAGCTCATCCGGAATGGGCGTCCGCGCGACCGGTGATGGTCGATCCGGATCGCGCTGCCCGCGAGCCGTACCCGACCGCACGGCAGAAGTCTTTACCCGCGTTTCACGCTTTCCATACCAGTATCGCGTGAGCGGTCGCGGCTGGGAATGGCGCGAGCTGAGGTTCATTGCCGATCCGGTCGATTCACGGGCGGAAAGACGTTCTCGACGCGGCCCATGGATACCTTCGAAGCTGCAGGAGGGTCGCAAGTGCTGATCAAGAGTTCGAAGCAGGTCTCGCGCTGGCGTACGCCCAGGCGGTTCCCGGTGTCGCGCAACTCGGGTGTCTCTCCTGTCTCCCGCATCGAGCCGGGCGTGACCTGGCCTGAACCGGAAGGCGCCACCCGCGTGCAGCACCTGCGCGTGTACCGCTACGAGCCGGACTCGGGGCGCAATCCGCGCATCGACACCTATGCCATCGACCGCGACCAGTGCGGGCCGATGCTGCTCGACGCGCTGATCAAGATCAAGAACGAGATCGACCCCACGCTGACCTTCCGGCGCTCGTGTCGCGAGGGCGTGTGCGGCTCGTGTGCGATGAACATCGATGGCACCAACTGGCTGGCCTGCATCCGCTCGCTCGATGAAATCAATGAGCCGGCCACCGTGTATCCGCTCAACAACATGGACGTGGTCAAGGACCTGGTGGGCGACCAGACCCACGTGCTGGCCCAGTACCAGTCGATCAAACCGTGGCTGCGCAGCAAGACACCCACCCCGACGGGTGAGCGGCTGCAGTCCCCGGAGGAGCGCAAGCGGCTGGACGGCGATTACGAGTGCATCCTGTGTTTCTGCTGTACCTCCGGCTGCCCCAGCCACTGGTGGAATGGCGATCGCTTTCTGGGACCGGCGATCCTGTTGCAGGCCCATCGCTGGCTGGTGGACAGTCGCGACGAGGCGACCGGTGAGCGCCTGGACGAGCTGAAGGACCCGTTCAAGCTGTACCGGTGCCACACCATCCTCAATTGCACGCGCACCTGCCCCAAGGGGCTCAACCCCGGCAAGAAGATCGCCGAGATCAAGCTGATGATCCAGCAGCGGCGGAGTTGAGCGATGACCACGGCAAGACTGCGTCCGCGCTCCCCGGACATCCAGATCTACAAGCCGCAGTTGACCTCGGTGCTGTCGATTGCGCACCGCACGACCGGCGTGCTGCTCAGCGTGGGCAGCGTGCTGCTGGTGGCGTGGCTGGTTGCGGTGGTGGACGGGGGCGACACGTATGCGATGGTCGACGGCTGGCTGCGTTCGTGGATCGGCCTGCTGTTGCTGCTGGGCTGGACCTTTGCGTTGTTCTACCACCTGTGCAACGGTATCCGGCATCTGGCCTGGGATCTGGATCTCGGCTTCGAGCTGCGCAGCATCTACCTTTCCGGCTGGACCGTCGTGGCGGTCAGCCTGATCTTGACCGCGCTGACCTGGACGCTTGGCCTGGCCGTGCTGGAGTAGATGCATGTCTGACTGGAAGCGGAACGACCCCCTCAACCGCAACCCGGCCTCCGCCCGGTCATCGGCGTTGTATCGCGCGGTCGGTCTGGGCTCGGCCAAAACCGGCGCGCACCACTGGTGGGTGCAGCGGGTGACCGCAGTGGCACTGGTGCCGCTCATGGTGTGGCTGGTGGCGTCATTGCTGGCCCATGCCCGCGGCGATCACCAGGCGCTGGCATTGTGGTTGGCTCGGCCTGCGGTAGCGCTGACCATGGCGGTGCTGCTGGTGGCATTGTTCTGGCACATGAAGCTGGGCTTGCGCGTGATCGTGGAAGACTACGTGCACGCCGACCGCATGAAATTCGTGGCCCTGATCGCGGTCGACCTGGTCTGCCTGGCGCTGATGGCCATCGGCGTGTTCACCAGCCTGTACCAGGCGTTTCGATAACCACCCACGCGTCACGGTCGATCGCCGGACGGGCGAATGGACGGGCAGCGTGTTCCAAACTCGACGAGGAGATTTTCATGAGCAGCGACAGCTTTGGCACACGTGACCAGTTGACCGTCGACGACACCAGCTACCGGATCTACCGGCTCGACCGGGTCAAGACCAGGCATCGGCTGCCCTACAGCCTCAAGATCCTGCTGGAAAACCTGTTGCGCAACGAGGACGGCCACCTGGTGACCCGCGAGCAGATCCAGTCGCTGGCGGACTGGCAGCCGCAGGCCACCGGGCAGCAGGAAGTGCAGTACACGCCGGCCCGCGTGCTGATGCAGGATTTCACCGGCGTGCCGTGCGTGGTGGATCTGGTGGCGATGCGCGACGCGATCATTGCGCTGGGTGGCGACCCGCAGAAGATCAATCCGCTGGTGCCCAGCGAGCTGGTGATCGATCACTCGGTGATCGTCGATGCGTTCGGCCAGGATGACGCCTTTTCGATCAACGCGCAGCTCGAGTTCGAGCGCAACGTGGAGCGCTACCAGTTGCTGCGCTGGGCACAGCAGGCGTTCGACAATTTCAAGGTGGTGCCGCCGGATACCGGCATCTGCCATCAGGTCAACCTGGAGTATCTGTCGCGGGTGGTGTTCGCCCGCGAGGGGCCGGACGGCATGCTGGCCTACCCAGACACGCTGGTGGGCACCGACTCGCACACGCCGATGGTCAACGGGCTGGGCGTGCTGGGCTGGGGCGTGGGCGGCATCGAGGCCGAGGCGGCCATGCTGGGGCAGCCGATGAGCATGCTGATCCCGCAGGTGGTCGGCATCAAGCTGAGCGGCGAGTTCCCGCCCGGCACCACCGCCACCGACCTGGTGCTCACGGTTGCCGAGTTGCTGCGCAAGACCGGCGTGGTCGGCAAGTTCGTCGACTTCTACGGCCCCGGCGTGGCGCGCATCCCGCTGGCCAACCGCGCCACACTGGGCAACATGAGCCCGGAATATGGCGCGACCTGCGCGATTTTCCCGATCGACGACGAAACGCTTGCGTATCTGCGCCTGACCGGCCGACCCGAGCATCAGGTGCGCCTGGTCGAGGCCTATGCCAAGGAACAGGGCCTGTGGCACGACCCGGACCACGAAGCCGAATACTCGCAGACCCTCGAGCTGGACCTGGGCACGTTGGAGCCCTCAATCGCCGGGCCCAAGCGTCCGCAGGATCGGATCCCGGTGCGCATCGCCCCCGGCGCCGTCGGCGCCTTGCTCGAAGGCCAGCCGTTTGACAAGGCCGTATTGAGCGATCTCGATGAAGTCATCGATGAATCGTTTCCTGCCAGCGACCCCATGGCGATCGGGTCGGACTACCACGACGAGGAGCCGCGGGATCCTTGCGACTGCGATCTCGACCACGCCTGGCCGCACGCGCCGGTGAAGATCACGCTGGCCGACGGCAGCAGCGCGCGGATCGACAACGGCCACGTCGTGATCGCGGCCATCACCTCGTGCACGAATACCTCCAATCCGCTGGTGATGATCGGCGCCGGCCTGCTGGCCAAGCGCGCGGTGGAGAAGGGCCTGACCCGCAAGCCGTGGGTCAAGACCTCGCTGGCGCCGGGCTCGCGCGTGGTCACCGATTACTACGATCGGGCCGGGCTCACGCCGTATCTGGACCAGTTGGGCTTCAACCTGGTCGGTTACGGCTGCACCACCTGCATCGGCAACTCCGGCCCGCTGATTCCGGAAGTGGCCGCGGCGGTGGCCGAGCACGACCTCAACGTCAGCGCCGTGCTCTCGGGCAACCGCAACTTCGAGGGGCGCATCCATCCGCAGACGCAGATGAATTTCCTGGCCTCGCCGTTGCTGGTGGTGGCCTACGCGCTGGTCGGCACGATGCATGTCAACCTGCTCAAGGACGCGCTCGGTACCGGCAGTGACGGCAAGCCGGTGTATCTGCGCGATATCTGGCCCTCGACCCGCGAGATCCAGGATGTCATCGATGCCTGCGTGCAGGCGGACATGTTTGCCAAGGGCTATGCCGACGTGTTCGCCGGCGATGATAATTGGCGCAGCTTGCAGATACCCGAGGGCAATGCATTCAAGTGGGATGCCGATTCCACCTACGTGCGCCAGCCGCCGTATTTCGATGGCGTGGGACGCGAGCCGGCGCCGTTGACCGATATCGTCGGCGCACGCGTGCTGGCCAAACTGGGCGATTCGGTCACCACCGACCACATCAGCCCGGCCGGCGCGATCAAGGTCGATTCACCGGCGGGCAAATACCTCACCGAGCACGGCGTGGAGCGCAAGGATTTCAATTCCTACGGCTCGCGCCGCGGCAATCACGAGGTGATGATCCGCGGCACCTTCGCCAACATCCGCCTGCGCAACCAGTTGGCGCCGGATACCGAAGGCGGCTTCACCCGCGACTTCACCCGGGATGGCGGGCCGGTCAGCACGATCTTCGATGCGTCGGTGAATTACATCGCCGCCGGCACCCCGCTAGTGATCCTGGTCGGCAAGGAATACGGCTCCGGCTCCTCGCGCGACTGGGCGGCGAAAGGCACCGCATTGCTGGGTGTACGCGCGGTGATCGCGCAGTCCTACGAGCGTATCCACCGCTCCAACCTGATCGGCATGGGCGTGCTGCCGCTGCAGTTCCAGGACGGCCAGAATGCGGACACGCTGGGCCTGTCCGGCGAAGAGACTTTCGAGATCGCCGGTCTGGCTGGCAGTGAGGCGCCGGCGCACAGCGTGCGGGTGAAGGCCACCGATGCGCAGGGCAAGACGAATGCGTTCGATGCTCTCGTGCGGATCGACACGCCGGCCGAGGCGGCCTATTACGTCCACGGCGGCATCTTGCCTTACATGTTGCGGCAATTGCTCGGTCCCGAAGCCGTTCAGAACGGATAGCGCGGGCGCCCTGATCGTCGTCGGGACAGCCTCTGGCATGACGCTCGGGCCAGAGGCTGCCTATCGAGGGCTGTGGCAACGTTGCCGTACCGTGCCAGGCCGTACGTGCTGCCGGGGCGTGGTCGCCGTGGCCTATGCCGGTGGCCTTGCTGCGCGGCCGTCACCGTGCCCTCGAGTGCTCACGTCGGCCGCTGCGTGACGATCGCGATGCCGCCGCCGGCAACGCGCATCGCAGCGGTGACGATGACCGCTTCACAGCCTCTGTACCGCGCCGCCCGCATACTTGCGCGAGGACACGAAAGCGAGGTACGTCATGCTGACAAACGTCAAGTTGATCAAGAAGGAGGTGATCGCCGAAGGCACCATGGCCTTTCACTTTTCCAAGCCGGAAGGTTTCGAATTTCGCGCCGGACAATTTGCCGACTACACCCTGATCGATCCGCCGGAGACCGATGCGGAGGGCAACGTCCGCGGGTTTTCGCTGGTGCAGGCGCCGTTCGAACCGGACCTGGTGGCGGCGACCCGGATGCGCGACACCGCCTTCAAACGTGTATTGAAGGACCTGCCGATTGGCAGCGAGGTCAAGCTCGACGCACCCTACGGCGACTTCACGTTGCACAAGACCGAATCCACGCCGGCGGTATTCATCATCGGTGGCATCGGCGTGACGCCGGTGCGCAGCATGATTGCGCAGGCTAGCCATGACAAGACGAGCCATAAGATCACGCTGCTGCATGCCAGCCGCACGCCGGGCCAACTGCCGTTCCGCAGCGACTTCGAGCGCCTGGCCCGCGAGAATCCGAACTTCACCTACCTCATGACCGTCGATGTGCCGACGGCGGATTGGCAGGGCGAGCGCGGATTGGTCACGGCGGAGATGGTGAAAAGGCACGTCCCGGACCTGGACAAGCCGATGTACTACCTGTCCGGTCCGCAAGGCATGGTCAAGGCCATACGCAAGCTGCTGGTCGATCTCAAAGTGAACGAGGACAACATCCGCACCGAGGAATTTTCCGGCTACTGATCGCGGGCGCGACGCAGTTTGCGCGGCGCGACCGATCGGGTGCCTTCGCGGGGTCCGTCAGTACGGCGGCGTCTGGCGCCCGGCGTCGTCCGTCACGGTCGACCCGTCCTCGGCCAGCAGCTTGTCCAGAATCCGGGTCAGCCAGGCGTGCTCTTCGGCGTCGAGCTTCGCCAACAGCTCGCGCTCGCGCATGCGCGCCATCGGCGCCACTTCGTCGTGCACGGCCCAACCGGCATCGGTGAGGCTCAGCACCGAGCGGCGCTTGTCGGCATCGTGGGTGGTGCGGTCGACGCGGCCGGCAGCAACCAGCCGGGCCAGCGCGCGGCTCACCGCCACCTTGTCCATCGCCGTGCGCTCGGCCACTTGCCGGGCCGAAAGGCCTTCGTAGCGCGCCAGCACCGCCATCACCCGCCACTCGGTCATCGACAGGTCGTAGCGGCGCTGGTAATCGTCCGCGATCGTCTGGCTGACTGTGTTGGACAGGATCGACAGCCGGTAGGGCAGGAAGTGCTCCAGTTGCAGCGGCGCGTGTTCAGCCGTGGCATGGGCGGGTTGGTGGCGGTCGGACATTGCGGCGGTGTTCCTTGCAAATGGTTACAGGTGAAACTATAACGTGAGGTTACCAACGATGGTCGCACGCTGATGGGCGTCCATCGTGCACCGACACAAAGGAGAGCGCCATGAACGCCCAGCCAAACCCTGGCATGCAGGTCACCACGTTCGAGAATCCGATGGGTATCGACGGTTTCGAATTCGTCGAGTTTGCGGCACCGGAAGGTCGTGCGCACGAACTGCATGACCTGTTCGGGCGCATGGGTTTCACCGCGGTGCTCAAGCACTCGTCCCGTCCGATCACGGTGTATCGCCAGAACGGCGTGAACCTGCTGGTCAACGAGGACCCGGATTCGTTCGCCGCCGACTTCGCTGCCAAACACGGCCCCAGCGCCTGTGGTTTTGCGATCCGCTTCAAGAAGCCGTCCGCCGAGGTGCTGGCCACGGTGCTCGGCCAGGGCGGTGAGGCGGTCGATCACAAGGAATCCAGCAAGGCGGTATCCGCCCCCGTGGTCAAGGGTATCGGCGACTGCATGCTGTATCTGGTCGACCGCTACGGCGACGCCGGCAGCATCTACGACGGCGACTACGCGCCGATCGAGGGCGCCGAGCAGAACCCGGTCGGATTCGGCCTGACCTTCATCGACCACCTCACCCACAACCTGTATTTCGGCAACATGGCGAAGTGGTCGGACTACTACGAGAAGCTGTTCAACTTCCGCGAGATCCGCTACTTCGACATCAAGGGCGCCAAGACCGGCCTGGTGTCCAAGGCGATGACCGCACCGGACGGCATCGTACGCATTCCGCTGAACGAGTCGAACGACCCGAAGAGCCAGATCAACGAATACCTCGATGCCTACAACGGCGAGGGCATCCAGCACATTGCCTGCTTCACCGAAGATATCTACACCACGGTGGAAAAGATGCGCGAGGCCGGGGTGGAGTTCCTCGATACCCCGGACACTTATTTCGAGGTGATCGACGAGCGCATCCCCGACCACGGCGAGGACGTGCCGCGGCTGGCGAGGAACAAGATCCTGATCGACGCCGACCCGGAGACGAAGAAGCGCCTGCTGCTGCAGATCTTCACCCAGAATGTGATCGGCCCGATCTTCTTCGAGATCATCCAGCGCAAGGGCAATGAAGGCTTCGGCGAGGGCAACTTCCAGGCGCTGTTCGAGTCGATCGAGCGCGACCAGATCAAGCGCGGTTTTCTCTGAGGAACTGGTCCATGGTCAGTAAGGATTATCAGTCCGGGTTCGGCAACGAGTTCGCCAGCGAGGCCATCGCCGGTACGCTCCCGGTCGGGCAGAACTCGCCGCAGCGCGTGGCGCATGGCCTGTACGCGGAGCAGTTGTCCGGCACCGCGTTCACCGCGCCGCGCCATCTCAATCGGCGCAGTTGGTTGTACCGGATCCGGCCGGCAGCCGTGCACGAGCCGTTCCAGCCGTTGGCGCACGCCACCTTCCACAACCGTTTCGACGAGGCGCCCGCCACGCCGAACCAGTTGCGCTGGGATCCGTTGCCGCTGCCGGAGCAGCCGACCGACTTCCTCGATGGCCTGCTGACGCTCGCCGGCAACGGCGGCCCGGCCGAGCAGGGCGGCATCGGCATTCATCTGTACGCAGCCAACCGCCCGATGCAGGGGCGCTTTTTCTACGACGCCGATGGCGAGCTGCTGATCGTGCCGCAGCAGGGTCGACTGCGCCTGGCCACCGAGCTGGGCGTGGTCGCGATCGAGCCGCAGGAGATCGCGGTGATTCCACGTGGCGTGCGGTTCCGCGTGGATCTGCCCGATGGCGCGGCGCGTGGCTATGTCTGCGAGAATTTCGGCGCGCTGTTGCGGCTGCCCGAACTCGGGCCGATCGGTTCCAACTGCCTGGCCAACGCGCGTGATTTCCTGACCCCGGTGGCCGCCTACGAGGATGTCGAAGGCAGCTTCGAGCTGGTCACCAAGTTCCAGGGCTCGCTGTGGACCGCGTCGATCGGCCATTCGCCGCTGGACGTGGTCGCCTGGCACGGCACCTGCGCGCCGTACAAGTACGACCTGCGGCGTTTCAACGCGATCGGCTCGATCAGCGTGGATCATCCCGATCCGTCGATCTTCACCGTGCTGACCTCGGCCAGCGCCGTCCCCGGCACCGCCAACATGGATTTTGCGATCTTCCCGCCGCGCTGGCTGGTGGCGCAGCACACCTTCCGCCCGCCGTGGTTCCACCGCAACGTGGCCAGCGAGTTTATGGGCCTGATCACCGGCGAGTACGACGCCAAGGCCGAGGGTTTCCTGCCCGGTGGTGCCTCGCTGCACAACTGCATGAGTGCGCACGGCCCGGATGCGGCCACCTTCGAGAAGGCATCCAGCGCCGATCTGTCCACCCCGGACGTGCTCGACGGCACCATGGCCTTCATGTTCGAGACGCGCAAGGTGATCCGTCCCACCCTGCAGGCACTGGACGCACCACAGCTGCAAGGCGACTACCAACAGTGCTGGCTAGGCTTGCGCAAGCATTTCCACGCGCCATGATGGCTTGACATCGTGATGTTGACGCATCACGATGTACTCGTTCCATGACCGGAACCGAATCATGCGTACCACCCTGGACATTCCCGAGCGCGAGCACGCCTTGTTCACCAGCCTCGCGCGCCAGCAAGGCGTCAGCTTCAGCAGGCTGGTGGTGGAGCTGGCGCTGCGCGGGCTCAAGGCGCCGGCGAGCGTGGCCGATACCGCGGGCAACTACGAGGTCGATCCGGAAACCGGCCTGGGCGTATTCCGTACCGACCGGCCGGTCACCATCGATGACGTCAAGGCGCTGGACGACGAATGGTGACGCGGCTGCTGGACCCCAACGTGCTGATTGCGCTGTTCGCTGGCGATCACGTGCATCACACCATCGTGCGCAATTGGTTCGTTGCCTTGCGTGGCGAATTTGCCACCTGCCCGGCGGTGGAAGGCGCGCTGACGCGCTGGATCGTGCGGGTCAGCGGGCATGACGGCATGCGCGATGCCCAGCGTGAACTGGGCAAGCTGGCCGCCGACCCGCGCCACCGCTTCTGGCCTGACGACCTGCCCTATGACCAGGTGCGCCCGCACGGCGTGCTCGGCCACAAACAGGTGACGGATGCCTATCTCGCGGCCCTGGCGCGCAAGCACCAAGGGCGTCTGGTCACACTCGATCGCGGTATCGCGGCACTGCACGACGATGTCGCCGAACTGATACCCGTCTGAAGGAGCCACCATGAAACTTGGATCACTGAAACAGGGCAGCCGCGACGGTACCCTGATCGTCGTCAGCCGCGACCTCACCCGCGCGGTGGAGGCTGACGCTATCGCGCCAACCCTGCAGGCGGCACTGGACGACTGGTCGAACATCGCGCCGCGGCTGAATGCGTTGTCGGAACAACTCAACGCCGGCGAGGCGGCCGGTGCGTTTGCGCTGGAAATGGGCGCGCTGGCCGCGCCGCTGCCGCGTGCCTATGAGTTCGTCGACGGTTCGGCCTACCTGCCGCACGTGGAGCGCGTGCGCCGCGCCCGCGGTGCCGAGGTGCCGGAATCGTTCTACACCGATCCGCTGATGTACCAGGCCACCAGCGCGGGCTTCCTCGGCCCGCGCGACCCGGTGGTGGTGCCCAGCGAAGAGTACGGCATCGACCTGGAAGCCGAAGTGGTCGTGGTGACGGACGACGTGCCGATGGCGGTCACGCCGGCGCAGGCATCGGACCACATCCAGCTGATCGGCCTGGTCAACGACGTCAGCCTGCGCGGCCTGATCCCCGGCGAGCTGGCCAAGGGCTTCGGCTTCCTGCAGTCCAAGCCGCGCTCGGCGCTGTCGCCGGTGCTGGTGACACCGGATGAACTGGGCGATGCCTGGCGCGGCGACAAGCTGCACCTGCCGATGCGCACCTGGCTCAACGGTGCGTGGTTCGGCGAGGCCGAGTGCGGTGTCGACATGCAGTTCAGTTTTGCCGAGCTGGTTGCCCACGTGGCCAGGACGCGCCCGCTGACCGCCGGCACCATCGTCGGGTCCGGCACCATCGCCAACCAGGACACCTCCAAGGGGGCGTCCTGCCTGGCCGAGCAGCGCACGGTGGAAACCCTGCGCGATGGCAAGCCCTCGACCCCGTTCCTGAAATTCGGCGATCGCCTGAAGATCGACATCACCGACGCCGACGGCGCCTCGATCTTCGGCTCGATCGAGCAGCGGATCGAGCCCCACCACCCCTGAGGTGCCAGCGCGGCACTCGCGGGTTGACCGTGGACGGCCCGCTCGCGGAGGCGCTGTTGCGAATCCCGAATCGCGGATTCGGGCCCAAAAGCCTCATCCGCGAGGGGTTTTGCGGCCGTTGTCACCTCGGTACGGATGATGGTTGCAATTGACACGGATCAAGGCGGGCGTGCGGCAGAGTCGACAGACTCCACAACATGACCCCTGCAATCACTCCCCCTGAATTCGACACGGACCTGATTGCGCGTTACGACGTGGCCGGGCCGCGTTATACGAGCTATCCGACAGCACCGCATTTCACCGCCGAGTTCGACGAGGCGGCATTGCGCAGCGTCATTCGTGCCTCCAACGAGGAGCCGATTCCGCGGCCGCTGTCGTTGTATGTGCACGTGCCGTTCTGTACCAGTCCGTGCTTCTACTGCGGCTGCAACCGGATCATCACCCGCGATGCCACCCAGGCCGACCGCTATCTGGAGCGGCTGTACCGCGAGATCGAGCTGGTCGCGCCGTTGTTCGACCGCGACCGGCCGGTGTACCAGTTGCACTTCGGCGGCGGCACGCCGAACTTCCTCGATACCACGCAGATGGGCGAGCTGCTGGAATCGCTGGGGCGACATTTCAGCTTCAGCCATGCCGCCGATCGCGAATACGGCATCGAGATCGACCCGCGCTTTGCCGATGGTGCCTACATACGCGCGTTGGGCGAGCTGGGCTTCAACCGCATTTCGGTGGGCGTTCAGGATTTCGATCCGGCGGTGCAAAAGGCGGTCAACCGCATTCAGAGTTTCGAGCAGACCCGCGAAGTGCTCGAGGCGGCCCGCGAATCCTCGTTCCGTTCGGCCAGCGTCGACCTGATCTACGGCCTGCCGCTCCAGACCGTCGAGGGCTTCAGCCGCACGCTGGACCAGGTCGTGGCGCTGAACCCCGACCGGGTGGCGGTATACGGCTACGCGCACCTGCCGGAGATGTTCAAGGCGCAGCGGCAAATTGCCGCAGCCGACATGCCGGATCCGGCGACGCGGCTGGCCCTGTTCGGTTGCGCCCTGGCACAGCTGTCGGCGGCCGGTTACGTCTACGTCGGCATGGATCACTTCGCCAAGGCCAGCGACGAGTTGGTGCAGGCGCAGCGCGCCGGTACGTTGCAGCGCAACTTCCAGGGCTATTCAACCCATGGCGATTGCGACATCGTGGGGCTGGGGGTCAGCGCGATCGGGCGCGTCGGTGACAGCTACAGCCAGAATGTGCGCGATCTGATCGGGTACTACGCGGCGCTGGATGCCGGGCGATTGCCGGTGGCGCGTGGCCTGGAGCTGGACGAGGACGACCTGATCCGGCGCGAGCTGATCGGCGAGCTGATGTGCCATGGCGTGGTCGACAAGCAACATTTCGGCGCACGCCACCGGCTGCTGTTCGACGAATACTTCGCGCAGGGACGACAGCGGCTGGTGCCGTTGATCAAGGACGGTTTGGTGGTGGAAGATGCCAGTGAGATCCGGGTGACCTCGCGTGGACGCCTGTTGTTGCGTATCATTGCTATGTGCTTTGACGCCTATCTTGACGACGAGGCACAGGCGGCGCGCTATTCGCGCGTGATCTGATCCACGCGATCCGACCAGGCAACCCCACCCGCATCATGCAATTCAAGCACCTGGCAGGGCGTCTGCCCGAGCCGCCCAATCCGATTGTCGACGACGGCGACGAAACACGTTTCTGTGGTACCTGCGCTTTCTCCAGCGCCTGCATTGCGGCCGGCTACAACAAGCTTGAACTGGCCGAACTGCAGTGCCTGGTCGAACACGTGGGTCCGTTTCGCGCCGGCGAGCACGTCTTCCGCACCGGCGATCCGTTCCGCGCCATTTTTGCGGTACGCGGCGGCACCGTGAAGACCCGCATGATCGACAAGGACGGCCGCGAGCAGGTGCTCGGCTTCTACCTGCCCGGCGAGGTGGTCGGCCTCAACGCCATCTATCCGGAGCATTTCCCGTGTGATGCGGTGGCGCTGGATACGGCGTTCTTCTGCCGCTTCTCGTTTCCCGCCATGAGCGCGCTGGCCTCGCGCGTGCCGGCGGTGCAAAAGCACCTGTTCCGGATGCTGAGCAAGGAACTGGGCAGCGCCAGCCTGCTGGCCGGCGACCACAGCGCCGATGAACGCGTGGCCGCGTTCCTGATGGACCTGGCCGGGCGCTACGCCGCGCGCGGGTTCTCCGCTACCCGCTTCCACCTGAGCATGTCGCGTGGCGATATCGCCAACTACCTGCGACTGGCGGCGGAAACCGTGAGTCGGGTGCTCAGTCGCTTCCGTGCGCAGCAGTTGATCCGCATCGAGGGGCGTGAGCTGGAGTTGCTGGACCCCGACGGCCTGCGCCGGATCGGGCAGGCCCTGCTGCCGGAGTGAGGCCTGCCGCCTGCCGGGCGCGCCGTCAATACATCCGTGACCGGCGCCCGTCTGTTGCGCGGCGCTATCGAGAGGTGGCGGCATCTCCTGGATCGATCACCAGCGGCCGCCTGCGCGAGCGCCGATAGCTCGCAATGACCTGACCGTAATGGATCACCCGGCCGATCGTGTACACAGTGATGCGAGTGACGTCACGCACCGGGCTGAGGTGGCTGGGACGGAACGTGCCGTGGTAGCGCGAGGCAATCGGTACCGAAACCGCACGCAGCTTCTGTTCGCGCGAGGCTGCGATCAGGATGGCGGCCTCGAACACGAAATCCTCGGCCGGCAGGTCGACCAGGTCCAAGGCGGCGCGCGGATACCAGCGCTGGCCGCTTTGGGTATCAGCAATCGGCTGCGCGCAGGCCCATGATATGCCCCAATCGGCCACCGCGTTGGCGCGGCGACGCCCCTTCGGTTGCTGTGCCTTGTCGAGCAGGCGCGCGCCGATCACGATGTGATCCGGATAACGCGCGGCTGCCGCCACGATGCGCGGGATGTCGCTGGCCAGGTGCTGGCCATCGCCATCCATGGTGAGCACCGCTTGATAGCCCTGGCGCAGTGCCTCGCGAAAGCCCTCGCGCAGTGCCTGGCCTTTGCCGCGGCGCCGGGGATGACGCAGCAAGGTCACCGGCAGGCTCGCAACGATGTCCGGCGTGCGGTCGTCCGAGCCGTCGTCGACCACGATCACCGGGGCACCCAGTGCGAGCACGGACTCCACCACCGCGCGGATCGTCGCTTGCTCGTTGAGGCAGGGGATCAATACGCACCAACGTGCGGTGACGGTATTCATGTCATGGGCGCCTGCCCGAGGCGATTGACTTCTATCTGCAGGCCCAGTGTCTGTGATGCGGCCAGCCGACAGCAGCCGGAGCCCTGGCACAACAAGGCCAGCAAGGCCAGGCTGGTCGCCGACGAGTTGCCGCGACGCCAGCCGGCAAGTGGCTCGGGCAGGGGGGTGTCGATGTGGTCGTCGAATAGCTCCAGGTCGAGTGCCGCCATGCTTGCCGGGCCGGCAGCCGGCGCAAGAACCAGCGCGCAGCCGAACGACTGCACGCACCCGGTGACTTCTTGCAGCGGCCCGCTGCCGGCAGTGTCGTAGCACACCAGCAGCGCGGCGCGCTGCTCGGCCAGCACCTGGGTCGCCGCCTCCAGCAGGCCGGCGCCGAAGCTGGCGCGTTGCGCGGCCACCGCCGTGGACGGCGCGTGGCAGCCGGTGGCAATCGTCCAGTAGCCCACCGCCGCGTTGTGCACCGAGTTGTGGAAACGGGTCGGCGACAGTTCGGCCGGCGCCTGCGCCAGGGTGGCGCACATGTAGTCGGTGACCGGCTGGTCGCCATGGGATGAGGCGAACACGCAAGCCAGCGTGGTGGCGTCGCGGCCGCTCATGGTCACCGCCTGGCCGGCCGCCTCGACGGCCAGCAGCACGCTCTCCGGCGCCCGCCGACGTTCACTCGACGACAACCTGGCAGCGCTGGGACGTGCCGGCGACGGGGTCGGGAGCTTGCCGTCGAGCACCGTCCGCAACGCCGCGAAGTCAGGCAGGTGCGGCGACCACAAACCGACGCCTTCCACCCAGATCCGCGCGCCGCTCATGCGCTGAATCCCGCCCGCGCGAACGCAAGGCATGCGTTGTTGCCGCCGAAGCCGAACGAATTGCTCAGCGCCACGTCGATGCGTTGCCGCTCGTTGTCCCAGGCGAACGATTCGCCGCACAGCGGATCGGGTATTTGGCAACCGAGGTTGCCCGGCACCAGGCCGTGCTCGATCGCCAGCAAGGCCACTGCGGCCTCGACGATGCCGGCCGCACCCAGGGTGTGGCCGGTGTAGCCCTTGGTGGAACTGGCCCGCGTGCTGGCCGGAAAACTGCGGTTGACCAGGGCCGCCTCGACCTCGTCGTTCTTCTGGCTCGCCGTGCCGTGCAGGTTGATGTAGTCGACCTGGGCTGCGTCGAGCCCGGCCCGGGCAAGCGCATCGTGCAGCGCCAGCTCGGCGCCGATGCCTTGCGGGTGCGGCGTGGACATGTGGTGCGCATCGCTGGCTTCGCCGTAGCCCAGCAGTTGCGGTGCCCCGGGTGCCATGTCCGCGCGCTCCAGCAGGGCGAAGCCGGCGGCCTCGCCGATCGAGATACCGTCGCGTGCCGCGTCGAAGGGCCGGCAGGGCGTGCTGGAAAGCAGTTCCAGTGCGTTGAAGCCGAACAATACACTGTCGCACAAGGTGTCGACCCCGCCCACGACAGCCGCATCGATCAGGCCGAGCCGGATCATCCGCTCGGCGCTGGCGAACACCTTGGCGCTGGACGAGCAGGCGGTGGAAATGGTCAGGCAAGGTCCGCCCAGCTCGAGGGCAGCGGCCACGAAGGCACTCAGCGAGTGCGGCGTGTGGATCGCCGGCTGGCGCATGTCCTCGGGCAAGTGGCCCGCGCCGTCGAGCCGGCGGTAGGCTTCCTCGGTGGCACCGATGCTGGCCGTGGACGTACCCAGCAGCACGGCGATGCGGCTGGCGCCGTAGCGGGCACGGGCCGCGTGCATCTGTTCAAGGAAGCTGTCCTGCAGCAGGCCCAGCCAGGCGAGCCGGTTGTTGCGGCAATCCCAGTGGGCCATGTCGTCGGGCAGGGCGAGCGCTTCCACACCCTCGACCCGACCGATCCAGCACGCCAGCGGCGCGTCGCTGATGTCGTTCGGGCGCAGGCCGCTGCGGCCGTGCACCAGTGCCTCGAACTGGTCGCCCAGGCCCAGGCCAAGTGCGGAAGTGGCCGTGTACGCGGTGACTGCGAGTGGTGTCATCTGCAGGGGCATCTGGAAAGCGTAACTGTCGTCCCGGGGATTGCATAGCAACCCGGGCATCCTCGTCAGCCGTACATGAATATGCCGCGAACATCGTACCGCCTGCCGCAGGCCGGGGAATGGCCCGAGCGGCGCTGATCGGGCCGACCGGCTGGATGCTGGCAGCCTGTCGGACTTGTGAAGAATCGGCTGCAAATCCGCCTGCGCAGTCGCATTTTCGTTTTCGATCCCACAAGTCCGACAGGCTGCCAGGCAACAGCCGGCCGCGTCGCGTCACATAGTGGGTGCAAATGCTTCTTGCTACAATTTTGCGGCTGACCCGATGGAAAAGTTATGAGCGAGCAAGCCGACCGTGCCGAATCCTTCCTGCGCGAGTTGCAGGACCGCATCTGCGCCGCCGTCGAACAGGCCGATGGCGGTACGCGCTTTGTGGAAGATGCCTGGCAGCGGCCAGCCGGTGGTGGCGGCCGCACGCGCGTGCTGCGCGATGGCGCCGTGTTCGAGCAGGCCGGGGTGAATTTTTCGCGCGTATCCGGCCACCAGTTGCCGCCCAGCGCCACCGCGCATCGGCCGGAACTGGCCGGCGGCAGCTTCATCGCCACCGGCGTGTCGCTGGTGTTGCACCCGAAGAACCCGCACGTGCCGACCACCCATGCCAACGTACGCTACTTCGAGGCGAGCAAGGGCGGCGTGGAACCGGCCTGGTGGTTCGGCGGCGGCTTCGACCTGACCCCGTTCTATCCGCATGACGAGGACGTGCAGCATTGGCATACCGTGGCGCGTGACCTGTGCCAGCCCTTTGGCGCCGACGTCTACCCGCGCTACAAACGGTGGTGTGACGAGTATTTCTACCTCAAGCACCGCGGTGAGACGCGAGGCGTTGGCGGCCTGTTCTACGACGACATGAACGAGGGAGGCTTCGGGCGCTGCTTCGACTTCACCCGGGCGGTCGGCCAGGGCTTCCTGGACGCCTACCTGCCGATCGTCGAACGCCGCAGGGACACGCCGTACGGCGAGCGCGAGCGCGAGTTCCAGCTGTACCGGCGTGGCCGCTACGTGGAGTTCAACCTGGTTTACGACCGCGGCACCCTGTTCGGTCTGCAGTCCGGCGGGCGCACCGAATCGATCCTGATGAGCCTGCCACCGCGGGTGCGCTTCGAGTACGCCTACACGCCCGAGCCTGGCTCCCAAGAGGCAAGACTGGCCGATTACCTGCAGCCCCGCGACTGGCTGGCGTAGAGCCCGCTCGCGGGTGACACCCTTGCCCTTGTCCTTGGCTCTTGCGAATCCCGAATCCCGAATCCCGGCCAAAGGGCATCGCCCGCGAGCGGGTTCCTGCGCGAGTGATGTGGCCACTATGCGGGTGAGGCGGCAATTACGGATTGGCGCCGCTGAACTTCACCACGGTGGCGCCCTTGACCGGTCCGATCCGGGCGCTGTCGCTGACTTTCAATTCGACCTCGCGTTTGAACTCCAGCGTACCTTGCACCACCGCGTGCGGGCCGATCACCACCAGCGGCGTACGCATGTTGAAGTGGAACCAGCCGCCGGGCCTGTTGACCAGGATGCCGCCCTCGACGCGTGAGTTCGCGCCGATCGTGATGTCGCCATCCACCGTTTCGATGCCGCCGCCGACATGCGCCTCGTCCAGCGTGATCGCGCCGTTGACGTTGCCCAGCTTGCCGCCGACCTCGGCCCCCTTGCCCAGCCGCATGCTGCCGTTGACCGTACTCGCGTCGCCGCTGACCTTGCTGGCGTTGCCCAGGGTGATTGCGCCGTTCACGGTGCCCAGTTCGGCGGCCTGCGCATGGTCGCCCAGCTCGATGGCGCCATTGACGGTGCTGGCCTTTTGCACGCTGGCGCCGTTCGCGATACGCACCGCGCCATTGACCGTGCTGACGTTGCCGGCCACCTGGCCGGCCTCGACCTGCACGGCACCGTTGACTTTGTCGATGCTGGCCTGATGCGCGCCGGCGAGCAGGGGCAGGCCCAGGGCGAGTGCGACGAGCATGAATGTTGCCGGGAATCGACGCATGGCTATCTCCTTCAGTGGTGAGGCAGTGGTGGACAACCCTTTGGATGCGCCAGCCGACGGGCCGGTTTAGCGTGACCTGTGGCAGGGGTGTATTTGACGCCGGCGATGGCGGCCTTCACCATCCACAGGTGATCTCACCGCGATGAACCTCATCATGCACAAGCTTGTACTGATCCGCCACGGCCAATCCCAGTGGAATCTCGACAACCGCTTCAGCGGCTGGGCCGACGTCGACCTCACCGAACAGGGCATGGCCGAGGCGTGCGAGGCCGGTCGGTTGCTGCAGGCGGCGGGCTTCCGCTTCGACGTGGCGCACACTTCGGTGCTCAAGCGCGCGGTACGCACGCTGTGGGGCGTGCAGGACACGATGGACCTGATGTGGCTGCCGGTGCTCACCGACTGGCGCCTCAATGAACGCCACTACGGCGCGCTCACCGGCCTCAACAAGGCCGAGACCGCTGCCCAGTATGGCGAGGACCAGGTCAAGATCTGGCGTCGCAGCTACGACATCCCGCCGCCGTCGCTGGAACGCAGCGCAAATGAATCCGTGCATGATCCGCGCTATGCCGCGCTCGACCCGAACGACATCCCCGATACGGAATGCCTGAAGGATACGGTGGCACGGGTGCTGCCCTACTGGCACGAGGTGCTGGCACCGGCGATCAAGGCGGGCCAGCGGGTGCTGGTGGTGGCGCACGGCAATTCGCTGCGTGCGCTGGTGAAATACCTCGACGGCATTTCCGATGAAGACATCGTGGGCGTGAACATCCCCAATGGCGTGCCGCTGGTGTACGAGTTCGACGACGCGCTGAAACCGCTGCGCCATGAGTATCTGGGCGATGCCGAGGCGATCGCCGCCAAGATGGCCGCGGTGGCCGACCAGGGCAAGGCGAAGTAGCTGATGACGTCGACAGCGATCGCGCCGCGGCAAGCGGCGGCGGCGCTGACCGAGTACTGGTCGCCACGGGTGATCGGCGAGTTGGACAACAGCTATCTCAAAGTCGCCAAGGTGCTCGGTACGTTCGGTTGGCACAGCCATGACGACGAGGACGAGCTGTTCCTTGTCCTCGCCGGCCACTTGCGCATCGAACTGGAAGCAGGTGCGGTGGAGTTGGATGAAGGCGAGTTGTTCGTGGTGCCCCGGGGCGTGCGCCACAACCCGGTGGCCACGGCCGAAGGCTTGTTCGGTGGCGTGCTGGTCGGTGGCGCGATCGGCCTGGTCGGCCCGCAGCTGACGCGCTTCGAGGTGGATCCGCCCAAGGGTGACTGCTATGTGCCGAATGCGTGGATCGGCGCCTTGCTCACCGTATTGCTGCTGGGGTGGCTGGCCTGGCGGTTGATGGCGGCATGGCCGCAGCTGCAGCACGCACAGGCGGGCATGCAGGCGCAGCCGATGGCTTACGCCTCGAGTCCGTTGACCATGTTGGTGATCGGGCTGCTGATTGGCTATTACATCGTCTCCTACAGCGGCGTACTGATTCATCACCAGCGCTTCGTGCTGTCCCGTTTTACCGGCGAGAACTTTCTCGACAAGTCGCGACCGAAAAACGCGTTCGACGCATTGTTCATGCTGACCGTGCTGATGTCGCTGCTGGTCTACGCCATCGCCATCCCCTTTTTCCTGAATGACTACACCTCGTTGCCGCTGAGCGTGGGTATCCTGGCGGGGCTGATGTGGATGCCGCTGTCGTGGATCATCCGGCACTGGATCGGCATTGCGCATGCGCTGGTGCGCACGGTCATGGTGCTGGCGGCCTGGTATCTGTTTCCGGCGTAGCGGTTCGTGGTGATTCCGGCGGTGATCGTGGTGATCTATCTGTGCACCATGCTGGTGCTCGAAACCCGCTGGCGGAAGTTGCAGCGCGCCTGGGGCCTCGCGCTCTGCATGCCGCATTCGGGCCGAGCTGGTAGCGTTCACTCCGGCAGGTGGGGCAGGCCCAGGTACTCCTCGCTCTGCATCTCGATCAAACGCGATTCGGTGCGGCCGAATTCGGCGCGCAGGCGTTCGCCGTCGTAGAGCTCGGTGATCGGGGCGGCGGCGCTGAGTACCAGCTTGACGTGGCGGTCGTAGAACTCATCCACCAGTTGCACGAAACGCCTCGCCGCGTCCTCGCTGTAGATGGTGAACTGCGGCACGTTGGCGATGATGATGGTTGCGCCGGCCTTGGCCAGCGCGATGTAGTCGGCGACGGCACGCGGGCCTTCGCACAGCGCGGCGAACTCGAACCACAGGATGTTCCCGGCGCGTTTGTGGAACGGGATGTCGCGGACATGGATGCGCAGCATGCCGTCCTGCTCGATCGCCCCCTGAGCCTGGCTGGCGAAGATCCGTTCGAGCGCGCGATGGGCCTCGGCGCCCGGCGGCGTCAGGTATACCGGCGCCTGGGCCAGTGCGCGCAGGCGCCAGTCGTGCGGAGAGGCCATCTCGATGACGTGGCAGCGCTGCTCGATCAGTCTGATCGCGGGCAGGAAGCGGGCGCGCTGCAAACCGTCCCGGTACAGGTTTGCCGGGGCGGTGTTGGATGTGGTGACCAGGCTTACGCCGCGCTCGAACAGTGCCTCGAGCAGGTTGGCCAGGATCATCGCATCGCCGATGTCGTTGACCAGGAACTCGTCCAGGCACAGCACGCGGCAGCGCGCGGCGATTCCGGCGGCAACCTCGGTCAGCGGGTTCTGCCGTTCGCCCAGCTCGCGCAGGCCGGCGTGGACCTCCGCCATGAAGCGGTGGAAATGCCGCCGCAGGACCACACCGTGCGGCAGGCTGGCGGCGAACAGGTCCATCAGGAAGGTCTTGCCGCGGCCAACCGGGCCCCACAGGTACAGCCCGGGTATTTCCGCCGGCGTGTCGTTGCCGAGCAACGACTTCAGCCGACCGAACAGTCCGCCGTCGGTCGCGGTTTGCGCACACAGGATGGCATGCATGCGGTCGAACTCGGGCAGCATCGTGCGCTGGGCTGGGTCCGATTCCCAGCGGTGCGCGGCCACGCCCTCCTCGTAACGCGCGCTGGGCGCGAGCCATGGTATTTCACTCATGGATCCAATCAGGCCTGGCGTGGTGGTGGCAACCAGCCGCGTACGGCATGCTTGATGGCGCCGCGCAGATCCATCAGCCGGCGATGGAAGAAGTGGCCGGTGTCGGGCATCCGCACCAGCTCCGGCTTGCGCTCCATGGAATCGACCCAGTCGAACACGGCCTGCGGTTCGACCACCTCGTCGGCCTCGCCCTGAACGATCAGCCAGGGGCAGGTGGGCAGCGCGACGGTGCCGAATTCATAACGGCCCGCCGGAGGCGCGACGCTGATCAGCGCATCGGCATGCAACGGCACCGCCTGGCTGATGGTGACGAAGCTGCCGAACGAGAAGCCGGCCAGCCAGAGCGCATCTGCCGGGCGCACGCGGCGTACCCACGCGACCACGGCGGCCAGGTCCTCCCGTTCGCCACGGCCCTGGTCGAAACTGCCCTCGGAATTGCCGGCCTCGCGGAAATTGAAGCGCACGGTGTCCAGCCCGGATTCGCGCAGCGCACGCTCGATCATGGTCACCACCTTGTTGTGCATGCTGCCGCCCTCGCTGGTCAGCGGGTGGCAGATCACGGCCACGCCGCGGCGCGCATCGGCGCGCCCGGCGATCTCGGTGATGGTCTCCAGCTTGCCGACGGGCCCGGCCAGCATGAAACTGGCCGCCACGTCCGGAAAGCTGGCTGGGTCAGCGGGGAGTTCGGTGGGATTCATGCAAGCGATCATAACCGCGACGCCATTTCGCTGCCTGCCTGGTGTCGAGTCTCAGCCGACATGATTCTTCTCCCGCCGCCGGGAGAAGGGCGCGCGAGGCGCCGGATGAGGGTGCGGGCGGGCCGTGGAGTGGCCATCCGGGATGCTGCGGCGGTGGGCGTCGCCCTGACCTTGCCCCGGGGCGGGACACAAAGAAATGCCGCCCCGTGGGCGGCATTCGGCTTTTATCTTGCGGAAGCCCTGGGCTATTTCGTCTGGTCGACGATCCAGAGCACGGCGGCCTTCATCTGCTCGTCGGTGAGGGCCGGGTTGCCGCCCTTGGGTGGCATGAAGTTGCCATCCGGGCCGTGGTAACCCTCGATCGAGTGCTTCACGAGGGTGTCCATGCCTTGATTTATGCGCTGCTCCCATGCCGCCTTGTCGCCCAGTTTCGGTGCGCCCGCAATGCCGGCGGTGTGGCAGGTGGTGCACAGGTGGTCGTAGATTTCCTTGCCGTCGGTGGTGCCGCCGTAGGCGGCCTCGGGGCCGGCAGCCTTGGCGGCGGCCTCGGCGGCGGCCTGCATGGCGGCGCGACCGGTATCACCGGCGTATACGGCACCTGCCGGGGCGATCCGTTCGGCAACCTTCGCCGGCATGTCCGGGTTGGTTTCCTGAGGCTCGCTGTTGTTAATCGCCAGGGCCGCCAACACGAGTATCACGGTCAGGAGCACCAGGCCACCGATAGCCAGGGAAAACTGGCGCAGGAAACTCCGGTCGGACTTGCTGAGGGAACCGCTCACGTACGTACTCCTGTCAGTGGGCGGGCCACGCCGCCGGATTGCCTGTACCGTCACGCCAGACTGGCGAAATCGTCGCAACAGCCCGGGTCGAACGCGTCGCTGACCTCTGAACCCCTGCTGCTGGCGGCCTGGTTGTGCCTGGGGCGCGCCGGCAGCCGTTCGGCATTATAAACGAAGCGCCCGCCAAGTTTCAGGCTTGCCGGACCCTTCGTGTCCTCAGGCCTTGTGCGGGACATTCTGCGGCCGGTCTGGTCCGGGCGGCAAAACCCTGCCATCGGTCATGGCCCACCCCTGTCGTCCGGCATTGTTCAAAGCTGTCCCGGTGCCCCTATGCTTAGGTCCTGTGGGGGCGCTTGCCCACGTGGTTCCGGCAGCAGCGGCCCGATGCATCGCTGCCTGCAGGGTTCAATCCGGGAGTTCTACATGTCGCGTGTCTGGAAAATCGCGTTGATCGTGCTGGTTGTGGTCGTGCTGGTCGTGGTCGGCATTCGCGTGCTGCACAAGCCGACCGGTGCCGCATCGCAGGCCGGTGGCAACGGCAAGGATGGCGACACGCCGCCGGTGCCGGTCACCGTGGTGCCGGTGGTCAAGCAGAGCGTGCCGGTCTACCTGACCGCGCTGGGCACGGTGCAGGCGCTCAATACCGTCACCGTGGTTCCGCAGGTAAGCGGCCAACTGCTCAGCATCGACTTCGAGGAAGGGCAGCCGGTGGAGAAGGGACAGGTGCTGGCGCGGATCGATCCACGCACGTTCCAGGCCAGCTATGACCAGGCGGTCAGCCAGCGCAACCAGGACAAGTCGCTGCTGGCCACGGCACGCAGCAACTATGAACGCTCGCAGGATCCGCAGTACAGCAAGTACGTGGCCAAGAGCGACCTGGTGTCGCTGAAAAACACCGTGGTCCAGTACGAGGCGGCAGTGGCGGCCGACGAGGCGGCGATGCGCGATGCGAAGGTGCAGTTGGACTACACCCAGGTCCGCTCGCCGATCGACGGCCTGGCCGGCATCCGCGCGGTGGATCCGGGCAACGTGGTGAGCACGTCCACGGCGATCGTCACCCTGACCCAGTTGCACCCGATCAACGTGATGTTCACGTTGCCCGAGCAGAATCTGGACATGGTCCGCCGTGCCGCGCAGGGCAGCCCGCCACTGCAGGTCACCGCGCTCGATCGTGTCGATGCGCACCCGATCGCCACCGACGGCGTATTGAAGGTGATCGACAACCAGATCGACACCGGCACCGGCACGTTTCGCCTGAAGTCGGAGTTCAGCAACGAGCACAATGAGTTGTGGCCAGGCCAATTCGTCAACGTGCGATTGCTGGTGAACACCGTCGACGGCGGCCTGGTGATCCCGTCGCAGGCGGTGCAGCGCGGGCCGGATGGCGACTACGTCTACCAGGTGCAGGGCGACAACACGGTCAAGATGCAGCCGATCGTGGTGGCCGCCGAGGTCGGCGACAGTCACGTGATGGTCAGCAGCGGGCTCAAGGTTGGTGAGAAAGTGGTGACCGAAGGCCAGTTCCGGCTCAAGCCCGGCAGCAAGGTGAATCCGCTCAAGCCGGGTGAAGTGCCGGCCGCGCCGACCGCGGCGGAGCTGCAGAAAGCGAAGAAGGACAACGCCGGTGGCCGCCGTCGTCGCTGATGTTCCCGTGCCCCCGGCCGCCGGTCGGGGCTGCGTTCGCGCCATGATTGCGGCGAAAGCCGCTCCACTCCTTCACGGATAGCCATGGGATTTTCCACCCTCTTCATTCGCCGGCCGATCGCCACCTCGCTGTTGATGGTGGCGGTGCTGCTGCTCGGTATCCTGGGCTTCCGCCAGTTGCCGGTCTCGGCGCTGCCGGAGATCGAGGCACCCAGCCTGGTGGTGACCACCCAGTATCCCGGTGCCAGCGCCACCACCATGGCGACCCTGATCACCACGCCGCTGGAGCGCAATCTCGGGCAGATCTCCGGGCTCAACATGATGAGCTCGGACTCCTCGGCGGGCCTGTCCACCATCGTGCTGCAGTTCAACATGGGGCGCGATATCGACATCGCCGCGCAGGACGTGCAGGCGGCGATCAACCAGGCCAAGGGCACGCTGCCGGGCAACCTGCCGTATCCGCCGGTGTACAACCGGGTCAATCCGGCCGATGCGCCGATTCTTACCTTGTCCCTGCAGTCGGACAGCCGCCCGCTGCGCGACGTCAACGACCTGGCCGACTCGATCCTGGCGCAGAAGCTGTCGCAGGTGCAGGGCGTGGGCCTGGTCTCGATCGCCGGCAACGTGCGTCCGGCGGTACGTATCCAGGTGAACCCGGCGCAGTTGGCCAACCTCGGCCTGACCATGGAGGACGTGCGCTCGGCGCTGACCCAGGCCAACGTCAACGCGCCCAAGGGTACGCTGAACGGCAAGACGCAGAGCTACTCGATCGGCACCAACGACCAACTGGTCGACGCCGAGCAGTACAAGAGCACCATCATCAGCTATAAGAACAATGCGCCGGTGCGCCTGTCCGATGTAGCCAAGGTGGTCGACGGGGTCGAGAACGACCAGCTCGCCGCCTGGGTCAACGGCCAGCCGGCGGTGCTGCTGGACGTCCGTCGCCAGCCCGGCGCCAACATCGTGGAGACGGTGGAGCAGATCCGCCGGATCCTGCCGGAGCTGCGCGGTGCGCTGCCGGCCGATGTGCACCTGGACGTGTTCGCCGACCGCACGGTGACCATCCGCGCTTCGGTGCACGACGTGGAGTTCACCCTGGTCCTCACCGTGTTCCTGGTGGTGGGCGTGATCTTCGTGTTCCTGCGCCGGCTGTGGGCCACCATCATTCCGGCCACCGCGGTACCGCTGTCGCTGCTGGGGACCTTCGGGGTGATGTCGTTCACCGGCATGTCGCTGGACAACCTGTCATTGATGGCGCTGACCGTGGCCACCGGCTTCGTGGTCGACGATGCGATCGTGATGATCGAGAACATCGTGCGCTACATCGAAAAGGGCATGGACGGGCCGGAGGCGGCCGAAGTCGGCGCCAGGGAGATCGGCTTCACCGTGCTGTCGCTGACTGTGTCGCTGGTGGCGGTGTTCCTGCCGCTGCTGCTGATGCCCGGCGTCACCGGCCGGCTGTTCCACGAGTTCGCCTGGGTGCTGACCATCGCGGTGACCATCTCGATGCTGGTGTCGCTGACCCTGACCCCGATGATGTGCGCCTACCTGCTCAAGCCCGACCAGTTGCCCGAGGGCGACGACGCGCATGAACGCGCCGCGGCTGCCGGCAGGCGCACCGTGTGGGCACGCTCCGTGCATCTGTACGAGCGTACGCTGGACTGGGTGCTCGATCATCGGCGCCTGACCATGCTGGTGGCAGGCGCCGCGGTGGTGCTCACCGTGTTCCTGTACATCGCCATCCCCAAGGGCCTGCTGCCCGAGCAGGACACCGGCTTGATCACCGCCGTGGTACAGGCCGACGACAACATAGCGTTCCCGGCCATGGAGCGGCACACCAAGGCGGTTGCCGAGGCCATCCGCAAGGACCCGGCGGTGGCGGGGGTTGCCGCCTTCATCGGCGCGGGCACCATCAATCCCACCCTCAACCAGGGCCAGCTCAGCATCGTGCTGAAGGATCGCGGCGAGCGCGACGGCCTGGACAAGCTGTTGCCGCGTCTGCAGCAGGCCGTGGCGGATATTCCGGGCGTGGCGCTGTACCTGAAGCCGGTACAGGACGTCACCCTGGACAGCACCGTGTCGGCCACCGAATACCAGTACGCCATGTCCGAGGTGAACGCGGCCGAGCTGGCCAAGTACGCCGACCAGATGACCCAGGCGATGCGCCAGCGCCCGGAACTGACCGACGTGGACAACAACCTGGCCGATCGCGGCAATGCGCTCAAGCTCACCATCGACCGCGAGAAGGCCAGTCGCATGGGCGTACCGGTGCAGACCATCGACGACACCTTGTACGACGCCTTCGGCCAACGCCAGATCTCCACCATCTTCACCCAGCTCAACCAGTACCGCGTGGTGCTGGAGGTGGCACCGGAGTTCCGCAACAGCAAGGATCTGCTCAACAAGCTGACGGTGCGCGGCAATGTCTCCGGCGCGCTCACCGGCAGCAACGCAACCAGTTTCGGCCAGGTGACATCGAGCAATTCGGCCACCCCCAGCGGTATCGGCGAGACCGGCAACATCGGCATCGCGATCGGTGGCGGCGGCACCATCCCGCTCTCCTCGCTGGCCAGTGCCGAGGTCACCAGCGCGCCGCTGGTGGTCAGCCACCAGCAGCAGCTGCCGGCGGTGACGCTGGCATTCAACGTGGCGCCGGGTTATTCGCTGTCCGACGCGGTGAAGGCGATCCGCCAGGTTGAGCAGCAGCTTGATTTCCCGCCGCAGGTGCGTGGTCAGTTCATCGGCAAGGCGGCCGAGTTCAGTTCCTCGATCGGCGACGAGGTGCTGTTGCTGCTGGCGGCGATCGTGGTGATCTATATCGTGCTGGGCGTGCTCTACGAGAGCTACATCCACCCGCTGACCATCATCTCCACGCTGCCGCCGGCTGGGGTCGGCGCCTTGCTGGCGTTGATGCTGTTCGGCATGAGCCTGTCGGTGGATGGTATCGTCGGCATCGTGCTGCTGATCGGCATCGTCAAGAAGAACGCGATCATGATGATCGACTTCGCGATAGAGGCGCGCCGTACCGGCATGAATGCGCACGATGCGATCCGCCGCGCCTGCCTGCTGCGCTTCCGCCCGATCATGATGACCACCTTCGCGGCGATGTTCGGCGCGCTGCCGCTGGCGCTGGGTACCGGCATCGGCTCGGAGCTGCGCCGCCCGCTGGGCGTGGCGATCGTCGGCGGCCTGTTGCTGTCGCAGTTGGTGACGCTGTACACCACGCCGGTGATCTACCTGTACATGGAGCGCTTCTCCGACTGGCTGGCGGCGCGGCGCGAGCGGCGCTTGCTGGCCCACGCCCAGGCCAGCGGTAGCGCGTGACCAGTCCCGGCGGTCGGGTCGAGCCCCCTTTCCGGACCTCCCCCTGCCATGCGCGGGGGAGTGTCGCGTACCGTCTTGTTCCTTCCCTGGCCATGCCCGGGAGGATCGGTGCGGGGTGCGCGCGTCGCCACCTGCAGGTCACGGTATCCGCCAACCGCTTTGCAGCATGCCCGCCGAGGGTGGGATGATCCGCTCAGCTCCTTGCCGGCACCCTGCCACCCGCATCACGGTTGTCTTCGCTGCATGAATGTTTCCGGCCCGTTCATCCGTCGCCCGATCGGCACCTCGCTGCTGGCCATGGGGCTGTTCGTCGGCGGCATGATCTGCTACTTCCTGCTCGGCGTGTCGGCGCTGCCGAACATGCAGTTTCCGGCGATCTTCGTGCAGGCCAGCCAGGCCGGTGCCGATGCCAGCACCATGGCCTCCACCGTGGCCGCGCCGCTGGAGCGGCACCTGGGCCAGGTGCCCGGCATCGACATCATGCGCTCGTCCAGTTCCGAGGGGCGCACCTTCGTCTTCATGATGTTCCACAACGGCACCGATGTGGATGCCGCGGCGCGCGACGTGCAGGCGGCGATCAACGCGGCCGCGCCGGACCTGCCCAGCGGCCTCAACGGCGCACCGAGCTACCAGAAGGCGAACCCGAACGACGACCCGGTGATTGCGTTCGCCTTGACCTCGGCCACGCAATCGGCGGCCGATCTCTACAACGTCTCCGATACCCTGCTGGCGCAACGCCTGCGCCAGTTGCCGGGGGTGTCGTCGGTGGAGATCGCCGGCGCCTCGACCCCGGCGATCCGGGTAGACGTGAACCTGCGCACGCTCAATGCGATGGGCCTGTCGCCGGACCAGCTGCGCAACGCGCTGAGCGCGGCCAACGTGACCGCGCCGGAAGGTTTCCTGAGCGACGGCAAGACCCGCATGGCGGTGGAGGCCACCACCTCGCTGCATGATGCCGCCGACTTTGCCCAACTGGTGATCGCCAGCCACGACGGCACGCCGGTACGCCTGTCCGACGTGGCGCACGTCTACGCCGGCACCCAGGACTCCTACCAGGCCGCATGGTTCGGCGGCAAGCCGGCGGTGTTGATGTATGTCTACAAGAAAGCCGATGCCAACGTCATCGCCACCGTGGACTTGGTCAAGGCGCAGTTGCCGACCCTTCGCACCTATCTGCAGCCCGGTACGGAGCTGACCCCGTTCTTCGACGGCACGCCGACCATCCGCGCCTCGCTGCACGAGGTGCAGATCACCTTGCTGATCTCGCTGGCCATGGTGATCCTCACCATGGCGCTGTTCCTACGCCGGCTCGCGCCCACGCTGATCGCCGCGGTGGCGGTACCGCTGTCGCTGGCCGGTGCGTTCGTGACGATGTACTTCCTCGATTACACCCTGAACAACCTGACCCTGCTGGCGCTGGTGATCGCGATCGGCTTCGTGGTGGACGACGCGATCGTGGTGATCGAGAACATCATCCGCCACATCGACGCAGGCATGAGCCGGTTGCAGGCCACGCTTACCGGCGCGCGCGAGATCGGTTTCACGATCGTCTCGATCACCGCCTCGCTGGTGGCGGTGTTCATCCCGTTGCTGTTTGCCGGCGGCATCACCGGGATGTTCATGCACGAGTTCGCGGTGACCCTGGTGGCGGCTATCGTGGTGTCGGCAGCGGTATCGCTGACCCTCACGCCGGCCTTGTGCGGCCGCTTCCTGAGTGGCCATCACGCGCGCGCCACACGCGACCGACAGCCGGCGCACAGCCACTTGCTGGATCGGTTCCATGCCGGCATGCTCGGTATCTACCGCAAGGCGCTGGACTTTTCGCTGCGCCACGCGCTGGCGTTCGCGCTGACGCCGCTGGTGCTGATCGCCCTCACCGTTTACATGTTCACGGTGGTCAAGGCCGGGCTGTTCCCGCAGCAGGACACCGGCCTGATCTGGGGCCGCGCCACCTCCAGTGCCACCGTCTCGTTCGACGAAAGCCGACATCGCCTGGAGCGGCTCACGGCGATGCTGATGGCCGACCCCGACGTGGCCAGCGTGGGCACGCGCCTGGGCAGCAGCCGGCAAGGTGCCAGCGGCTCGTTCAATATCGACCTGAAGACGCGGGCCCAGGGCCGCACCGACGACACTTTCGCGGTGCTGGCCCGGCTCAGCGCGAAGGCTGCCAAGTATCCCGACCTCCATCTGCGCCTGCGCCCGGTGCAGGACCTGCCCAGCGGCGGCGGTGGCGGCACCAGCCAGGGCGCGCAATACCAGATCTCGTTGCAGGGCAACGACCTCGATTCCCTGCAACTGTGGTTGCCGCGGCTGGTCACGGAGCTGAAGAAAAACCCCATGTTGCTCGACGTGGGCAGCGACGTGGAGGAGGGCGGCCTGCGCCAGAACATCGTGATCGATCGCGACACCGCCGCCCGGATGGGCGTCACCGTGGCTGCGGTCGACGGCGCCCTGTACGACGCCTTCGGTCAGCGCCAGGTGTCGACCATCTACTCGGACATCAACCAGTACAAGGTGGTGGTCAACGCGCTGCCTGCGCAGACGGCCACGCCGGATGCGCTCGATCGCATCTACGTGAGGTCCGACAGCGGCAAGATGATTCCGATCACCGCGTTCGCCCGGCAGGAGCCCGGCCTGGCGCCATCGCAGGTTGTCCATCGGAACCAGTACACCACGATGGATCTCAGCTTCAACCTCGCGCCCGGCGTGAGCATGGGCCAGGCCTTGCAGGTGATCCAGTCCACCGCCGGCAACATGCGCATGCCCGGTGACATCAAGCTCAATGTCGGCGGCGATTTTCGCCGCTTCCAGCAATCCCAGAGCGGCATGCTGTGGCTGGTGCTGGGGGCGGTGGTCACCGTCTACATCGTGCTCGGCATGCTGTACGAAAGCCTGATCCACCCGGTGACGATCCTGTCCACCCTGCCGGCGGCCGGTGTCGGCGCGCTGCTGGCGCTGTGGCTGACCAACACCGAGCTGTCGGTGGTGGCGCAGATCGCCTTGGTACTGCTCATAGGCATCGTCAAGAAAAACGCGATCATGATGATCGACTTCGCCCTGGTCGCCCAGCGCGAGCATGGCAAGAACGCCCTCGACGCGGTCCGTGAGGCCTGTCTGGTGCGCTTCCGTCCGATCATGATGACCACCATGGTGGCGATCCTCGCCGCGTTGCCCATCGCGATCGGGCTCGGCGAAGGCAGCGAACTGCGCCGCCCGCTCGGCATCGCCCTGATCGGCGGCCTGCTGATCTCGCAGAGCCTGACCCTGCTGAGCACACCCGCGCTGTACGTGATCTTCTCCTGCCTCGCCGAGCGGCGCGCGGCCTGGAGTGCCCGGCGGCGAGCACGCAGGGCAGCGCGGCGCCGGCAACTGGCTGGGGTTTGACTGGAATGGCACTTGCCTGAACGCAAGACCTTATTTGTTTTCCTGTAACAGCAAAGAACCCGCGATTTTGGTTTTTTGCGGCCGTCAACGGCGCTGGGCGCCCGCATTGCGAGAATGACGAGCGTGCACAAACAGCATTCGAAGCTGCCCGCCGACAGATGCGCTTTCAGTGCGTTTCAACCAACGCCGAATGCAGATTTCCGGGAGGATGCAGTGTGCGCGCTCGGCGATGTCTCTTTGCTTGAGACGCACGGGCGTCATACAGTCCGCCTCAACCTCATCGTCGAGATCAAGGGCTACCGCCGCGAAGACGCGATCGAGAAGAAAGCCACCATGGACACCTACTGGGTGCCCGGCGTCAACCATCTCGGCAGCCACGGCTGCTGGGCCTTCGCCGAATTCACCGACGTCTACGCCATGCAGGAAGACTTCGCGAAGAAGATCGAGGCCGAGGTTGACAAAATGATCCAGACAGTCACGGAAGTAGCGGTCATGGAGACTTGAGCATGCGATGCAACTTCGTCAATTTACCTGTTCCTTCTTCGCCATCCCGGCATGCGCCGGGATCCAGCGTCTGCGGTTTGGGGAACCATTTTTCCGGAGTCGGGAAGATGGTCGGCACGCCGTTAGAGCGCATTCCTGCGGATTGCTGTCTTTTTGTTGACGTCAACAAAACGATCGACTTGAACCTGAACAGCCACCGCCTGGTTCGCCGGATGCGGAGTGCCCGGCGCCTCAGCCATCCGCAACAAAGCAACAGCGTCGCTATTGACCACGGCGTCGGCCGCCGGTACCTTAAGCAGCACATCCGCCCCTTGGCAGTACGCCCGCTCAACTATCCTGAGCGTGAGCCGACCCCTTGGGGCTTTCTTTTTTCAGCGCTCAAGAAACGTGCGGCGCGCGCTTTGCCGGGAAGACTTTCGTGATCGCCCGTCGTATCGCCGTGCTGATCGATGGCGGCTTCTTCCTCAAGCGGCTGCCGCACCTCGTCACTCCGGCGCGCTGCGATACCCCGGAGCACGTTACCGCCTGCATCCGACACCTGTGCCGGAGCCACGTGAAGGCATTGACAGGTTGCGACGCCAAAGAGTGGAACCAGTACGTTTACCGTATCTTCTACTACGACGCGGTGCCCTACGACGGCAAGGCGCACCACCCCATCGACAATCGCTCAATTGATTACGGAAAATCGCAGGTCGCCTCACAGCGGCACGCACTGTTCGACTGTTTGCGCAAACAGCGCAAGGTTGCACTGCGGCTCGGCAAGGTCAATCGCGATCACGACTGGACCATCAAGCCTGACCTGACCAAGCCGCTGCTGCGCAGCCGAAAGGCGCTGGCAGCACTGGCTGCATTGGGCGCGGCGCCTGCAGCGGGTGAGTCCTTGTCACCCATGTCGCTCGAGCTTACCGCGCAACAGCGGTGTGACCTTATCGCCATGCGCGATCTTTGGCAGGGCCTCGACAGCAGTTCGGTCGCTTTGGGTTTGCGCCAGAAAGGTGTCGACATGCGCATTGGCGTGGATATCGCGTCCTTGGCGCTCAATAAACAGGCAGACACGATCGTTCTGGTCGCGGGTGACAGCGACTTCGTGCCAGCCGCCAAGCTGGCGCGACGCGCAGGTATCGACTTTATCCTCGACCCGCTCTGGCAGCAGATCAACACCGACCTTTTCGAGCACATTGACGGCCTGCAATCGGGCTTGTCGCGCCCAGGCCAGCCGCAAACGCCCGGCAACCGCGCCCGACGCGCAGCCGTAGCCGACCAGGAACACGAGCATCCTCATGGCCCGTAAACCCACCACCCTCAAGACCGTCGCCACCCTCAAGCACAAAGAGGCCAGGCGCAAGAACATCCCCACCGCCGAATACCAGTCGGTGATGCAGAAAGAGGAGCAGGCGCCGGTCAAGGTTGCCTACGTGCGCACCGCCAGGGGGCTGGACGAGGAGAAGCAGTCGCGCAACCGCGACCTCGATCCGCAACTCGTTTGGCGAAGCAAGGACCAGCAGGACTGGTCCGACCTCGTCGTCAACGCGCCGCCGCTGTACATCCAGGAAAAGGTCAAGCCCAAGGTGCTGATCGACGACCTGCAGCGCCACTCCAAACTCCCCTCGCCCGCCGGGAGAGGGGCTGGGGGTGAGGGTGCGGGTCGCGGTGAACTGACCCAGCAGGTAGACTTTTCGGCGACTTCAACGGCCTGCCCGAAGGCGCCGACAAGACCGACTTCTGCCAGTACGACGGCAACTGGCAGAATCCCATGATCCTGGGCGACTCGCTGCAGGTCATGGCCAGCCTGGCCGAGCGCGAAGGCCTGCGCGGCAAGCTCAAACACCTGCCCACCAACCCCTGGATGAACCCCTGTGTTCAGACGGCCAAATGACGGGATTCCACACAAGTCGCGACAGAGCCCGGGTTTGTCGGGGGCTCGAGCGTCAGGGAAAAAAGGATCAGGCGTTCGACCGTTGCATGGTGCTTGAAATTGGGCTGCGCGTTTTGTTCTGCGACCTGCCTGTCGTGGGTAAGGACTGGCGGTGGCGACACGCCGACTGGAATGTGATCTTGCCGTACGTGTGCGCCTCGCCTGAGATACCGACAGGCGTAGCTAGGACTTGTATACCGAATGGTGTCAGCGATATTTGCCGGATTCTGTGCGCCAGTTCAGATTCACAACGTGACGCGAAACACGAACCTGCGCCAGCTTGGTGATGGTGTCGATGTGGGCGGCGCCGGGCCGTAACAGCTTTACGAAGTCCCCGGCACGCCCACATCAGCCACCAGGGCCGGAGGTCGTTTAGCTTGTAACCCGTGCACAGCAGCGCCGGGCCAGCTCGTGCGGCTTACCTGAGGGATCTCAAGGCCAGCGCCATCATCACGAATGCCCAGCCGTGGAAGATCATGTCGATCGCCACCAACAACCCGATTATCCCCAGTGATGACGTTGGCCAGTGGAAGAAGATCATACCGCCCAATAGCAGCGATACGATGCCGGCGACGACAACCCATCCCCAGGAAAAACCGACGTTCTTCAGCTGGATGCCCATTCCGATCTGCAGGATCCCGACCAGAAAGAAGATGCCACCCAAGATGGCAGTCAACACGATGGAGCCGGCGACTGGCTGGGTGATCAGGAAGCCCCCTGCAACGATGTACAGCAGAGCGATCAGCATATGCGGCAGGATGCTTTTCCAGCCTTTGTATTTGAATGCATCAACGAACTGGAATACACCGCCGATGGTCAACAGGATGCCGAAGAGCAGCACCGTGGCCACTGTTACCGCCGTGCTGATTCCCAGCGCCAGGATACCCAGGACGATGAACAATATGCCCAGGGCAAGCAACCAGCCCCAGTTTTTGCCTACGTCGCCGAAGGTTGCCCTTATCTCGACAAACTGCGTCTTGCCAGATGTCTCGTCGTTCATGTCGATCTCCTTGTGCTTTTGCGGATTCCCCCGGTCTATCCAACCCGTCACGACAATTGCCCGCGCCCCGACGCAGCGCCCGGTATCCCGCCGCCACGGTCCACCACATCAAGCACACCGCATCTCGCGAGATGAACTGCCTCCCCGAACGCGAACCGATGGACGACCCCGCGCAGGCACATGCCCATGAGCGCGCAGATCCCGAACAGCCCCCCATTCCTTCCCGCTGCTGCCGGCACCGATGCAAACAGTTTCTTCATGCTGCGCTCCGTGCGTTGGCAAATAGCTGTGCGACACCACCAAAGCGTCACACGTTCGGACACGGCACTTGCAACGCAAGTAGGACATCAGTCTGGTGTAGAGCGAGTGATCGGACATGCAGCGCCATGCATCCGGCCCTTCGTGCTGCCTTCTCCCGAGGGGAGAAGGGACATGTCAGCCGAGCTTCGGCGCCAATCAGCAAGAATCAGGTCAGGTCCGCCATCCTCCAAAATCGTAGCAACCCCAGGACGCGCCATAAGGGCTTGCTGGCCGGCGTGATACTGGCAGGCGCGAGCGTCCAGCATGTTTCAATGAGGCCGCAGCGAATCGCTGCGGAATACCCGGGAAAGCGCTGGTGCGGCGTCGCGCAGCGTGATGCGCTTCAATGAGGCCGCAGCGAATCGCTGCGGAATACCCGCGGCGTGGCCGGAGATGACCAACAAGGACATCACGCTTCAATGAGGCCGCAGCGAATCGCTGCGGAATACCATCCGGCGGGGCTTCTTCGTTTCCGGAGTTCCCATGAGCTTCAATGAGGCCGCAGCGAATCGCTGCGGAATACCAAACTCGCGCGCATGCTTGTCGGAAACGATGGCACGGCTTCAATGAGGCCGCAGCGAATCGCTGCGGACTACCGGCGATCTTTTCCTTTTGCAGCTCATCCCACAGCGAGGCTTCAATGAGGCCGCAGCGAATCGCTGCGGAATACACCTGGTAACGATGCGCGCACCCGGCGACGTGATCGAGCTTCAATGAGGCCGCAGCGAATCGCTGCGGAATACATAGCAACGCCTACGAAGCCACGCGTAAGCTCGCCGCTTCAATGAGGCCGCAGCGAATCGCTGCGGAATACCTCCTCCTTCCTGCCCGGCTCCATCGACACCGTGAGGCTTCAATGAGGCCGCAGCGAATCGCTGCGGAATACAACCCATTCCCACGGACTCGCCGCCCATAGCGGCCACGCTTCAATGAGGCCGCAGCGAATCGCTGCGGAATACCTGCC